>LNAP01000387.1_pt1 | contig 49808 bp, 41 predicted proteins | sample 602601 | NCBI WGS metagenome assembly LNAP01 (sample SAMN02440304, study PRJNA202911) | soil metagenome | biome: Subtropical and temperate rainforests or woodlands; isolation source: soil samples (1 kg each in a 20% v/v slurry with milli Q water) were... ...
CAGCGCCGTAATGGCGAGCAGCAGGTTGCGTTGTGACAGATAGTTTGCGTCATTTTCGCTGACCTGCAGGTCTGCCTTCTGGTTGGTGTAGCGCAGGTATTCGCCAATTGCCCGGGTCAGCTCGGCCAGCAATGGTGTGCACTGCTCGCTGACCATGCGCATGGCCTCATCGTTTTCACCCTTGAACAGGTGTTCGGCAATGGTGTGCGCTACCGGTTTGTAGCGGCTCTCGACCTGCTCGATGGTTGAGAACAGCTCACGTGATCTGGGCGACACATCATCATGGCTATCAATTGCCTGGCGTAGCGCGGCGAGGCTGCTGGCCACCGTTTGTTCGTTGAGGGCAATCGCGCCCCGCTGCTGTCCTCTCGCAGTGACATTGCTGTTCAAGGCGATGTTACGCAGGGCAATCGCGCGCTGGGCGGCGGCGTCGTTCAGTGTGTTGGCCAGGCGGGTACGCGCATCAACTCCGTTAACGTAGAGGAAAAAGTCCTTATTGCTGTTAGCCAGGGCGTACAGCGAGATGGCGGCGATCAGCAACATAAACGCGACCAGGCTGGCATAGCCGGCATAGAGACTGGTGCGTGTAGAGAGCCGGAGAGTGTGCGATGGCATGATGTACCTGCGGAATGAGAGGAGCAATTTAGGGACACCTGCAAGGGCTGTATTCGCCCCTGGTCCGCATCCTGCGCAGGTATTCTTTTGTTCATCGGCAACGAGTAGCGGCGTTGTTTCCTGGTCAGTGATACTTGTACAAGAAATTATTCCTGTACAACTCTTGTACAGATATATTTGGATGATGTCGTCATGACATCACTCAATCCCGATGAACGGTTAGTCGCCTCCGGTTTCTGACAGGCGCGATAAATAGAGGCCGGGCTGACTGTCGCCAACGTCAGCGATAGCTCGAAAGCGCTCCTTTCTCTGACAACATCGTCCTAGCCCGCGCTCAACCCCCACAACACATCCAGCACATGCTGCGTCGGCCGCTCGACGTCCCCACCACGGTGGGCAATACCCAGTTGACGCCACAATAAAGGCTGTAATGGCCGCATGACGATCCGGGTATCGGGCAATGGCGTGGAGGCTTCATGGGGCAGCAACGTCGCACCGTAACCGGCCGCCACCAGGCTTTTGATCGCATCGTTGTAGTTCAGTTGAATACGCGGCGTGGGCTGGCGTCCATCACTGGCGAACCACTCCAAGGTCAAGCGCGAAAGCCGAGTAGTGTTGTCATTCAGAATCAATGGCTGAGCGGCCAGCCAACCAGGGCTCACAACATCCGGGCATTCCCAGCGTGCCGGCAAGAAAGCCATGACCGGGTCCCGCCGCCATGGTTCGATCCGCAATGCCTTCACCGGGGTCTGTGGCAGCGCGACCAGACCGATCTCCAAAGAGCCCTCGGCAAGCTTCTTCAAGGTTTCCTGCGACGTGAGCACCGCGACCTGCACATCGATAGCGGGATGGCGTTGGCTCAAGGTCTCCAACGCTTGCGGCAACAACTGCGCGATAGCCCCTGTGGAGGCACCCAGCCGCACACACCCGGCCAAGCCCTGCACCTGACGCTCCACATCCTCAAGCGCCTGCTCGGCATCCGCCAACAGGCGCCGCGCGCGTTCCACCAGTTTTTCTCCAATCGCCGACGGCTGAACGCGCCCACGCGTGCGCGACAACAGCTTGCCGCCAACCCGCGACTCCAGGTCGGCGATATGCAAACTCACCGTGGGGGGCGCCAGGTGTAGCGCACGGGCCGCCTCGGCAAACGAACCCAGGTCGGCAATGGCCACCAACGTGCGCAGACGGTCTAGGCTGATTTCGCGCATGGTTACTCACCCTTCAGAAAAACTGAATTTCATCGTTTAGAAATTCAACTTTTCCTATCTTAACCCCGCACTGAAGATTGGAACTCCTGATTTCCTATGTCCGAGAGCATTCCATGGCAAGCCCCCTTGTATTCATCGACGGCGACCAAGGCACCACCGGGTTGCAAATCCATCAACGTCTACGCGACCGGACCGATCTGCGGCTCATCACGCTCAGCCCCGAACACCGCAAGGACCCGCAACGTCGCGCCGAAATCATCAACGCCTGCGACATCGCGATTCTCTGCTTGCCCGACCAAGCCGCACGCGACGCCGTAGCGAGCATCGAAAACCCCGCCGTTCGGGTGATCGATGCGAGTTCGGCGCACCGCACTCATCCAGACTGGACCTATGGTTTTGCGGAGATGAACTCACAGCAGGCCCAGCACATCGCCCTGGCGCGGCGGGTCAGCAACCCCGGTTGCTATCCCACGGGAGCGATAGGGTTGCTGCGCCCATTGCTGGAGGCCGGGTTGCTGCCCAGGGACTTCCCGACGAACATTCATGCGGTGTCGGGCTATTCCGGAAAAGGCCGCGTCGGCGTGCAAGAGCATGAGGGAGAAGGCGCGTCACAGGCGCCGTCGTTTCAGGTTTATGGCCTGGGGCTGGCACACAAACATATTCCGGAAATTCAGCAGCAAAGCGGTCTGACGGAACGGCCGATGTTTGTGCCGGCCTATGGGGCTTTTCGTCAGGGGATCGTGCTGACCATACCGTTGCAACTTCGGTTGTTGGCGCCGGGCGTGGATGCGCTGCGGTTGCATGCGTGCCTTATGCAGCACTACATCGGTGCGGAGCATGTACAGGTGATGTCGATGCAAGAGTCTAAAGAGTTGACGCACCTTGATCCTCAGGCGCTTAACGGGACGGACAGATTGCGCTTGGTGGTGTGTGAAAATGATGAGACGGGGCAGGTTTTGTTGGCTGCGGTGTTTGACAATCTTGGGAAGGGAGCCGCTGGAGCGGCGGTGCAGAATCTGGACTTGATGGTTGCAGGAAGCCGTTTGCAATCCAGTCGGGCTCGGGGTTAAACGGTCGTCCACGGCAGGCAGCAATCGGCCAAACTCAGCCGTTCACTGCCTATTGCGGCCATTGCTCAAGCAATATCGAGACGAATTTTTCCGCCGCTGGCGAAAGTGATGATCCGCGGCGGTAGACCAAGCCCAAAGAGCGGTTCACAACCGGTTCGATCAACGGGACGCTGACCAAGGTGGGATGATCTTCCGCCGGCATGGACAGGCTCGGCATCGCCGAAACCCCCAGACCGGCCTCCACCAGGCCCAGAGAAGTGGAGAGATGCTGCACTTCGTAGAACCATTGCGGCCGCCAACTCAACCCAGAAAGGGCATGATCGAGCAGCATGCGGTTCCCGCTCAGGCGCCCAACCCCAATAAGACGGTAATCGCTCAGTTCAGACCAAGTGACCGCACTGCGCCCAGCCAATTCATGATCGCGCCGGCACGCCAGTACAAAAGGTTCGCTGACCAATGGCACGAACTCAATGTCCGGATGCTGCCCACTCATCATGTTGATACCGAAGTCGGCTTCCCCCCGCAGTACCGCTTCAAGCCCCTCATTGGCACTCAAATCCAGCAGACGGATCCGGATTTTTGGGTAGCGCTCGTTGTACAGCCGAATGACTGAAGGCAAGAAATAGAATGCGGCAGTTGGGATACACGCCAGGGTTACCCGGCCAATCTGGCGCTCGGCCAGTTCACGGATATTGAGAATCGACTCATCGAAGTCATCCAGCAACCGACGCGCCTTTGGAAGAAAGTCACGGCCGACGCTCGTGAGGCTGACCTTGCGTGTGGTGCGATCCAGTAAAGAGGTGCCCAACCCCTCCTCCAGCTTTTTTATCCGCCGACTGAGTGCAGGTTGAGACAGATGCAAGGCATCAGCTGCTTCGTGAAAACTGCCAAGTTCGGCAATTTTAACGAAAGATCGAATGTCGTTCAGCTCATAGTCCATGTCTTATCTCATCAGCAGCAGGCACCAGAAGAAAACCCAGCGTAAATTTATCATTCGCAAAACGCAATAATCTCTTCAATCTTTGCATTTGATAGATTTTTTAAAGCTTGAGACTCTTGCCCCAAGAACATCAATTGCGTCGATTGATTAACAAGAGTCAGCATCATGCAAAGAATTCCCTGTGTGCTTATGCGCGGTGGCACCTCTAAAGGCCCGGTTTTTCTTGACTGGGACTTACCGGCAGCCATTGAGGCCCGTGACGAACTGCTGCTCAACCTGATGGGCTCCGGCCACGAGCTGGAGATCGACGGAATCGGCGGTGGCAGCCCGCAAACCAGCAAGGTGGCGATTGTCAGCCCTTCGCTGCACCCGGACGCAGACGTTGACTACCTGTTCGTTCAAGTGATGGTTTCGCAACGCCGGGTCGACAGCGCGCCCAACTGCGGCAACATGCTGTGCGCAGTCGGCCCGTTCGCCATCGAACAGGGCCTGGTCAAAGGCACACCGGGCCGCACCCGTGTGCGCATTCGCAACGTAAACACAGGGACCTTTATCAACGCCGACGTGTACACACCGGATGCCAAGGTCAGTTACGAGGGCGACACCGCCATCGATGGTGTGCCGGGTACGGCAGCGCCGGTGCAACTGACGTTCCTCGATGCGGCTGGCAGCAAGACCGGCAAGCTTTTCCCTACCGGCAATAAGCAAGACGTGATCGACGGCATTGCAGTGACCTGCATCGATATGGCCATGCCCATGGTGCTGATCGAGGCCAGTCAACTGGGCAAGCGTGGCGATGAAAGCCCGGCAGAACTGGACGCCGATAAAGACTTCCTGCGGCGCCTTGAGTCATTGCGGCTTAAGGCAGGCCTCGCCATGGGCCTGGGTGATGTCAGCGACAAAGTGATACCAAAGCCGGTGCTGGTCTCGCCCGCCAAAGCCGGCGGTACGATCCAGGTTCGCTATTTCATGCCACATAACTGCCACCGCGCCCTGGCCATTACCGGCTCGATTGGGTTGGCCACCGCGTGCGTGATAGAGGGCAGCATCGTCGCGCAAATGCTCGGCGGGATCAGTACGCCGCGCCTTGAAGCGGTGCGTATCGAACATCCGAGCGGCGGGATTGATGTCGTATTGTCCTACACCGGCGTCAACGATGAGACAATTCAAGCGTCCGTCGTACGCACTGCGCGCAGGCTTTTCTCTGGTTATGTCTACGCCACAAACGCTCAACGCCTGGCCGGGTAATTCCGGTGGTCGTTGGCGCTTTTGCATCCGCACAATTCTAAAAATGGGTGATGCCATGAAAGTTGTTAAATCGCTCTACTTCCAGATTCTCTGCGCCGTGGTGCTGGGCATCATGGTTGGGCATTTCTGGGCTCAGCAGGCCATCGCGCTCAAACCACTGGGTGATGCGTTCATCAAGCTCATCAAAATGATGATTGCTCCCGTGGTGTTCTGCACCATCGTCACCGGCATCGCCGGGATGAGCGACAAACGCTCGCTCGGCCGCCTGCTCAGCAAAACCATGCTGCTGTTTTTCGGCCTCACGGTGATCAGCCTGGTGATCGGCCTGGTGGCGGTGTACGTGTTCCAGCCAGGTGCCGGCATGAACATCGATCCCAGCCAACTGAGCACCAAAGGCCTGGCCCAGTACACGGAGTCGGCCGCGAAGCTTGGGGTTGTGGAGTTTTTCATGCACATCATCCCGGACACTTTTATCGGTGCCTTCAGTAAAGGGGAAGTGCTGCCGGTGCTGTTTATCGCGGTGTTGTCCGGCTTCGCCCTGTCATCCCTGGGCGAGCGTGGCAAGCCAGTACTCGACGTGCTCGAATCGGCTTCGCAAATGGTGTTCAAGATCTTCGCTTACCTGATGCGTTTTGCTCCGATCGGCGCCTTTGGCGCCTTGGCGTTCACCGTCGGCCAGTACGGCATCACTTCGCTGGGTTCGCTGGCGAAACTGATCATGACCTTGTACATCGCCTGCGGCTTCTTCGTGTTCGTCGTATTGGGCAGTATTTGCCGGGCCAACGGTTTCAGCCTGTGGAAACTGCTGCGCTACTTGCGCGAGGAGTTTCTGGTGGTACTCGGCACCTCTTCCACAGAACCCGTCATGCCGCGCATGTTGGAGAAACTCGAAGCACTGGGTTGCAAAAAAGGCGTCGTGGGCCTGGTACTGCCCACAGGCTACTCGTTCAACTTGGACGGCACGGCCATTTACCTGTCATTGGCGGCGATTTTCATTGCCCAGGCCTGCAACATTGACCTGAGCTTTACGCAAATCATCACCATGCTGGCGATCATGCTGCTGTCCTCCAAAGGCGCGGCTGGCGTGACCGGCAGCGGGTTCGTGGCACTGGCCTCGACCCTGACGGTCATTCACGACATCCCGTTGGCCGGCCTGGCGTTGCTGATCGGCGTTGACCGCTTCATGTCTGAAGCGCGGGCCCTGACCAGCCTAGCCAGTAACGCGGTCGCGACCGTGGTGATTTCGATGTCTGAAAATGCCTGCCACCGCGAAACGCTGACGCGGATGCTCGACGCAAAACCCGATGAGGCATCAGCCTGGGAAGACCTGAAGGTCGCCAAACGCGTCTAGCGCAAACCGCAAACACCTGACTTGACTGCCCCCTCCCCGCCAGGCGCCATTGTGCCGCCCGGCGGGCCAGGGCTCGTGCGCCTCGGCGTCAGCCATTCTTACGATAACAACAAGAGAATCGTCCTATGCTCGCTTTCCTTGGCTTGGCCATGGTGGTCGTATTCACCTTCCTCATCATGACCAAGCGCTTGTCGCCAATCGTCGCGCTCACCGTGGTGCCTATCGTCTTCGCCGTGATTGGCGGTTTCGGCGGCACCACCGGCAAAATGATGCTCGACGGCCTGAAAATGGTTGCACCGTCTGCCGCGTTGCTGCTGTTTGCCATCCTGTTCTTTGGCCTGATGATCGACGCGGGGTTGTTCGACCCGCTGATCCGCAAGATCCTCAAGCGCGTCAATGGCGACCCGATGAAAATCGCAGTAGGCACGGCCCTGCTGTCCTTGCTGGTCGCGCTCGACGGCGACGGCACCACCACCTACATGATTACCTGTGCGGCGATGTTGCCGCTGTATAAACGCATCGGCATGAACCCGATGATCCTGGCGACCATCGCCATGCTGTCGTTGAGCATCATGAGCGGCATGACCCCTTGGGGCGGCCCCGCGACACGGGCCATCGCCGCGCTGGGCCTGGATGCAGGGGAATACTTCGTGCCGTTGCTGCCGACCATGATCGGCGGCGCCATGTGGGTAGTCTTCACCGCCTTCCTACTGGGGCGAGCCGAGCGCAAGCGTATCGGCAACGTGCAACTGCAAAGCGGTGGCGGCGATTGCTACATCAACGCGATTCTTGAGGACACCCCTCACAAGCGTCCGAAGCTGGCCTACGTCAACCTGGTGCTGGTGATTGCGGTGATGGTCGCCCTGGTCCTGGGCCTGATGCATTCGGCGATCCTGTTCCTGATCGGCTTTGTGCTCGCGCTGATGATCAACTATCCGCAATTGGACATTCAGAAAGAACGCATCCTGGCGCACTCGGGCAATGCCATGACGGTGGTGCTGCTGGTATTTGCCGCAGGGATCTTTGCCGGGATTTTTTCCGGCACCAAGATGGTCGACGCCCTGGCGCAGACCCTGGTCGACTGGATCCCACCCTCCTGGGGCCACCTGTTCCCGCTGGTGGTTGCAATCACCAGCATGCCGCTGACCTTCGTGCTGTCCAACGACGCCTACTACTTTGGCGTGGTACCGATCCTGGCCAATGCCGCCGCGGCATACGGCATCGACCCGGTGGAAATCGCGCGGGCCTCGATCCTCGGGCAACCGGTGCACCTGATGAGCCCGCTGGTCGCCTCGACCCTGCTGCTGGTGGGCATGGTCGACCGTGACATCGGCGACTTCCAGAAAGCCACCGTCAAATGGGCGGTGCTGACCTCCCTGGTCGTTACCGCCCTGGCATTGCTGACTGGGGCCATCAGCCTGTTTACCTGATTCATCTTCCTGCTGCCGTTCAACGCGCCTCGCTCACGGGGCGCGTGTTGCCTTGCACCCCGAATAACAACAACGAGACGTTTGCCATGAACCCTATGTATACCCGTCGGGCCCTTTTTTGCGCGTTCGGCCTGGTCCCCCTCGCCGGTGCCAATGCCGAAGGCTTTATTGACGACAGCAAACTCAAGCTGCAACTGCGCAATGTGTATTTCAACGAGAACTTTCGCGATGAGCACGGCATGAGCGCACGCGCCGCAAGAACGGCCAAAAGCGAGCGCACCGAGTGGGCCCAGGGATTCCTGCTGGACTACCAGTCCGGGTTCACCGCCGGCACCCTCGGCTTGGGCATGAATGCCCTGGGGCTCTATGGCATGAAGCTCGACTCAGGCCGCGGGCGCAGCGGCACGGGGCTGCTGCCGGTTCACGATGACGGCCGCGCAGCCGGTGAATTTGCCAGTGCCGGTGCCACCGTAAAAGCCAGGTTCGCCAAAACCATCGTCAAGTACGGCACCTTGCTGCCCAAGACGCCGGTGCTGATTTACAACGACGCACGCTTGCTGCCCCAGACCTACCAGGGCACCCAGGTCAGCAGCAACGACATCGAGAACCTGACCGTCACCGGTGGGCACCTGGACCGTTTCAAATTACGCGACTCCAGCGACAGCGTACCGATCGTGCCGGATGGCTACAGCGGCGAAAAATCAGGGGATTTCAACTACGCCGGTGCTGAATACAAATGGGGCAAGAACACCCGGCTGAGCTATTTCTACGGTGAACTGGAAAACTTTTACCGACAGAATTTCGCCGGCATCCAGCACGACCTGCCGTTGGCCGGAGGCGTGCTGACCGGCGACCTGCGTTACTTCAACAGCGTTGATGGCGGCTCGGCCTACGCCGGCAAAATCGACAATGACATGCTCAGCGGCCAATTGTCCTACGCGATCGCAGGCCATACGTTCGGCGGCGGCTACCAGACCCTGCGCGGCGATGCCGGTTTGCCCTACATCAGCGGCGCCACCGTGTACTCGTTCAGCAACGCCGGTATCGGCAAGTTCATCGAGGAAGATGAGAACACCTGGATGCTCAACTACGGCTACAACTTCGCCGCCGCTGGCGTGCCGGGCCTGACCTTCTCCACGCGCTACCTGAGCGGCAATGACGGCAAGTCCACGAGCACGGTCAAGGAATGGGAGCGTGACGCCGAGCTGGCCTATGTTGTGCAAACCGGCACGTTCAAGGGCCTGGGCATGCGCATGCGCAACTACGTCTACCGCTCCGAGTTCTCCCGGGGCCGTGACAGCAACCGCCTCTACCTCACCTATGACATCGCACTCTGGTAGGTCGTTGGGCATTCGTCTTTGCCAAAAACGGAGCTTCCCGACCGGCCACAAGCATTTTATCGCCTGTGGCTGCGGAAACCGTCGTAGTTACGGTGCTACGTCAGCGCCGGACAGCTGGGTGATCAGTGCCACCGTAAGGTAAAGCCTCGGAGCAATGCTCGACAGCTCGATGTATTCGTCATCGGCGTGCAATCCGGCACCGACGACACCCATCGTCTCCAGCACAGCCGGTTTCGCGCTCCCTGGCATGTATGCGTAGCCCGCATCGGTGCCAAAGCGCATGGCGATAGGCTCAATGTTGCGGCCTATTTTTTTGTAAAGCGCTTGTGCGGCTTTCGCCAGTTGTTCGGAGCCCGGATTCTTGGCCAGCGGTGGGCGACCCTTTTCCAGGCGCAATGTCACTTCAGTGCCATCGATGAGTTTATTCGCAGCGATGCGTTGGGCGTCGGCGAGTACGCGGTCAGTTTCACTCAGATCGGCATAACGCATATCTGCCTCGGCCGAGGCGCTGGAAGGAATGATGTTGCGTTTCTCTCCGCCTTTTATCAACGTCCAGTTGACCGTGGTGCCTTTGGCCGGATCGCCAAGGTCCTTGAGTTGCAACATCTGGTGCGCGAGTTCCATGGCCGCGTTGTGCCCGGCTTCAGGGGCAGAACCAGCATGCGAAGACTTGCCCTTCACGTCGAGAAACACGCCGTTTATGCCGTTGGTAGCGACGGTTACCGCGTCCCTGTCCGGTGGCTCGTACGAGAACACATAGTCCTGCTGACGAGCGAGCTCGGCGATGATTTTTTTCGAACCCGCAGAGCCGGTTTCTTCATCGGGATTGAACAGCACTGTTAGGGTACCGAAATCCTTGAACTTCTGATCCTGCAGTATCTGCAATGAATGCAGAATCATCGCGACGCCACCTTTGGCGTCAGCAACACCGGGACCGTAGGCGCGCTCGCCGTCGAGCTTGAACGGGCGTTTCGCCGCTGTACCTGGCCCGAACACCGTGTCGTAGTGGACCATCAGCAGAAAGTTCTTGCTGCCAGTGCCTTTGAGCGTGCCCACGATGTTGTCGCCCGCGGAGGGGATCGCAGGTGTCGTGGTGACTTCAGCACCCAACCCCTTGAGCCGCTCAACTAACATCGCGCTGACAGTTTTCAGGCCGAGCCCATGGCCGGTTCCGGTATCAATGTCCACCAGCTCTTTGACGGTGGCAAGATAGGCTTTTTGTTCGGCCTCGGCTTTTTTCAGCAACTGGGGGGCCAAATCCGTAGCGAACGCGGTACAGGATAAGAATGAACACGCGAGCGCGGCGGCGATGGATGAACGTCGGATAAGCATGCTGTCTCCTTCAGATCATTGCTAATTGAAGCCCCATCTTTACCCCATAAATTTCGTCAACGCCACCTATCGCTGCGGGCGTTCACGCAGGCAATGCTGGTTACCAGCAATATAGTTTGTCTATGAATGCCAACACAGAATTGACCCACCTCCCTATCGGTACTAATCCATTAAGGGCAATGGTTTTCGAGGCGGCAGACCGGGTCAGCAATATTTCGGCAACTGGGTCAATTCGACTTCGGTGCCAACACGAAGTCGACTTTTTCAACAGAATCGGCCAAGAGCCGACAATGCTCCAGCCGGTCTCACCCCTTGCTCAGATCAACCAACGGCGTCTGCCGCACCTCAGTCTCCCGCCCATCCTGAATCTCGCTCACCCGCTTCAAGGCCTTATCCACCGCCACCTTATCCGCCAACAAGCTGTAGCTGATGCGGAACTGCTTGTGTTCCTTGGGCCCAATTGTCGGTACCAGGTTCAGTGGCCGCTGATAACGGCGGTTGTAGGAAAAACTTGTCCCCGGCTCCAGCCCCGTGACATAGCCCTGGCCTTGGGTATCGGTGTTTTTCCACAGGGAAAACACGGGCAGTGTCTGGGTGTTGAAGCCGACCGAAACGCCCAGGCTGCCGGCCTTGTTGTGCAACACGGTCAACGTGTCGCCCTTGGCATCGGCATACGGCACCGCGTTGTAAACCGTTTCGTCGTAGTCCCTGGTCGGTGCGCGGTAGGTTTGCCAGTCGGGCAGATCGCCCTTGGCCTTGTCGTTGAACGGCGACACCTGTTTCACCGGCGCGGCAAAACGGGCGCCCTGCTCCAGGAACGGGGTGCTGAAGTTGCTGTGATACAGCGCCTGGTATTCCTTCGGATAGTCGCCGTTGTTAGTCAGGGTGTCGTTGAGGGTGAACACGACGCTGCCGGGTTCGGTGACCAGTTCGGTCGCGACCGAGAAATCGACCTTCTTGAACGCCTGCTCTTTCAGTTCGCCACGTAGGGTGATGGCGTACGGTGGTTTTTCATCGATATGCAGGGTGACTTTGTTCGCAGGAATGTTGGCGGCCCGACCGTGCAGGGTCAGCAGTTCGCCGTTGTCGATGCCTGGGTGGCCGACCCATTCGAATCCGCAGCGGGTGACCAGCTCATTGAAACCTTCCAACCAGCCCAGACCACCGCGGCCATTGAGCTCGATGAAGGACGGATTGACCACTTCCTTGACCGGCGAATCCCAGCCCATGCGCACATTGCCCACCGAGGCCTGCAAGACGTTCATTCCGCGAGTCGGCACTACCGAGAGTTTCAGCGTGCCGTTATCGATTTCGACGATGCTGACGCCCTCCTGCCGACCGCCGTGCAGGGTGCGCAGGGTAACGCTGAAGGGTTTGTCGGTTTTTAGTCCGAGTTGCTGACTGGTGATCTGCCAGTTCTGGGCAGCTTTGTCGGTGTCGAGCAGAACGTAATCCCAAGCCATGGCGTGGGAGGCAGCGGACAGTGCGCTGAGGGCAACAAAGAGTTTGAGCGGGGTCATGGCGGCAGCCTTTCTTGGAGTTGTGCCATTTTTATAAACTTGATGAAACGTTTCAGCAAGCTAAAAAATCGAACCAACTCCGACGAGGCTGGCAACGCAGCGGCCAGTGCAGTTTGAGATCACTGAGCAAACACGGTTAGCTCTCGTGGCCTGCATACCGCAGCCCCTCTATCCACTCTTCAATACACTCGTATCGGCAAAGGCTGGGTGAAGGCCATAGGCCTTGATATAGATCCGTCCCCTTTTTCTTTTGTGCGGCGTTGTGAAAACGTCTGCTCAGGCCTGGCTGATATCCAGCAATCGAGGCATGGCAATCGCCAGATAATCCTGCGTATCGAGCACCATCGATGCATCCAGCCGCCCCGCGTTGAAGGCTATTTCAGCGTAGCTTGTGGTCAAGGCCGGATCGACGATCAATTGAATCCGCTCATCGAAGACAAAAGGAGGGATGGCGCCGATCCGGCACCCGGTCAGTTCCATGGCGGTTTCGGCCTTCACCAGTTCGGCTTTTTTGCCGCCCAGGGCCGCTCCGACTTTCTTCATGTCCAGCTTCTGGTCGCCCGGCAGTATCACCAGTGCATAGGGTCCGGCCTGCCCCTTGAGGGAGCAAAGCATGGCCTTCGCGCCCTGGCCGGGCTCGGTGCCACGGATTTCGGCGACGCGCGCCGACTGGCCCTCGGCATCGTGCATCAACACCCGGTAGGAGGCTGAGCGGGCATCGAGTAGTGCCACGAGGCGATCGAACATGGGATGCATGTAGTTTTCCTCTGGTTTACAGGAGCAGGTCGTAGGACAGTTTGCTGATCAGAATCACCAGCAACACCAGGAATAGAGCCCGGACAAAGGGCACGCCTTTATGAACCGCCAGCCAGGTGCCAGTGAGCGCGCCCAGAATGTTGAATGCCGCCATGGGGATTGCGATCAGGTAGAGCACGTTACCCGTCGGAATGAAGAACATCAGTGCCGCTACGTTGGTCGCGATGTTCACTAGCTTGGCCGATGCTGAGGCATGAAGAAAGTCGAAGGCGAAGCAGCGGATAAACAGGAAGATCAGGAAGCTGCCAGTGCCGGGACCGAACAGACCATCGTAGAAACCGATGGCACCGCCGATGACGATCGCCAGCAGTTTTTCCTTGGTACCGATACGCATGGGTTTGTGCAGGGCGCCGAAATCTTTTTTCCAGAAGGTGTAGATCGCCATCAGTACAATCAACACCAGCACCGCCGGCCGGATCATCGACTGGGGCACGAACGACACCGTGGCGGCTCCGAAGAAGGCCATGACAAAAGCCGCGCAGGCGGCAGGGATCACAAGCCCCCAGTCGATCACCACCTTGCGCACGAAGGACCGGGCCGCGAATGCGGTGCCGCAGGCGGCCGCGACCTTGTTGGTACCCAGCAGCGCCGCCGGTTGAGCGCTGGGTAGCACGTTGAACAGCGCGGGAATCTGGATCAGTCCGCCGCCGCCCACCGCCGCATCGATCAGGCCGGCGGCGAAGGCGAACACGCAAAGGATGACAATATCGACCATGAAATCAGGCTCTGACTATGTAGGGTTGATGAGGGTCCAGCGGCACCACGCGTGCCGGATCATTGACCCCGAAGACACGTAACATCCAGCGATCACGGCCGTCGTAACGGGGTGTAAAACCATCCCGGGCATGCAGGGTTTGCTGGTTTTTGAAGATCAGCATGTCCCCTGGTTGCAGCAGTATGTGGTGCACGACATCGGGATGATTGGCAGCGGCGGCGAACAGCTGGAGGGCAAACTGCGCATTGGCGCAGGTCGTTTCGACACTCGCTTTGTTGTAGCGGCAATACAGGCCATCGTTTGCGCTTCTGTACAGCAAGGGGACGTTTTCCAGCACATTCCCCTGTTTGCCGAAGGAGGCCGGTCGGCGAACGGTGAAGTTCGGTCGTGACAATTCTTCTTCGACGCAGGCCGGGAGAATGGCCAGCACCTCGTCAATTGCGACGATGCGCGTCGGCACGTCGAGCTCGCAGCGCAGGCCGGTCAGGGACAGGTACTCCGGACAGGCCGACAACTGCGAGACGGGTTCGCAGGTCAAAGGCAAGTGAGGGTTGTCGACATGCATGTCCAGATCCGCGCGCGAGCCATAGGAACTCTTTTCGGTCTCTCGCTTATGCTTGGGCGATACGTGACGGAACACTGTGTCGTTGCTCTCACCGTCGTACGCCAGCGGATGGGTTTGCAGAGTTTGCAGCACGGACAAAATAGCCCCGGCCAGCGTCGGCACGTTCTCGATACCCGGCTCCAGGTCATAGGGCGTGGCGGGCAGTTGCGGGTCCAGCGGCAGCCCCCTGATGATCATCGCCACCTCAGGGGCCTGTGGAAAATTGCGCAGCTGCTGGATTTTCTCGGTGCACAGGACACTTTCCAGCAACAACCCCAGGACCGGCATGTGGCGGATACCCGAGGCGCTATCGGTCACGTCCAGCGATGCCAGACCGGCCTGAAGTGTGCGTTGTTCTTCGAGCGACAGATGAATTTGCGGTATCTCCCGTCGGGTCGACGTCACTGAATTTTGTTCCTGCCATTCATGAATTACTTCATCAACACCCGCTGCGGCTTTCCCGATTACTTCTTCCAGCTTCGACACGTCCTTGCGCTCCTGTTTGCCCCATCCTTGTGGGTTGAACGGGAAGGTTAACGGAAGGACCTTTTTTGTGTTGCAATGCCGCGTTGTGAAAAATGCAATGAGGTGGAGAGTGGCGTTGAATATGTTGGGGGAACTTGAAGCCTTCGCGACCGTGGCTCGCAAGCGCAGCTTCGTCGCCGCGGCACGGACTCTGGGGCGCTCCCCCAGCGCACTGACCCGTGCCGTTCAAGCCCTGGAGGAAAGTGTGGGGCTCAAGTTGTTCCATCGCTCGTCCAATGCCGTGACCTTGACCGAAGCGGGTGAATGCTTATTGCCCCACGCGCACAAAATGCTCGATCTGCAACGTGAGGTGGATGAAGACCTGGCCGGTCTCAGCGGCCTGGCCTCTGGCTGGATCCGTTTTTCCGCCCCCGAGGTTCTCGGACACGGGGTATTGCCCCGGTTGATCGCACAGTACTGCGAGCGTTATCCGGACGTTAACATCGATGTGATTTTCACCGATGAGATCATCGACCCGGCCAAGAGCAAGCTGGACTTCTCGATTCGCGGTGCCTTCCCACAATCCAGCGACTTGATCGGCTTTGCGCTCTGGAGTTACTCACGTTATCTGTATGCCAGCCCCGACTACCTGGAGCGCAACGGCATGCCCGACTCCATCGAGGCACTGGAGTCGCATTCGCTGATCCTGCATACGGCGCCACGGATTCTCAAGGAGTGGAATTTTCGCAGTGAAGAGCAGGCCATCAGCTTTCGGGTGCATCCAAAATTTCGTTTCAGCTCCGGCCTGGCGGTATTCCAGGCAGCCCTGGCGGGCGTCGGGATCGCCCGCTTGGCAGATTGGATGGCGGAGCCCGAAGTGGATGCGGGACGCCTGTTTCGGGTTTGTCCTGAGTACAAGCTCACCTCCAGCAACGGTGAGAGCCCACAGATGCACGCGGTGTACCCGGCCGGAAATTTGCCAATGCGGGTGAAGGCCTTGATGGAAATGATCCGCGGCTTAGGTGAAAGCCTCGAATGTAAACGCGGCTCAGCACTAATATGAGGTTACGGGGCGTTCAGCCGTGTCCGCTCACTCTGCAGTTGATCAGACCTGACACGCTGAACCCCACCCTAGGCTACCGCAGACGAGCATCGACAAGATGCTACGCCGGGGATTTTGTATTAGATCTTTATTGGCGCGATGGCGACTATCGACGCCAGCGATGGGTGAAACGCAGGAAAATGCCTGCTCCCATGTCGGCGCAGTCCCTGACGGAGCGCAATCCCCCAAACAGCAATGCCCCCTGTGGGAGCGAGCCCGCTCGCGATGGCGTGGTGTCAGCCGATATCAATGGAAGCGCTGGCCTCATAGCGAGCACACTGGATTTTTGATGTTTAACGGAAGACATCATGAGCGCTTGGCCGATTGTTGCCTGTCACGAACGGCTGCAATCGGCCCAGAGTGTGTAAAAACGCTTCGCCAAAATTGAAGTGCGCGCGCCTACGTTAAATCTGAAATTTATTGGCACGTCTGCAGATGTGGATTTCGCGTAGAAACGCGATTTCCAGTCCGGTTTTGAGCACCTGGCGCGCTCAAAAACGTTTTTACACAGCCTCGGTCGCAAGCCGCCCCCCACAAATAGCCTTCAACCAATCAAGCCCATTCACAACCTGCAGGCCAGACACCCATCCCATTGCTCCCATCAGGCAGACCACACTACCGCGTTTTTCACTACTTGCCCCCTCCGCGCCCCCTCCCCCGGAAAGCTGATCTGCCACCACCGCCTAGATCCGATGATGTTCCAGCAAAAAGTCCACAAACAACCGCACCCGCGCAGGCATTGCCGATCCGCCTACGAACACCGCATGAATCGGTTCCCGGTCGCCGGGGTTCCAGGCTTGCAGCAGTGGTATCAGGTCGCCGCGCTGCAGATCCTCGTTTACGGTGAACTCGCCGATACGCGCAATGCCGGCACCGACTCGCGCAAGTTGTGCCAGCGCTTCACCGCTGCTGCATTCGATATTGCCGCTGACCTTCAGGGAAAATTCTTTCCCGTCGCGGATGAACGGCCAGTTAGGCTCGGCACGCCGGAAGTTGAAACCCAGGCAGTTGTGCCGGAGCAGGTCTTCCGGTTCCTGGGGGGTGCCGTGGCGCTGTAGATACTCGGGCGATGCCACCACGACCTCACCGGTGTCGCCGAGCCTGCGTGCGGTCAGCGGGCTGTCGGGCAGATGGCCAAAGCGTATTGCTACGTCGGCTTGGCCGCCAAGAATGTCGACCACTTCGTCGCCAAGGTTGAGGTCGACGACGATGTTCGGGTACTGCGCGCTGAATGCCGCCACCAAGGGAACGATGGTCTGCCGCCCATGGCCAAGGGCGGCGCTGACCCGTAATCGGCCCCTGGGCACGCCCTGGTCGGCGATGGCCTCTTCCATCTCGTTCATGTCCGACAGAATACGTCGGGCACCTCGCAGGAACGCCTCGCCCTCGGCGGTGAAGATGATCGCGCGAGTGGTGCGCAACAGCAGCCGGGTGCCAAGGCGTAGTTCGGTACGCGCGATGATCCGGCTGACCGCCGAGGGTGTCAGCCCCAATGCACGGGCGGCCGCCGAGAGGCTGCCCTCCTGCGCCACGCTGGCGAACACAAGCATTTCACCGGATCTGCCGTTGAAGTCCATTTGTGCCTCTTACGCAAAGGTGATTGCCAAAAATGCTATCTACCGCCTCAGAAGTCTGGATCGTAGCATTGGCGGCATAGATAAGGAGCCTTTCATGCGTATCAATCCACCCCTCGTTGCACTCGCCATGGGTGCCTTTGGCATCGGCGTTACCGAGTTCGCCCCCATGGGCATGTTGCCGAGCATTGCGGCGGACCTCGGCGTTTCGATTCCTGCTGCGGGCCTGTTGGTGAGCGCTTACGCCCTGGGCGTACTGCTCGGCGCGCCACTGATGACCCTGACCACCGGCAGGATTCCCCGGCGCTACCTGCTGATAGGGCTTATGGCGATTTTCACCCTGGGCAATCTGATGTCAGCCCTGGCGACCGATTACTACAGCCTCATGGTCGCCAGGGTGGTGACCTCACTGAACCACGGCGCGTTTTTTGGCGTGGGCTCCATCGTCGCCGCCAGCGTGGTCGCCCCAGAGAAACGTGCCGGCGCGGTGGCGGCAATGTTTATGGGCCTCATCCTGGCGACCATCGGCGGTGTGCCGCTGGCTGCCTGGTTTGGCGAACTGTTCGGTTGGCGCACCGCGTTCTGGGGCACCACCGGCCTCGGCGTGGTGGCCATGGCCGCGTTGTGGTTCGCCCTGCCCAACCTGAAGACGCCGCCAAGCGTCGGAGTAATGGCCGAAATTCGCGTACTGGGCCGTGGCCCGGTGCTGGGTGCGTTGGCCCTCACCGTCGTCGGCTCGGGTGCCATGTTTACCGTCTTCACCTACATCGCGCCGATCCTCAGCAGCGAGACCCACGCGTCCACCGCCTACATCACCGCGATGCTGGTGCTTTTCGGCGTGGGGCTCACACTGGGCAACATGTGGGGTGGCAAGGCTGCCGACCGCTCGATAGATCGTACCCTGATCGTATCGTTGAGCGTGCTGATTGCCGTCTTGCTGGCGTTCACCGTACTGATGCGCTGGCCGTTGCCAGCTGCCGTGGCCATCCTGATATGGGGCATCGCCAGCTTCGCCCTGGTACCGCCGCTGCAGATGCGCGTGATGGAAGCCGCCAAGGACGCCCCCAACCTGGCCTCGGCGGTGAACATCGGCGCCTTCAACTTCGGCAACGCAATTGGTGCGGCACTGGGCGGCGCGGTGATCAACGCCGGGTTGGGTTATCCGGCGATTTCCCTGGCTGGAGCCGCAATGGCGGGCCTGGGGTTGTTGATGGTGCTGGGGTTTGCTTGGCGGTCGAGGGCGGTGGCGGCAGCGGCGGTGTGAGGAGGATGTGAGCCACTGACCGAGCCCCCCTGTGGGCCTCAGTACCTGCCGGATCATGTTCAAGGACTCCGTTGTGGTGATTTCGGCCGCCGACATGAGTCATTCGCCCGATGTGGGCGACTACATCATTGCGTATGCGCTGTCGAAGGGCGTCGACAAGCCATAAATCGTCGGCTACCACCGCCAGAAAAATAATCTCCAGTTTCGGGGATTATTTTTGCTGGCTGGAAGGTAGGCCCGAACACTACTCAACCATAAGCCCGCGACGCACTCGCCCTGCCCTTTTATAGGCTCTGACCACCGTATTGGTTTCACAAGAAATGATCCCCTCAAGGGCCCCCATTCGGGCGGTTGAGACGGTCCACAGATCATGAATATCACGACACAACACATGCCAAAACAACTGCGAGCTTCCACTGGTACCAAATAGGCAACGGGTGTGTTCGTCCTTCGCCAGCTCCAGGGCAATACCCTCCGCCGCACCAGGCCGAGTTTGTAACGACAGAATCGCCTCGACCCCATAGCCAACCAACAAAGGCTCAAGTTCCACACGAAAGGTCAGTGCACTACTGTCGACAAGCCCGCTTAGCATCCGCTGAGCCTTCGGTTCGCTGACGCCACACGTTTCGGCCAGCACGCCCAGGCTGGCCCGCCCTTCCAGCATTAACGCGTCCAGTAGCCGCATCTCATCAGCATTCAGGCTCACAGGCCCGGCCCGCAACGGCTCAGTAGGCACCGAACCATCAATCCGCCAGCGACTCGCTCGTCGGAACGATCTGAGCACCACTTGCGATTGAACCTGCTTTACCCCTGGCACCAGCGGCAACGCTCGCACCACCATGTCAGAAAGCGCTTCCACACTCGGCAAATTGATCTCGGTGAAGATGTCGAATTCTCCAGTTGTCGCCATGACCACCTGGGTCTGCGCCAACTGCGTCAAGTGCTCCGCCACTTCCCTCTGACGCCCATCGGCCACCCGAATCCATGCATGCAGCACCGGGCCGCTACCTACGACTACCGGATCAAGCTCTCCGATCACCCGGATATAGCCACTGTCCATCAGACGTTGCAGGCGCCGCGAAAGCGTACGCTCCGCCACGTCGCAGCACGCACTCAGGTCCCGCCAAGTACCGCGAGGATTTGCTTGTAGCGCAATCAGGCAGGCCAAATCGGTTTCATCCAGCGGAAAATGTCTTTTTTCATCCGTATCGACGATTGACGAGACCATAATCTTACAATACCTTCACTCAAGTGGCTAAATTAGAACAAAAAAAAGCCGCGCATGTCCAAAAATAATTACAATTCAAAAACCAAAGGCACAAGCCAATGAATTATGCGACTCAAACGTCCGAAGCGGCAAAGCCGCAGGTATCAACCGCGCGCAAAATTGCTGCCGGCAGCATTGGTAATGCGGTCGAGTGGTTCGACTGGACGATCTATGCGTCGTTCGCGGTGTTCTTTTCCACACAATTCTTTCCGAAAACAGACGAAACGGCCTCTCTATTGGCGACTTTCGCTATTTTCGCCGTCGGTTTCTTCATGCGTCCAATCGGCGGTTGGGCGTTAGGCATATATTCTGATCGTTATGGCCGCAAATCAGCATTAGGAGTCACCATCATGCTGATGGCTGGCGGCTCACTGATGATCGGCATTACTCCCACTTACGAGCAGATCGGTCTGCTCGCGCCGGTGTTGCTGGTAATAGCGCGACTGATGCAAGGTTTGTCGTTGGGAGGTGAATACGCGTCAGCCTCTACTTACCTTGCCGAGTTAGCGCCAGATCACCGTCGCGGCTTTTTTTCGAGCTTTGTATTCTTCAGTTCCGCCGCAGGCATTCTGACCGCATCGGCGATCGGATGGGCACTCACCACCCTCCTTACCGACGAGCAGATGAGAGAGTTCGGCTGGCGAATTCCGTTCTTGCTCGGTGCCTTGGGCGGTATCGCAGGCATTTGGCTGCGTATGTCGGTGCCTGAAGCTGAAGGTTCCAAGGCGCAAGCCCCTAATAAAGTCGAGAAACAACCTCTACGCACCCTACTGCGCGATTACCCACGCGAGACCCTACGAATTGTGGGATTTTCGATCCTGAGCACATTTGCCTTTTACCTGTTCGTTATCTACATCCCGACCTATGCCATCCGAGCACTGCACGTGGAGTCCTCGACAGCGTTCGCTGCAAATACGGTTGCCATGGTTGCGTTCATGCTCGTGCACCCACTTTTCGGCATGCTCTCTGACAAGTTCGGGCGCAAGCCGCAACTGATTGTTTTCGCCCTGGGTTACCTACTGTTTTTCTACCCGATTATTACCAACATGCAGCCGACATTTTCGTCGATCCTGATGGTGGAGTTGTTCGGCCTGTTGCTCTACGCGCTTTATACCTCGATCGCTCCAGCCATCATGTCTGAGCAATTCCCGAGCAGCGTTCGCGCCGTCGGCATTGGTGCGCCCTACAACCTGATGGTGGCTTTGCTCGGCGGTACCACGCCGTATTTGCTGACCTGGCTGCAGAGCCACGGTCAAGAGAGCTGGTTCTTCTATTACGTGCTTGCAGGCGCTGCACTCACCCTTCTTACCTTCATCAAAATGCCAGAGACAGCCGGAAAACCACTGAAATAGTCACTGGCTCCAACAACACTATGCGATCCCCGTCAACGCCCGTCGAACACGGGGATACCGACCCACAAATTTTAGAACCTAAAACTTATGCACGAACGACCCGAAGCCCTTTGTTTCCAGACTGCTCTGCAGATCGCCCATCTGATCGCTACCCGGCAGATCACCTCGCGCGCCGTCACGCAATACTTTCTGGACCGTATTGCTCTCGGCGGTGCGCTTAACGCGTTCACGGTGGTGTTCGCCGAGCAAGCTTTGGCGGCAGCCGATGCCGCCGATATTGCGCTCGATACAGGGCGCCCATTGAGTGCGTTGCATGGCGTGCCGGTTGCCATCAAGGACAATATCGAAATCGCCAACACCCTGGCATCGGCGGGCTCGTTAAGCCGCCTGACCACGATCAGTTCCGTGACCAGCACCGTCGCGCAACGTTTACAGGCGGCCGGCATGGTCATCCTGGGCAAGACCCAGATGACCGAATTTGCCTTTGGATTATCCGGACAGAACCCGACCCGAGGCACGCCCTGGAACCCCTGGGACGCCAAGCTGCATCGCGCTCCGGGCGGATCATCTTCAGGCGCGGCGGTCGCTGTCGCAGCAGGGCTTGTACCGATTGCAGTGGGTGGTGATACCGGCGGATCAATACGCGCTCCCGCATCGCTGAATCATTTGGTCGGATTCAAGCCGTCCAGCGGACTCATCAGCGTGGACGGTGTCGTTCCACTCGCACCAAGCCTGGACGTGCTGGGCCCCATCGCCCGCGATGTTTACGACACCCATGCGCTCACAGCCATCATTGCGAGCCCATCTACCCGCGACGGGTTGAACGTTCAGTCTGAACTTGGCAATGAGCTGTTCCCCACCACGCCGGGCACAGTGTTCGTACTGGACCCGAGTGCATTCCCCTGTGCGCTGTCCATGGGTACCCGCCGGGTATGGGACCAGGCCTTGGCCAATCTTAAAGCGGCTGGCTGGACGCTCGAGAGCTGGCTTCCCAATGAGGAATTGGATATCGGCCAGCTTTCCGAGTGCAATTCGATGATCATTGCTTATGAGGGTTATCGCGAGTTTGGGCACCTTGCACATGACCCCGCGCAGCTACTCTGGAAGGTGGTGCGCCATCGGATCCTTGCGGGCGCGCAGATCAGCCGTGACACCTACGAACACGCGGTTGCGCAGCGTGTAAAGACAACCGAGGCCTTCACGCGAGCGATCGGCGTATCCGGTGTTTTGCTGATGCCTGTCAGCGGCCACGGTGCCCTGCCCCTAGATGACGAGGACACCAACCACGCCAGTATTGGCAAGTTCAGCCGGGCCGGTAATTACCTCGGCATTCCAGCAATCGCCCTACCTGCCGGTTTCGATGAAGCACAGATGCCGATTGGCGTGCAGCTACTATCCCCGGTGTTTACAGACATGCACTTACTGAAAACAGCGAGCGCCATGGCACCTTCGCTTTTACTTGACGAGCGTAGGCCTGAACTTGGGCGATGGGGGCTTTAAGCCTGCGCAGCCGATTGCTAACCTCGCGAGAGGCTGAAATCGGCCAGTGAGAGCCGTAGTCGCGGCCATTCATTCCTGCAGTCCTCGGTGACTAAGTCCCGGTAACCACGTGTGTTCTCCATATCCAGGGCGCCGTCGAACTGCAACACACGTAGCGCGATCACGAAGACACAAAAAAGCCCACTTTGTGGGCTTTTTCGTACGCAGGGTAAAAGTGCTAATTACTTGTTCCGCATTAGCACATACGCTTCACCGCCGTTGCGGTCATGATGAAGAATAAAGTTGTTGTCCTGGATACGCACCTTCGATGGCACACGATCTGCTACCGGCGTTTGCGAGTAAGTCTGCGCGGCACTCAACAGTTGGCGGGTCAGGCTGTCATCGGGTTGCGTCGGAGTGGTAACGACACATTCCTTTTCAGAGAGTTGTACGGAGAGGTTTTTGTCTGCGGTGAAGCCGCTGCGCATGAAGCCCATGTCCTGGAGGTCGTTGATGCCGAACCGCTTGGCCGCTTCTGCAGAGCCGGCGAATGAGGGGGCGGTCTTTAGGCAGATGTCGACGAAGGCTTCGATGGCCTTGGAGGTGACAGGCGTCGATACGGTTGGCGTTGCAGTGGTGCAGCTGGCGAGAACTAACAAGCTGGACAAGGCAAGTGTGCGGAACAAAGTATTGGACATGAAACGGGGATCCTTCCATTTGAAATTCGGAGTGCGGCGTGGGCTGAGCGGCGTCGGAACGGACCGCCTGCGAATGGTAAATTAAAAGGGAGTACTGGGTTTACGACTTTGTGAACCCCGGCGCTTGCTGGCAGTGCGCTCGCGACGTGAACCGGTGTGCACCTGGGCCAGCCTGATGACGTTCGGCAAATTCGCTTAGCAACAGATTGCATAACCGCGACAGGCAAGAGGCTCTCGATTTCGCTAAATGCTGACTGGCCGCCATGGGGCAGCAGTCAGCCTAAGCGGACACGTAGGATGCCATCCCTAGGCGCCGCTACCCGTCAAAGACGGTGGATTTTAATCTGGAGTCCTTCATCCTCGTCCGGGGCCCGAAAGTAGCTAGTGATCAGATCGAACTCAGCATCTGTCGCCGCAAACTCATGGTCGGCGCGGCGGTTGCGGATATGCAACCTGCCTCGACAGGTCTCATCGTCCACCTCAAGGTAGTGGACACAATGGGCAACCCCGGCTGAGTCAGCGAGGCCGCGCAACCATTGTCGATCTTCAGGGGTGTTGGCGGGAAAATCCAAGACCACCGTCACGCCAGTATTCAGCACATCGACGACGAGCGGGCCCACCACCTCTCTAATCTGGCGCGACAGGCGCACGTAATCGGTTACTGACTTGATCTGATTAGGGTAAAGCCGTGACAGCCAATGATCCTCACTCAGCAGAATCGCCGACTGTTCGGCTGCCAAACTTTTGGCCAGCGTTGATTTGCCGGATGCAATCTTGCCTGAGATCAGATGAAGCACGGGTTTGGGCATAGGGGACGTCTCCTTGTCGAACCCTGATGATGCTCATACAAAAGCGTCGAAGCAACCACAGATACCTCACTTCGGGTCGAATCGGCTAGTCGCCAGCATCGGCCAGAGTGCCGTATTCGGTGCGGCGAAGATGCACTGCGCTTATCTCTTGGCCATCCGTTACAGGTCGGCAAATACAGGATGCCGTCGACGGGCTGAACCACACACCGTCGGTCATGTGAACGTGTGTTGGATATATGCTTACTTTTTTTGAGCGCACATATCAGGTTTTCAGGTGCAGCACAAATGCACCGCCCAGTACCAGAACAACGCCCAGCACCTGCACCTTTCCCAGTCGTTCCTTGAAAAACACATAACCCAAAATTGCCGCGATACCGCCCGACAATGTGCTGATTACTGTCACCACCGAAACTGATCCCGACACCGCTCCATAAGCGAACGCCGAAAAACCACCTAGGTTCATCAGGCTCACACCCGTTAGCGCCATGCAGTTTTTTAAGGGCGGAAATTTCAACCCTTCCTTGATCTTCAAAACCATAACGAACATTACAATCAGCCCGACCAGATAGGCCAGCCAAAGCATGGTCACTGGTCCAAGGACGGGGAGAACGAAATGCCCCTGCAACCAAAAACTGGTGCCGAAGAACACAGCCGCCAGTAACGCAAACGAAATTGAACTACTGGCCTGCGTGGTGTGTGGCACTTTCGAGTCAGAGTGAATGCTGGAGAGAATTACTCCGAGCACGCACAAGGCGATGCACAGCAACTGGATTAGACTGATCTGCTCACCGCCAGCCCATGACAACAATGTCGTAACCACACCGTAGGACGTCACCAGCGGCGCAACGATAGAAGCTTTGCCAAGTGCGAACGCTTTGGACAGGGCCAAGGCGCCGAACACAGTCAAAACGGCAGCGGCGATGCCGATGAGCCAAATATCGAATGGTGCTGCCATGGATTTAAGAATGAAGGTCGGGAACACGATCAGCAGCATGCTCATGATGGCAAAACCCATCGTCTGACCGAAAAACACGGCGCGTTTGACGCCGACTGCGCGAGCGTTTAGGCCCACTAAAAAATCTGTACCGCCCCAGAGCAAGGCAGCCAGCAACCCCATCAGTACATCCACGTTTTGTCCTTATAGATGCTCGCTTTGCACATCGAGAGTCCTTCAGACTCCTAAGTGTTCCAGCGTTGGGCCCTCATGGCCTTGTAGAGTATGCCGATGGTCATCGGGATATTGGCCCTACTTTTGAGCAACAGATCATAGCCTTCAGGTTGTAAGTAGCGATAGGCGTCGTAGCCCCCCAAAAAATCGATTGCGAACATTTCTACCAATCCTTTCATCAAATACCTCGCCTCGGCACCGTCCGAGACCACTTCGAAGATCGAGGCTTTGTTGTTCTCTACACCGCTTCAACCACTTTGTGACATGGCCACCTGCAACGCATCACTGAACTTGGCGGGATGCTTGATATTTGGCGTTGTTAGCGGTGTGCGCCCAATGGCGATGACCGTCACCTGTCGGCTTTCGGGATTTAGGAATTGCTGGCGCAAAGATGCGTGGGGTTTACAGAGGCCGCAAGAAAAAACCGTCCAACAATCTGGTGGTAAGCTTAATTGACCGCGCCGGCGCTGGAGATAGTAAATCTAAACTAGCGCGCGACTTTGAAATCAGTCGCCAGACACTTTATCGGTACTTGAGATCTACTCAGGGGACTCCTCAGTCACATCCCGAATCGGCACCCACTTAGTGATTTTTAGAATTCGCCAGTATGTGTTCTTTGGTGTCTTGGTCGATGATAGTGCGCAGCGCCTCAAACAGCGGCGCGGCATCTGTGTATTTTTTGCCATAGGCAAGATTGAATTCGTAATCGAAGCCCGTTGGGTTCTTGCCTTGGTTGTGCTGCAGCATCGTTTCCAACTTATCCAGCGCCTTGACGGCTACGGCCTCTGGCGACGAAGCATTTTCATAGTCATCCCAAAGCGCCAGTATCTCAGCCTTCAACGGTTCATCCAGGGCACTGGTCAAGAGCAGGAGATCGTTTCTCTCTTGCTCGCTCTTGTTGGGAAACGAATCTTGATTGACGGCGGGAACATCTCCGTTAATGGCCTCCCCCAAGTCGTGGATAACACACATCTTGAGCATTTTCAGCCGATCAAGATCAGTCAGGTAGTCCCCAAAGACAATGGCCATCAGGCAAAGGCGCCAGCTATGCTCCGCCGTGCTTTCGGTGCGCCCGCAAGAGGTGTGCGCGCTTCTAAGCACGTCCTTGAGCTTTTCCGCCTCGCGTAGAAATTCAAGACGCCCTTTGATTTTTTCGATGTCCATGAAAACCTCTGACTCAGTCGGCGAGCCGAATACCGCTCACCTTGTTCACGCCAGACTAAATCTCAAGATGTTCAGCGTCCACGCATAAAATATGCAGGGCGATGCCGTCAGAGCGACTCGACCAAGCGCGCTGTTGTTCCGTCGCACAGGGGCATACGCGTCCAACGACACAGGCTTTGGCTGATCGGAACGATGGACGAATTATTGTCACCCGTCAGAAACTCCAGCGCGGGTGGCGCAAACGCTTCCCGCCAACCCAATTTATCCAGGGCGAGCTCGGTGCTGATGATATTGGGCGTAGCGAAGCGCCATAGCGAGCGACCCAGCAGTTCACTGACCGGACTCGTGAACTGGGCGGCGCGCGAAGGAGAACAAGCAAGTAGACGGTGCGTCAAATCACAAATGAGATGAACAGGACGCGAGCTTTCCCGCACCATTCGTCCCAGCGCTTTATCCGCCGCGGTGGTGAGACGAGCGGCCAGCAATTGCTCAAGTTTTTTGTGCGCGAGAGGATCCAACTCGAGTACGCCACTCTCCCAGCGAGAGATAGTCGATTGAGTGACGTTAAACAGCTCCGCGGCATGGGATTGTTTGACCCGGTGTAACAGGCGCCATCGCCTGAGCATAACGCCGGGTAAGACAGGACTTAGCAACATGTCAGACATTTGGTATTACGGAAAAGTGGAAGGTCTCGCAAGTTTGCTCTGTGCGAGACCTGCATGCAAATGGGCTAAAGAGTGATCGTTTCACCTCGAAAACAGCCGCTCTGCAGCCCACTCCTGGCGCATGACACCAATCCCCGACCCAGAGCGTCTCAGCCCATCAAAGTCGAAACCGCCCCACCGACTGCGCCAACTGCCCCGCCAGCGCCGACAACTCATCCGTAGTTCCGGCCGTCTGGCCAATCACCCGTGTATTGCCTTCCGACATCCCGGCAATCATCTCGACCTGATGCGCGATCTCATTACTTGCCAGGCTCTGCTCACCAATCGTGCGGGTAATGTCGTTAACCAGCTGCGTAGTATTCAACGTCGCGTCAAGAATCTCACGGATCGCCCGCTCCACATCGGCCGTGACGGCCATGCCTTTATCCACCTGGGCCACCCCTTCTTCCATGCTGGTGACAGCCTCGCGGGTGCTTTGCTGGATACGCGTGACCATGCTGGCGATTTCCTGGGTGGAGGCGCTGGTGCGCCCTGCCAGGCTGCGCACTTCGTCAGCCACCACGGCAAAGCCGCGCCCCTGCTCGCCGGCGCGGGCGGCTTCAATGGCGGCATTGAGGGCCAGCAGGTTGGTCTGGTCGGCGATGCCCTTGATTACCTGGATAATGCTGTAGATGCCTTCGGACTCCTTGTCCAGGGTGCGGATCACCTGGGCCGAGTGTTGCGCCGAGCGAGCGATGGCGTCCATGTCGCTGACGACTTGGTGAATAACTTGCCCACCGTTTTTGGCCAGGGTTTGCGCCTGGTTGGCCATTTCCAGGGCGTGCTCGGCATGCCGGGTGATTTCTTCGATGCTGGCGGTCATTTGGCTGGTGGCGGCCGACATGGTCCCCGCTGCAGAACTCTGCTGCTGACTGCTGGCAGCCACTTCATGGCATCCGTTGCTCAGTTGTTGGCTCATGCGCGTAACGCCCTGGGCATTGCTGCGCACCACGTCGATCATGCCGCGCAGGTCATGTTGCATAACGGCAAGGCTGCGAATCAGCATGCTTGCCTCATCGCGGCTGGCGGGTTCGGGAATCGCTTCGCTAAGGTTGCCATGGGCAATGCTCTCGGCAATCTGCCGCGCCAGTTGCAGCGGCCGCATGATGCTGCGGGTGACCCAGTAGCCCTGGGCAACCAGCAACAGCAGGCACAGCACCAGCACCACCGCGAGGGTAAAATTGGCGCTGCGCACGGTTTGACGGGTCTGCTCGCCAGTGGCCTTGGAGTTGTTTTCGATCAGTTCACTGAGGCTGGCCATCCGGCCTTCCAACTGGGTGAAGGCGTCGCTGAAGGTGCCCAGTTCTTGTTGGGCCGCAACCGGATCGTTCATCGCCACGCCGACAATCCGCTCCCCCAGGGCGATGTAATTGTCGAGGCTGGGCTTGATGTCACTCAGTGCGGCTTCGAGGGTCGGGTTGAGCGGCAGCGCCACGTTATTGCCCAGCGCCTCGCGAAAGTGCGCGGTATGGTCGGTGACGGCTTCAAGTACTTCATCCCGACTGCTGACACTTTTGCCCAGCCCCACCAGCATTGCCGACAGCACATCGGCGCGCAGCGCGTCGTGCATCATGTCGGCCTCCAGATGATTGCTCAGGGCGGTCATGCTGACCTCACTGTCAATCATCGCCGCCTCCATCCGCGCATTCCCCAGGTAGTTCACCAGGCTGATGACCAGCACGGTAAGCACACTGGTGCCGATCAGCAAAAACAGACGAAGTTTTATCGACATCCCTAAGCCCTCTGCGGTTATGGCCTAAAACAAGGTATTGATAGCTGTCGTTTAAAACCCATCGACGCGTTCGTTACCACTGATTTAAGCCTACTTGCAGGTTTTCGCCTTGGTGATGGCGGTTAGGTGTCCTCTGTGACGCCTGACGTCGCCGCCGACTCCTGTGCTGAACGGGATTTATCGGTATAGCAACGTCGCCTGAAAGGCGTGCGCAACCATTTGCTCAGCCGTGTGTTCCCCGTCAATGCGCAAGACCGGCACCGTCTGCCTGGAAATCCACGCTTCATGCCGCGCTCGGTTGCGCCCGGAACAGCGCGGATCGTCATACTGGGAGGCCCATTCGCGAAAGGCGACATGTATCTCGTGCATATCGCCCCCAGGGGCAATGCGCTCGCCAAAGAGGCGCTTTTCACGCAGATCCAACCGCTGAAGGCGCACAGGTGTTGGCGTTATCACGAACACGATCAGGTCCACATGCATCATAAGCGCTTCGCCCCAGCCATCAGAAGAGCCGGTCAGCACCCAGCCTTGGTCACCGAGCGCTTGCTTGATCAAACACACACGCTCATTGGGTGGCCGCTTGGTGGTGAACGGTGGGTGGGTGGGCAGCCAGTAAAAGTCATCCACATCCACATGGATCAAGCCCAGCGACGCAGCCAGGGCTTGCCCCAACGTCGTGACGCCTGCGCACGAAGCGCCAGTAATGTAGATGCGCACTGTTCTCTCCATGAATATAAGTCGGCGTTGGATTCTACAAGAAATCCAGGGGCGAACCCGTTCACTCGAAATTGCGGTTTTTGCTGACGGCAGCGCTTGACTCTGTCCCTTGGGACAAGCCCTACCCTGCCTTATCTATTTCAGTTTCCGCCGTCAGCGGATAAGGCAACCCATGAGTACGCTATCGTTGGTCACCGGTGCGAATGGGCATCTGGGCAACACCCTGGTGCGGACGCTGCTCGCCCGCGGGCAACAGGTGCGCGCCGGGGTCCGTGACCCGGAGCGAAGCACCGCCCTGGCAGGGCTCGACTGCCAGTTAGTGCGCGCCGAGCTGCAAGATCCGCAATCCTTGCGCCAGGCCCTGCAAGGGGTGGGTGTGCTGTACCACGTGGCGGCGGTGTTCAAGCACTGGGCGAAGGATCCACAGACCGAGATCGTCGAGGTCAATGTGCAAGGCTCACGCAATGTCCTGCGTGCCGCCGCCGAGGCCGGGGTTCGGCGGGTGGTGTATGTCAGTTCCGTGGCAGCCGTCGGGCACAACGGTCAGTTTTTGGATGAAACCAGCTGGAACGCTGATCAGCAAAACCCCTACTACCGCTCAAAAATCCTCTCTGAACGCGCGGCCTGGGAAACCGCCCGGGCCTATGACCTGCCCCTGGTCAGCGTGTTGCCCTCGGCAATCATCGGCCCGCATACCACGCGGCTTACCGACACCATGGGGTTTCTGGCAGCCGTACTGGCGCGCAAGTTGGTACTGGACCCGAATTTTCATTTCAACTTTGTCGATGTGCGCGACGTGGCCGATGGGCTGATCCGCGCGGCGGAAAACGGCAGGCCCGGCCAGCGCTACCTACTGGCCAACCGGCAGGCCTCATCACTGGCGCAGGTGATCGAAGCCCTCAACGCCCTTAGCCCAGGCTACCCATTGCCGCGCCGCGCCCCCAAACCCCTGCTATTGCTGATCGCCTGGCTGAAAGAGCAGCAGGCACGCTACACCGGCCGGCCAGCTGACTTGCTGCTCAGCCAGGTGCAAATGTTCTATGGCGTGCGTCAGGTTTACTGCATCGACAAGGCGGTCAACGAACTGGGCTACCAGCCGCGCTCGCCGCATGACGCCCTCACCCAGGCATTTGCGCATTTGTTGGCACGCTGAGGCTGGGGGCGAATTGCTGGTTGATCTGTTGTTGCAACTGCGTCAGCTGCTGCTGCCGATCCTGCAAGGCCAGGATCTGCGCCTGCAACTCCAAGCGCTTGACCTCGATGCCCTGATTGGCCAGTGCCAGGGGGAACGGTGCCTGGTGTTGCTTGGCAGCCAGCAACTCACTCAATTCAGCCAGTTTGAACCCCACCGCCTGGGCGCGGCGAATCATCTGCACCAACCTCAGGTGATGGGCGGTGTACAACCGATAACTGCCACGGCGCTGCGGCGTCAGCAGGCCCAGTTGTTCATACAAACGGATGGCTTTGGGCGTGCATCCCGTCAGCTTGGCCAGTTCACCAATGTACATATACCGTCTTCTCCCTGATGCGACGTCGGACCGCAGTTTACTGGGTTGGGCTTCCAGTGGGTAATACCGGCTTTGGGGGAAACGGCCGAACATCACCACCCCCCACCAAGATGCGGTGAATGTTCAAATGCACCCAATTATTGCGCGGAGGCTTTTCGTGTCGTCGCCATCCACTCCTTCAGCCCCTCACGCCGAAAGCCTGGCCGGGACGTCAATCAGATGATTTCGTACAGGCTAAGAGTCTGGGGGAAGCCGCCCTTGAGGCCCCCTCCCCGTTAAACACCCCGTATTGCTTGATGACTCTCTGACCGGAACCCAAATGGCTGAATCACTCACTGAGTTGAGCGATCAGGCAACCCCCTGATCCCCTCAACAACACTTAGGAATCCAGCATGATCAACAGCGCTCCATATCAGCCATCAGCGGCCCTCTCAGCCAATGCTCAACCACAGATTGAAGAGCTGCGCATGCCCCCCGAGCCAGGCATGCCGAATCGGCAAACTGTGCGCGTCAGCGTAGCCAATGAACACGTATTCCCGACGGCCGAAAGCTTTCATAAACTGGCCGATTCACTGGGTATTGAAAACGTCAGTGTGTCAATCGGCGCACCTCACTTCGCTGACTATGTAACCCCACCGAAAAATGTGTGGCCCGTCAGCATTCATTTCAGGCCAGACCTGCCCTACGAAAAGTTCAGCCCTGTGCAATTGGAGAAAGTGAACCGGTTTGATCAGCAGATTGACGCAGAACTGCAGCGAAACAAAATCGTAGATCTGGGGCCGCAGTGATGTCGCGGCGTCGAGAGGATTGAACCGTATTCGTGGCGACTACGCCACGCCCTGAGAAGGCGCTAATTCCAAAAAACCTGTGGGAGCAGACTTGATCTTGGAGGCCTCGCAGGAGCACGATGGCCTCCCTCCCCCCTCGACGAAAGGACTCTCGTTATGTTCCCCCTGGAAATCTGGCTGACCTATACCGCCGCCTGCCTGTTGCTGGTGCTCTCCCCCGGGCCGGACAATCTGCTGGCCATCGCCAGGGGCCTGAGCCAGGGGCGTATGGCTGCCGCCATTTCGGGGATCGCGTCGGGTACCGGGATTCTGTTTCACGTGGCCACCGCATCGCTGGGCTTGACCCTGCTGATGCAGACATCCGCCGTGGCCTTCTGGGTGGTCAAAGTCATCGGCGCCAGCTACCTGTTGTGGCTGGGCATCAAGGTCTTGCGTTCGCGCAGCCTGATCAACTTCAAACCGGCGGCGCGGCAACCGCTCAAAAACATCTTCCTCACCGGCTTCCTGTCGGCGGCGCTGAACCCTAAGCCTGGGCTGTTTGTGCTCGCGTTCATTCCGCAGTTCGTCAACCCGTCATTGGGTTCGGTCACCGTGCAAATGATGGTCTATGGCGCCTGGTTCGCCGCATTGACCGCCCTGGGCTTTGCGCTCATGGGGATCTTTGCGACGCGCCTGTCGACATGGCTGCAGCGCAAGCCAAAAGTGGTCAATGGCCTGAATGTGGGCGCCGGACTGACCTTCGTCGCGTCCGGGCTTTCGGTGGCGGCACTCAGTCAAAAATAGACCGGACCAAAGACTGGATGGCCTGCCTGTGCGCCAGACATTGCAGCGCGCGCTGGGCTTACACGGGGCGATCCGGCGGGCGGACATGGCGGCCGCGCGCCGGGCTGTGGTTTCGATTACCCTGCACGGCGCAAACAGCCCCCCGTGACAAGGACACCCCGTGACCCGAGAACAACTTGAGCACAACCAGATCCCCGTCTACCTCGTCGCCGTGATCGGCGCGGTGCTCGGCGGTCTGCTCGCCCCACAGGCCGCACCGGCTCTTGGCGCCCTGGTAACCCCGACAATTGCCGTGCTGATGTACGCCATGTTCCTGCAGATCCCGTTTCTGCAGTTGCGCCAGGGGCTCGCCAATAAACGCTTTATGGCGGCACTGCTGATTGCCAACTTTGTCTTGATCCCCCTGCTGGTCTGGGGCCTGACCCGTGGCTTGAGCGAGCGTCCGGCGCTGCTGATCGGCGCGTTGCTGGTGCTGCTCACGCCGTGCATCGACTACGTGGTGGTGTTTACCCATATCGGCAAAGGCGATGCGCGGCTGACACTGGCCGCCACCCCCGTCTTGCTGTTGCTGCAGTTGGCGCTGCTGCCGCTGTACCTGGCGGTGCTGCCGGGCGTAGAGGCGGCGGTGGCAATCCCCATCGGCCCATTTGTCGAGGCTTTTTTGCTGCTGATCGTGGTGCCATTGCTGCTGGCGGTACTGACCAGCGCCGGGGCCCGGCGCTCGCGCCTGGTCGAACGCTGGAACGACGCCTGGGCGTGGATGCCGGTGCCGGCCATGGCGGCGGTGCTGATAGTGCTGATAGGTTCGCAGATCGCGTTTGTCGCGCAGGAGCTCGAACAGTTGCTGCCGGTGGTGCCGGTCTACTTAGGCTTTATGCTACTGGCGCCAATGCTCGGGGCGCTCACGGCCTGGGTCTTTCGTCTGCCGGCAAGCACCGCGCGTTCGGTGACGTTCAGCAGTGCAACCCGCAACTCACTGGTGGTCCTGCCGCTGGCGCTGGCACTGCCGGCAGATATCCGCGCCCTGGCCGCTGCTGCCGTTATCACCCAGACCTTGATCGAACTGGTGTGTGAGCTGATCTATATCCGCGTGATCCCGGCCCTGGTCTGGCGCAGCCGCTAGGATTGCGCGCGTGTCGCGTGCCAGCACACCAGCGAACCGGCGGTCACCAGCACCGCCCCTTGCCAGAACTGCGGGGTAAGGTGGGCGCCCAGCCACAGCGCGGCGAAGGCCGAGGACAGTACCGGCGCGCCATAGGACGCGGTCGCCAGCAACGTCAGGTTGCCGCGTAGGATGCCGATATTCCACAGTGCATAGCCGCCCGCCATGGCCACACCGGTGGCCAGCAACTCCAGGCTGTTGCCCAGGCTGAAGGCCGGCAGCACCTCGGCACTGAAGGCGTATTTCACCCACAGTACGGCGGCGGTGAGGATGAAAAACAGCACCACCAGGTTTTGCCCGCCGGCATAGCGCCGCGTGACGTTGCAATACAAGGCGAAAGTGATCGCGCAGCCCAGGGCCAGGCTGTAACTCAGGGGGTTGGATTGCACATTGGCGACGATGGTTGCGAGCGCCAGGCCATCGCCACTGACCACCCACAGAATGCCAAACAGCGCCAGCGCCGAGCCTGGCACGATGATCCAGCGCGCCCTTTGGCCATTCATGACGATTGCCAGCAGCACTGTCAGGCACGGCCAGAGGTAGTTCACCACACCCAGCTCAATCGCCTGATTGCGGTTGCTGGCAAACCCCAGAGCCAGGGACAGGCAGACCTCGTAGGCCACGAACAAGCCACTGCCCATGATCAGATAAGGCCAGGACGTGGCACGCAGACGCGGCCGCCCCAACCAGGCCAGCAGCAGGATGGCGCCCAAGGTGTAGATCAACGCCGCACCGCCCAGTGGCCCGAACAGCTCACTGACACTGCGGATCAACCCGGCGGCGGTGCTCCATAAAATGATCGCGACCAAACCACACACCGTCGCGGCCCGTTCAACCCTGATCTGCATGGATGCCTCTCTGTGAATGTCCCCAACCGCAGCGCCTGCGGCACAAAGGCCGCAACGGTACACGCTTGGGCTATTGCTTGTCTCCTTGTGGGAACCACAACAAAGGAATCTCATTGAGGGCAGAAATTCTGGCCACGCCACACCTCAAATGTGGGAGCCGGCTTGCCTGCGATGGCGGTGGATCAGTCGACACATCCCTACTTGACCTACCGCCATCGCGGGCAAGCCCGCTCCCACAGGGGGAACTCAGCGAACAGAAGATTGTGGCCACATCACAAGTCAAATGTGGGAGCTGGCTTGCCTGCGATGGCGGTGGGTCAGTCGACACATCCTTACTTGACCTACCGCCATCGCGGGCAAGCCCGCTCCCACAGGGGGAACTCAGCGAACAGAAAATTGTGGCCACACCACACCTCAAATGTGGGAGCTGGCTTGCCTGCGATAGCGGTAGGTCAGTCGACACATCCCTACTTGCCCCTCCGCTATCGCGGACAAGCCCGCCCACAGGGTGATCTCTTTAGGGCAGGATTTCTTGGTTGGTTGCAGTTCGCACAACGGTGTCTTGTCATCAATGGGATTGATAGCCCCCTAACGAAACCCCCATCCTAGAGGGCTTGGCCGGCCCTTATATCATTCCGAATGATAGTTACCTTTGTTTCATTCGATTCGTGAGCGAGCACGCTGCCGAGCATGATCCGCCCATCTCAAATACATTTGGCGGATGCACCTCATGGAACAGTCACTCAAACATTTGCGCTATCCCCTGGCCCTTTTGGCCGTGCTGGTGATGAGCGCATGCGGCAAGGCCCCCGAGCAAGCGGCCGCCATGCCCGCCAGCAAAGTCAGCGTTGCCAAGGTCCTGGAACAACCGGTCAATGAATGGGACGAGTTCACCGGCCGCCTGGAAGCCCCGGAAACCGTACAGATCCGCCCACGCGTGTCGGGTCAGATCGACCAGGTCGCCTTTACTGAAGGCGCACTGGTGAAAAAAGGCGACCTGCTGTTCCAGATCGACCCGCGTCCGTTCCAGGCTGAAGTCCGCCGTCTGGAAGCCCAGCTTCAACAAACCAAAGCCGCCGCATCGCGCAGTGACAACGAGGCCCAGCGTGGCGAGCGCTTGCGCCAGAGCAATGCGATTTCCGCCGAACTGGCCGACTCGCGCACCACCGCCGCCCAGGAAGCCCGCGCCGCGGTGGCGGGGATCCAGGCGCAACTTGACCTGGCCCGCCTGAACCTCAGTTTCACCCGCGTCACCTCGCCCATCAGTGGCCGTGTCAGCCGCGCCGCAATCACCGCCGGCAACCTGGTGACCGCCGATGTCACCGAGCTGACCAGCGTGGTCTCCACCGACAAGGTCTACGCCTACTTCGACGCCGATGAGCGCGTGTACCTCAAGTACACCGAACTGGCGCGCCAGGGCCGTCGCGGCGCCACCACCCCGGTGTACCTGGGCCTGTCCAATGAAGACGGCAACCCGCACCTGGGCCAGATGAACTTTGTCGATAACCAGGTCAACCCGGCCACCGGTACCATCCGCGGCCGCGCGGTGTTCGATAACAGTGACGGGCGTTTCACCCCCGGCCTGTATGCGCGCCTCAAGTTGGTCGGCAGCGGCACCTACTCTGCCGTGCTGATCACCGACGAAGCCGTGGGCACCGACCTGGGCAAGAAGTTTGTGCTAGTGATGGACGCCGACAACAAGTCCGCCTACCGCGCCGTGGAACTGGGGCCGAAGATCGAAGGCTTGCGCATCGTGCGCAGCGGCCTGAGCAAGGACGACACCATCATCGTCAAGGGCCTGCAGCGGGTACGTCCGGGTTCGCCGGTTGCCCCAGAAACCATCCCGATGGCCAGCCAGGCAACCCTCGCCGCCCTGGCCCAACAACGACAAGCGCTTGAAGCCAGCAACCTGGAGCAAGTGGCGCCGGATAAAGCCGCGCCCAAGCTCGCCAGTGTCGCGATTCCACGCGGTTAAGGGACTACACACCAGATGAATTTTTCCAAGTTCTTCATATCGCGGCCGATCTTCGCAGCGGTGCTATCGCTGCTGATTCTGATCGCCGGCGCGATCTCGCTGTTCCAACTGCCGATCAGCGAATACCCGGAAGTGGTACCGCCAACCGTGGTGGTGCGCGCCAACTTCCCCGGCGCCAACCCCAAGGTCATCGGCGAAACCGTGGCCTCGCCGCTGGAACAGGCGATCACCGGCGTCGAGAACATGCTCTACATGTCCTCGCAGTCGACCGCCGACGGCAAGCTCACCCTGACCATCACCTTTGCCCTGGGCACCGACCTGGATAACGCGCAGGTACAGGTGCAAAACCGTGTGACGCGCACTCAGCCCAAACTGCCTGAGGAAGTGACGCGCATCGGGATTACCGTGGACAAGGCCTCCCCCGACCTGACCATGGTCGTGCACTTGACCTCCCCGGACCAGCGCTACGACATGCTCTACCTGTCCAACTACGCGATCCTCAATATCAAGGATGAATTGGCGCGGCTGGGCGGCGTGGGTGATGTGCAGTTGTTCGGCATGGGCGATTACTCCCTGCGGGTGTGGCTGGACCCGAACAAGACCGCCTCGCGCAACCTGACTGCCACCGATGTGGTGACCGCGATCCGCGAACAGAACCGCCAGGTGGCCGCCGGTGCCCTGGGCGCGCAGCCTGCGCCCAACGACACCAGCTTCCAATTGTCGGTCAATACCCAAGGCCGCCTGGTCACCGAGGAAGAGTTCGAAAACATCGTGATTCGCGCCGGCGACAACGGTGAAATCACGCGCCTCAAGGACATCGCTCGTGTTGAGCTGGGCTCCAGCCAATATGCCCTGCGCTCGCTGATCGACAATCAGCCGGCGGTGGCGATTCCGATCTTCCAGCGCCCGGGCTCCAATGCCATCGACATCTCCAATGATGTGCGCAGCAAAATGGCCGAGCTGAAAAAGAGCTTCCCCGAAGGCATGGACTACCGCATCGCCTACGACCCGACCGTGTTTGTGCGCGGCTCGATCGAGGCGGTGGTGCACACCTTGTTCGAGGCGTTGATCCTGGTGGTGCTGGTGGTGATCCTGTTCCTGCAGACCTGGCGTGCGTCGATCATCCCCCTGGTCGCGGTGCCGGTGTCGTTGATCGGCACCTTTGCGGTAATGCACCTGTTCGGCTTCTCCCTCAATGCGCTGTCGCTGTTCGGCCTGGTGCTGGCCATCGGCATCGTGGTGGACGACGCCATCGTGGTGGTGGAGAACGTCGAACGTAACATCGAGCTGGGCCTGGAGCCCTTCCCGGCCACCGAAAAAGCCATGAGCGAAGTGACCGGGCCGATCATTGCCACGGCGCTGGTGCTGTGTGCGGTGTTTATTCCGGCCGCCTTTATCAGTGGCTTGACCGGGCAGTTCTACAAGCAGTTTGCCCTGACCATCGCCATCTCCACCGTGATTTCGGCATTCAACTCCCTGACCCTGTCGCCGGCCCTGGCAGCGGTCTTGCTGCGCAGCCATGACGCGCCGAAAGACCGGTTCTCCAAGTTCCTCGACAAGCTCTTCGGTGGTTGGCTGTTCCGCCCGTTCAACCGTTTCTTCGAAAAGGCCAGCCATGGCTATGTAGGCACCGTGCGCCGAGTGATTCGCGGCACCGGTATCGCGCTGTTCGTGTATGGCGGCCTGATGGTGCTGACCTTCTTCGGCTTTGCCCACACACCGACCGGTTTCGTACCGGCCCAGGACAAGCAATACCTGGTGGCCTTCGCCCAGTTGCCGGACGCCGCCAGCCTGGACCGCACCGAAAACGTGATCAAGCGCATGTCCGACATCGCCTTGAAACAGCCCGGCGTGGAAAGCGCCATCGCCTTCCCGGGCCTGTCGATCAACGGGTTCACCAACAGCCCGAACAGCGGCATCGTGTTCGTGACGTTGAAACCGTTCGGCGAGCGTAAAGACCCAAGCATGTCCGCCGGGGCGATTGCCGGGGCGCTGAACGGCAAGTACGCCGATATCCAGGAAGCCTACATGGCGATCTTCCCACCGCCGCCGGTACAGGGCCTGGGCACTATCGGCGGGGTCCGCCTGCAGGTCGAAGACCGTGGCAATCTGGGCTACGAGGAACTGTACAAAGAAGTGCAGAACGTCATCGCCAAGAGCCACAACGTGCCGGAACTGTTTGGCCTGTTCACCAGCTACACGGTCAACGTGCCCCAGGTCGATGCTGCTATCGACCGGGAAAAGGCCAAGACCCACGGCGTGGCGATCAGCGACATCTTCGACACCCTGCAGATCTACCTGGGCTCGTTGTATGCCAACGACTTCAACCGCTTTGGCCGGACCTATCAGGTCAACGTGCAGGCTGAACAGCAGTTCCGCCTGGACCAGGATCAGATCGGCCAATTGAAAGTGCGCAACAACAAGGGCGAGATGATCCCGCTGGCGACCTTTATCAAGGTCAGCGACACCTCGGGGCCGGACCGCGTGATGCACTACAACGGCTTTATCACCGCCGAGATCAACGGCAACGCTGCACCCGGCTACAGCTCGGGCCAGGCAGAGGCAGCGATCGAAAAACTGCTCAAAGAGGAACTGCCCAACGGCATGACCTACGAGTGGACCGACCTGACGTACCAGCAAATCCTCTCGGGCAACACCGCGCTGTTCGTGTTCCCGCTCTGCGTACTGCTGGCGTTTCTGGTACTGGCCGCCCAGTACGAAAGCTGGAGCCTGCCACTGGCGGTGATCCTGATCGTACCGATGACCCTGCTGTCGGCTATTACCGGGGTGATTCTGTCCGGTGGCGACAACAACATCTTTACCCAGATCGGCTTGATCGTACTGGTGGGATTGGCCTGTAAGAACGCGATTCTGATCGTCGAGTTCGCCAAGGATAAACAGGAAGAAGGCCTCGACCCGCTGGCTGCGGTGCTGGAAGCCTGCCGCCTGCGTCTGCGGCCGATCCTGATGACCTCGTTCGCCTTCATCATGGGCGTGGTGCCCCTGGTGTTCTCCAGCGGTGCCGGTGCCGAGATGCGTCATGCCATGGGCGTGGCGGTGTTCTCCGGGATGATCGGGGTGACCTTCTTCGGCCTGTTGCTGACGCCGGTGTTCTACGTGTTGATCCGCCGTTATGTGGAGCGCAGCGAAGCACGCAAAGCGGCCAAGGCCTTGCAGCTGGAGACACAGCAATGAGTGTGAAAGTGTTCCTGCCGAGCCTGCTGGTACTGGCGCTCGCCGCCTGTGCCGTCGGCCCGGACTATAAAGCCCAGCAGCTGGAGGCGGCCAATATCACGGCCGCCACCGATGCCAAGCAGTACGACCACGCCAAGTTCGAAGGCATCTGGTGGCAGCAGTTCGAGGACCCGATCCTCAACCAGTTGGTGACCCAATCGTTGAGCGGCAACCGAGACCTGCGGGTAGCGTTTGCCCGCCTGCGAGCTGCCCGGGCGATTCGCGATGACGCCAGCAATGACGCGATGCCGACCATCACCAGCCGTGCCAGCAGCGATTTGGCCAAGGGCCAGATCCCAGGCCAGACCACCCGCCGGGTCAATAGCGAACGCTATGACCTGGGCCTGGACATGGCTTGGGAACTGGACCTGTTTGGCCGCATCCAGCGCAACCTGGAAGCCAGTGACGCTGACCAGCAGGCCGCCGAAGCCGACCTCTATCAACTGCAGGTCAGCATGATTGCCGAACTGGTGGACGCCTACGGCCAACTGCGCGGGGCGCAACTGCGGGAAAAAATCGCCCTGGCCAACCTGAAGAACCAGCAGGATTCGCGCACCATCACCGAAAGCCTGCGTGACGCCGGCGTCGGTGATCAACTGGACGTGGTGCGTGCCGATGCGCGCCTGGCAGCGGTCGAAGCCAGCGTGCCGCAATTGCAGGCCGAGCAGGTGCGCGAGCGCAATCGCATCGCCACCCTCCTCGGCCAGCGCCCGGACAAACTCAGCGTGGACCTGAGCCCGGCCAACCTGCCGGCGATTGCCAAGGCCTTGCCGATTGGTGACCCGGGGCAGTTGCTGCAACGGCGCCCGGACATTCTCAGTGCCGAACGCAAACTGGCGGCCGCCACCGCGCGAATCGGCGTGGCCAAGGCCGACCTGTTTCCACGGGTCAGCCTCAGTGGTTTCCTCGGGTTTACCGCTGGCCGTGGCTCGCAGATCGGCTCATCCGCCGCCAATGCCTGGGCCCTGGGCCCGAGCATCACCTGGGCCGCCTTTGACCTGGGCAGCGTACGCGCCCGCTTGCGCGGTGCGGATGCCGAAGCCGATGGCGCCCTGGCCACCTACGAGCAGCAAGTGCTGCTGGCGTTGGAAGAGTCAGAGAACGCCTTCAGCGACTACGGCAAGCGGCAGCAGCGCCTGGTGTCGCTGATCCGCCAGAGCGAATCGAGCCGTGCCGCGGCCGACCTGGCGCAGATTCGCTACCGCGAAGGCACCGCCGACTTCCTCGTGCTGCTCGACGCCCAGCGTGAACGCCTGGCGGCCGAAGACGCCCAGGCCCTGGCCGAAGTGGACCTGTATCGCGGCATCGTGGCGATCTACAAGGCGTTGGGTGGCGGCTGGCAGCCGGAGACGGTGGTCGCCAGCGCAAAATGATTTAAAGAGCTCCTTTGGTTGGTCGCATCCAACCAATTTTTGCCCCGTGGTCCATTCGGTCACGGGGCTTTTTTTGCCTGCGTGAAACCGGTCAAACCCTGTGCTTAAAGACGGTCACAAAGATCAAAGGTGGGAGCTGCGCTGATCTGACTCAGCTGGATTCCGTGAGGATCAAGCTGCGGTAATGCCCGGGATTGGAGCCCGACCATTTACGAAAGGCCTTGTAGAACGAGCTCACATCGGCAAAACCCAGGCGGCTGGCGATCTCGGCGAAGCTGATATCGGCCTCGGCCAGCCACACCACTGCCAGCTCCTTGCGCACGCTGTCCTTGAGCCCCTGGTACGTCTGCCCTTCTTCGGCCAAGCGCCGACGCAGCGTCGAGGCAGACATGCACAACTCATGGGCCAGACTGTCGGTTTCCGGCCACTGTTGGGCCGGGCGCTGGCGCAGGTCGTGTTTGATGCGCATCGCCAGGCTGTCCGGGTCGCGGTATTTGACCAGGATGTTGGCGGGCGCCTGGGCCAGGAAGCGCTTGAGTTCCTCGGGGCTGCGCTTGACCGGCAGGTCGAGGCAGTCTGCCGAAAAAATCATGCGGGTACGGGTGCGATCAAAACGCAGGTTGTCGGAAAACATCACCTGGTAATCATCACAAAATGCCGGCTGCGCACTGCGCAGTTCGATGGCCAGGATCGGGATGCGTCGGCCGGCCAGCCAGCAGGCGACGCCGTGGACGATCATCCAATAGCAAAAGTAGGTAAACGCGCGCCGTGGTTCCGGCTCAGGTTCCAGCAGCACGATTTCCGCCAGGCTTTGCTGACGCACCAGCTGCGCAGGCAGGTGTTCAAGCATCAACGACAGGAAGCCCAGGCCGGTTTCCAGGGCCTCACCCAGGGTGGGCTGGGCCATGGAGGCACGACACAGGAACCCCAGGCTGCCCGACTTCAACTTGCGCGGGTCCATGCCAAAGAACTCATCATCCCGGCGCCGCGCCAGCAAGCGCCAGAGCCGCGCGTACGCCAGCGCCGGAACCCGGGCGGCGGGCTGCTCCAGCAACGCCGGGTCGATCCCGACCTTGCTCAGGGCCTCCCACGTCGCCGCACCGGGGGCGCAACTCTGCAACAGGGCTTCACGAACCAGGTGGATGGAGATTGTGTCTTTTTCCGACATGGGCCAGGGCTCAATCTTGTAGGTCGGCCATTGTAGGAGCGTGTTGGCTTGTAAGGAACACATACCCCACGCAGCAACGACATAGAGGGCTGTTCAGGCCGCGTTCAGAAAACGTCAAGATCCTCTGTTTAGTAATGAGTATCATTATGTTACAACTTAGCACCCTAACTAATTACGTTGCGGTGCCCGATGCTCGTCCCCTTTCTCATCATGCTGCGCGAAGGCATTGAAGCCGCATTGATCGTTGGCATCATCGCCAGCTACCTGCAACAGACCGGCCGTGGTCAGTGGATGCCAGCGGTATGGATCGGCGTATTTCTCGCCGCCGCTTTGGCCCTGCTGGTCGGCGGTGGCCTGGAGTTGGTCAGCGCCGAGTTCCCGCAAAAACAGCAAGAGCTGTTCGAAGGCATTGTCGGCCTGGTCGCCGTGGGGATTCTCAGCTCCATGGTGTTCTGGATGCGCAAGGTCGCACGCTCGATCAAGCACTCCCTGCACCAGTCCCTGGATCATGCGTTGGCCGGCTCGCGCAACCAGGTGCTTGCCCTGATCGCCATGGTGTTTTTCGCCGTGGCCCGTGAAGGCCTGGAGACAGTGTTCTTCTTGCTGGCGGTGTTCCAGCAGAGCGAAGGCCCGGCCGCGCCCATCGGCGCCCTGCTCGGCCTGGTGCTGGCGATCATCGTCGGGTTCCTGATCTACAGCGGCAGCATGCGCCTGAACCTCGGTGCGTTCTTTCGCTGGACCGGGCTGTTCATCCTGGTGGTGGCCGCCGGGATCCTCGCCAACTCGGTGCAGGCCCTGCATGAAGCCGGCGTGTGGAATCACCTGCAAGGCGTGCTGTTCGATTTCAGCGCAACCCTGCCGATGGATGGCCCGCTGGGTTCGGTGCTGGCCGGCATGTTCGGCTACCAGGACGCACCGACCGTCAGCACCCTGGGCGCCTACCTGATTTACCTGGTGCTGGCGCTGGCGATGTTCTTTATGCCCGCCGCGCCAGCCACCTCTTCTTCCGTCTCCAGCCAGTAAGGTCGTCCCTTGCCAAACCCAGCCCCTGTCTCACCACCCCGCGCGTTGCGTTGGGCGGTCGCCGGTTCGGTGATCGTGATGATCGCCGCCGGCGGCCTGTTCTACTACGCCGCGCAATTGGCCGCCGCCAAGCGCCAGGTCAATCACAACGAAATCGCCGTGATCATCCACGCCCACGCCTGCGAACCCAACGCCCTGAGCGTACCGGCGGGCCGTGCGAGTTTTCGCATCATCAACCGTTCGGATCGCGCGGTGGAGTGGGAAATCCTTGACGGCGTGCTGGTGGTCGAAGAGCGCGAAAACATTGCGCCGGGCTTGAGCCAGGTGATCAACGCCAACCTGCTGCCGGGCGACTACGCCATCACCTGCGGCCTGTTGAGCAACCCACGCGGCACCCTGCATGTAACCCCGACGGCCGAGTCTGACGCCCAGGCCAAAGCCAAGCCCTCGATGGTGGCCTTTATCGGCCCGCTGTCGGAGTTTCGCGTGTACCTGAGCAGCCAGGGTGGCGCTTTGATCAAGGCCGTCAGCGCCCTTGAACAAGCGATTGCCGCCGGCGACCTGGCCCAGGCACAGGCCCTGTACCTGCCGGCTCGCGAGGCTTACCAACGACTGGCCCCGGCGGCCCAGCGCCTGGCCGAGCTGGACAACGCGATCAATGCCCGCGCCGATTACTTCGAGAAGCGTGAACAAGACCCGGCCTTCAGCGGCTTCCATCGCCTGGAGTACGGCCTGTTCGAGCAGCACACTCTCGGCGACCTGACACCGATTGCCCAGCGCCTGCTGGCCGATGTCACCACCCTCAAGCAACAGTTGTTGGCGCAGTCGCTGCCGCCCGAGCAACTGGTAAGCATCCTGGTGCGCAACCTCAACAGCCTGGCCGACGTGCGCGCCGCCAGTGGCGAAGAGGAGCGCTACAGCCACCTCGACCTCAACGGTTTTGCCGCCAACCTGAAGGTGACGCGCAAGGTGGTGGACCTGATGCGGCCGCTGTTGACCAAGTCCGCCGCCGACCTGCTGCCGGGAATTGATAGCGCGATCAACGCCTTCGCCGCGCAACTCGACGACTTGCAGGTCGATGGCCATTACCGCAGCTACAACCGCGTTACCGCCGCTCAGCGCCAGCTGATCGCCGACAAGGCCAAGGCTCTGGCCGCCGCACTCGATGGAATCGACCCAGCCCTTGGTCTCTCCGGCCTTAAGTGAAGACGACCAAACACATGAGTGATTCACCACAGTTCAACGCCCAACGCCGCCGTGTGTTGCTCGGGATGGCCGCCACCGGCGCCGCGATTGCCGGCAGCAGCCTCAGTTGCCCGGCAATGGCAGCCGGCGCAGCCCAGGTCACCACCGCGCCCAGCAGCGAAAAAACCCAGGACCACCAGGCCTTCCACGGCAAGCACCAGAGCGGCATCGTCACCCCGCGCCCGGCCTGCGGCATGCTGGTAGCGTTCGACGTCCTGGCCAGCGACCGCGAAGACCTGGAGCGCCTGTTTCGCACCCTCAACCAGCGCATCCGTTTTTTGATGACCGGCGGCAGCGTGCCGCAAGTCGACCCGAAACTGCCGCCCAGCGACTCCGGAATCCTCGGCCCGGTGATCAGCCCGGATAACCTGACCATCACCGTATCGGTGGGTGAATCGCTGTTCGACGAGCGTTTCGGCCTGGCCGCCGCCAAACCCAAGCGCCTGATCCGCATGGTCGGCTTCCCCAACGACGCCCTGGAACCGGCGCAGTGCCACGGTGATTTGAGCCTGCAGTTCAGCTCCAACACCCCCGACACCAATATCCACGCCCTGCGCGATATCGTGAAAAACCTGCCGGACCTGCTGCTGGTGCGCTGGAAACAGGAAGGCAGCGTACCGCCCCAGGCCCCTGCCCGTGCCGGGCAACCGGCGCAGAGCGCACGCAACTTCCTGGGCTTTCGCGATGGCTCGGCCAACCCCGACTCCAACGACACCAAAACCATGGACCAACTGGTCTGGGTCCAGCCCGGCAGTGATGAGCCCGCGTGGGCCGCCCATGGCAGCTACCAGGCGGTACGGATCATCCGCAATTTCGTCGAACGCTGGGACCGCACGCCCTTGCAGGAGCAGGAAAGCATCATCGGCCGGATCAAGACCAGCGGCGCGCCCATGGACGGTCACAGCGAAGCCCAGGTGCCCGACTACAGCAAGGATCCGGCCGGCAAACTGACCAAGCTCGATGCCCATATCCGCCTGGCCAACCCGCGCACGGCCGCGACCCAGGCCAACCTGATCCTGCGTCGGCCATTCAACTACTCCAACGGCGTCAACAAGAACGGCCAGCTGGACATGGGCCTGTTGTTTATCTGCTATCAGGCGGACCTGGAGAAAGGCTTTATCAGCGTACAAACCCGGCTCAATGGCGAGCCCCTGGAGGAATACCTCAAGCCAGTGGGCGGCGGGTATTTCTTCACCTTGCCGGGCGCCACCGGGCCGCAGGATTTCATCGGCCGAACCTTGCTGCACAGCACTGCCAAGACCTAACCCTCCACAGCGGAAACCGCCCTATGAACATGTCGTCTCTTGCGTTGTTATTGAGCCTTTCTCCGCTCGCGGCCTTTGCCGCGCCGGCGCCCCTGGATCTGGTGGGCCCGGTGTCGGACTACAAGATCTATGTCACCGACAAGATCGAGGAACTGGTGACCCAGACCCAGGCCTTCACCGACGCGGTGAAAAAAGGTGACCTGGCCACCGCGAAAAAACTCTACGCGCCCACCCGCGTTTACTACGAATCCATCGAGCCCATCGCCGAGCTGTTCAGCGACCTCGATGCATCGATCGACTCACGGGTCGACGACCACGAAAAAGGTGTGAAAGCCGAAGACTTCACCGGCTTCCACCGCATTGAATACAGCCTGTTTGCCGAAAACACTACCCAGGGCCTGGGCACCCTTGCCGACGGCTTGAACACGGACGTCAAGGATCTGCAAACCCGCGTTGCCGGTCTGACCTTCCCGCCGGAAAAAGTCGTCGGCGGCGCTGCCGCATTGCTCGAAGAAGTGGCCGCCACGAAGATTTCCGGCGAAGAAGACCGCTACAGCCACACCGACCTGTATGACTTCCAGGGCAATATCGACGGAGCGAAGAAGATCGTCGACCTGTTCCGTGGGCAGATCGAACAGCAGGACAAGGCGTTTTTGGCCAAGGTCGACAAGAACTTCGCCACGGTGAACACCATCCTGGCCAAATACAAAACTGCCGATGGCGGCTTTGAAACCTACGACAAGGTCAAGGAAAGCGACCGCAAGGCCCTGGTGGGCCCGGTCAACACGCTGGCCGAAGACCTGTCGACCCTGCGTGGCAAACTGGGTTTGAACTGACACCTCAACGCTAGCGGCTCTGAGCCTGACCCACCGCCATCGCGGGCAAGCCTGCTCCCACAGGGGTCTCAGCGAGCAGAAAATGTTCGCCACACCACAAATCAAATGTGGGGGCTCAAAGGTGCAGAAAATGTTCGCCACACCACAATCAAATGTGGGAGCTGGCTTGCCTGCGATGGCGGTGGTTCAATCACCGCCCAGAGTGACTGAAGCACCGCCATCGCAAGCAAGCCCACTCCCACAGCTGTAGATCCCTATCATCCGGGTTAATCGCGCTGTGCGTTTAACCGTCTTACCTATAACGTTCCATAGATTCCCACTCACGGAAGATTTCCCATGCCTCATTCGGCCACCCGCCTTGATGCCGCTCCGCCCACACCCTTCAACCTGCGCCCCCTGCTGCTGGCCAATATGGCCTGCACCATGGCGATGATGGCGTTTGTCTCGCTGATCGGCCCCATCGCTCGGGTGCTGGGGCTGGCGACCTGGCAGGCCGGCGCGGCGGTGACGGTGTCCGGTGTGATCTGGATGCTTTTGGCGCGGCCCTGGGGCCAGGCCAGTGATCGCCTGGGTCGGCGGCGCGTGCTGTTGCTGGGCACCGGGGGCTTCACCCTGGCCTATTGGGCCCTGTGCGTGTTTATCGACGCCTCCCTGCAACTGCTGCCCTCGGCCATGCTGGCATTTATCGGGCTGGTGCTCGGGCGCGGGTTGATCGGGGTGTTTTACGCGGCGATCCCAGTGGGGGGCTATGCGCTGATCGCGGACAATATCGAGCCGGCCCATCGCGCCAAGGCCATGGCCTCGCTGGGGGCGGCCAACGCCTGTGGCCTGGTGTTGGGCCCGGCGATTGCCGCGCTGCTGGCCCGCCACAGCCTGAGCCTGCCGTTTTATGTGATGGCGCTGCTGCCGATGCTCGGGTTTCTGGTGTTGCTGATGAAGCTGCCGCGCCAGGAATTGCACCTCAAACAACCGCCCAAGGCCGTCAACCTCTCGGACCCACGCTTGCGCCGGCCATTGGTCGTGGCCTTTGCGGCGATGCTCTGCGTGTCGATTGCCCAGATCACGGTGGGCTTTTTTGCCCTGGATCGCCTGCAGATGAACCCCGCCGACGCCGCACAAACCGCCGGGATCGCCCTGACCATGGTCGGCCTGGCCTTGATCTGCTCGCAATTGCTGGTGCGCAAGCTGGAATGGCCACCCCTGCGATTGATCCGCGTCGGCGCGCTTGTTTCGGCCCTGGGGTTTGCCGGGAGCATGTTCGCCGATACGGCGTGGATCCTCTGGCTGTGTTTCTTCGTCTCGGCGGCCGGCATGGGCTGGATCTTCCCATCGTTCGCCGCCCTGGCGGCCAACGCGGTGGACGCCTCGGAACAAGGCGCCACTGCCGGATCGGTGGGGGCGGCGCAAGGGCTGGGCGTGGTGGTCGGGCCGCTGGCCGGGACCCTGATCTATGCCGTTGAACCGCGGCTACCCTACCTGGTCGCGGCTGCCCTGCTGTTGCTCATTGCGCTCTGGCCGGCACCGCGCCACTAGAGGATCCGGTAAAGCAAGCGCTCGACTCGGACGCGACTGACCCGGCGCAGGAACTTGCCGACGGCTTCGGGGTAATCCACCAGTGTCTGCAACTGCTGGTAGCCCTGGATCCGCGTGGTGTGCTGGAAAATGTCCTCCAGCTCGCGGCGCCGTGGCGCCAACCACTGGCCCTGGGGATCGTCGATCAGCAGGGCGTTTTCCAGGTCCAGGCGAAAGGCCCGGGGGTTGAGGTTATTGCCGGTGAGCAAGGTATAGCGTTCGTCGACCCACATGCCCTTGAGGTGATAGGTGTTATCCCCGTCGCGCCACAGGTGCAGGTTGAGTTGGCCACTGTCGATCATGCGCTGGTGGCGCTTGGCAAAGCGGCGCAGGCTGATTTCGTAGAGATACGGCAGCGCGGCGATGATTTTGAAAGGCTCGCTGGGCGGGATGTAGAAGTCGTTGGCGGTCTTGTCGCCAACGATGATGTCGATCTTCACCCCACGGGCCAGGGCCCGGTTGATTTCCCGGGTCACCGGCAGTGGCAGGTTGAAATACGGGGTGCAGATGGTCAACTGCCGCTGGGCACTGGCGATCAGCTCGCAGATCACCCGGCTCAGCGGGTTGTTCTTGCCCACTCCCAACAACGGGCTGACCGACAACCCACCAATCCCAGCCTGGCCGGCCGTGGTGTCATAGGTCGCGTGCTTGAGCCGGCTGCGCAGGTCGCCGATGTCATTGCGCAGGCTGCGGGTGGTGGGCAGGTTGGGCAGGTCCAGGCGGTGTACCGCCTTGGCCGCCACCAGGCCGTGTTCCACCAGGTGCTGCATGGAGTCGGCCAATGGCTTGTTGTGGATCAGGTGATAGCGGTCGAAGCGGTATTTATCGAACTTGTGCAGATACACATTGTTCAGGCTGGCGCCGCTGTACAGCACGCTGTCGTCGATCACGAAGCCCTTCAGATGCAGCACGCCAAACAGCTCGCGGGTCTGCACCGCCACCCCATACACCGGCACATGTGTCGGATGTGACTGAGTCATTGCCTGGTACCAGGCGCTGTTGCCCGGCTGCTTGCCCGCACCGATCAACCCGCGCTGGGCACGCAGCCAATCCACCATCACCACAATATCCAGTTCGGGCCGTGCGGCCTTGGCGGCGTGCAGCGCGTCAAACACCTCCTGGCCCGCTTCGTCCTGTTGCAGGTACAACGCGACGATGTAGATGCGGTGTTGGGCCTGGGCGATTTGCTCCAGCAGGCAGCGGCGAAACTCGGCGGCGCCGGACAGCACCTCAATCGCGTCGGTGGCCAGGGGGAAACCGCGCAACTTGGGCAACAGGGAACGTTTGAATAACGACGGCATAGGGCTCGCAATGATCGAATCCGAAGAGCCCGAGAGCTTACAC
>LNAP01000388.1_pt1 | contig 49795 bp, 63 predicted proteins | sample 602601 | NCBI WGS metagenome assembly LNAP01 (sample SAMN02440304, study PRJNA202911) | soil metagenome | biome: Subtropical and temperate rainforests or woodlands; isolation source: soil samples (1 kg each in a 20% v/v slurry with milli Q water) were... ...
AAGAAAAGTTCAACTTGAACTCATTCACTGCTGACTTGCTTTTCGTAATGCGGACTTGCGAACAAGTCCGTGCTCGTTGTTCAGTTTTCAAGGAACAAGTCTATCATTCTTACCCGACGCCGTTTTTAGCGGCGACTTTTATATACTATCACACCAGGTCGTTCAACGCAAGCTTATTTTTCCGGGAAGTTCTTGCACGTTCCCGGTTCAATTCACTGTGTGTCCATCGCCCACCGTGACAGCGAGATACAATGTAACACATTTCACCTTGCCAGGTCAATAGCCGCCACCATTTCCCTTAAAGCAGCATCGAAACGATACCTGCGGAGACAAGAAAGCCCGGGATCGTCACCGGGCCTGCGTCAGCGCGTTTTGCGGTTCAATGCGTAACGGGACAGCTCCTTCGGAGATGCCATTCGCGCATACATCCGAAAAATCACTTTATAACGGTTCTCGATGGCTGTCTTCATCTCTCCGTCAATCCGGGAATCCCGTAAATCCAAAAGCATTTCGTCCAGCTCCTTGCGAAGCACATATTCCAATTCCCTGCACTCGCGGTCATTAAACAAAATTCCAAGCATACTTCGGCCGTAAACCCCCTTCTCTTCACGCTGATCCTTCAAGCTGTTTGATGTAATCAGGGATTGCAGTCTGATTTCAACAATGGATAAGTTTTCGTTAGACAGAGTCTAGACATCTTGTATATAGTTTTATACTGAATTGCCTAATTTTATGAGGCCGAGAATGAAATTTGTTCCACAAGAGAGGAAATTATATGCCGCGCACCAAGTAAAACGTCACCGTACTTTCAATAAAGGCGGCCGCCAGCAGCGCAAAAAACAGAAACGGAACCAACCGCTTGAGCGAATTGTGAAAGCGCGAAAGCTCGCCTCTCCCGTCACCGTTCCGTCCGCGTACGGCCGCAGCCAACTCCTTGCTCACCAGCGCCCCGTACTTTACCCCGTATGCGGATGCGATGAGAATCGCCGTTACTTCCAGCACCCCATGCGGCAAAAGCCCGCGAATCACGATCGACGCCACCCCCGCTCCCGCTTCGCCGGCCAAGGCTACCACGTAACCGATCAGCATGCCGTTCATCGCAATAAACACAAGCGGAACGATCCCGAACAACGCTCCTAAAAACACAATGACCACTGATTTAATAAAATTGTTCAAGAAAATAAATACGAAGATCCACAGTTGTGAATTGTCCATCTGTTCCAGACGAACGGCGGTGTCCCGAAGCGCTTCGGTTTGACTGAGCAGAAATGCATCCAATGTATCCGTAGTGTAACCAAATCCTACAGATCCTAAAAACAAAATCGTACAAAGGCCGATAAATCCTTTCAGAGAGGACAGTTCTTGCGCAAACATCCTTATCTTTTCCATACGAAACACTCCTTTCAAACGGCTGTTCGAACAAGCATAACTCGTCTTCCTCCGCATACACATGTATTACTGAGACACAAGCCCGCCTCTTCCGCAGGCAAAGCCCGGCACGGGCAAAGGAGGACTCATTTTGAACGGATTTTACGTAATTAACGGAAAGAAGCTGAAGCAATATTTGATTCTTTTCATGGCGGCCGTCTTCACGGTGGGCGTCATATATGCCGAAGGCTCAAATTTGAGTGTGTTTCAGCTGCATGAGGAGGGCCCGAAAGCCATCTATAAAGTGGAGACCGAGCGCAAGATACTTTCCTTAACCTTTGACATCTCCTGGGGAGATACCAGGGCCGAACCGATCCTAGACATTCTGCAGCAAAAAGGGGTTAAAAAAGCAACTTTTTTCCTTTCCTCCCCTTGGAGCCAAGCCCACCCTGAGATCGTTAAGAAAATCGTCGACGCGGGGTACGAAATCGGCAGCCATGGGCATAAACACGAAAATTACAGCGGGCTGAACGATGATGAGATCCGGAAGCAAATCCGCACCGCGCACAGTATTTTGACGCAGGTGACCGGGACGCCCCCCAAGCTGCTGCGCCTCCCGAACGGCGATTTCGACCAACGGGTGCTGCGCATTGCCGAAGAGCTTGGATATAAAACCATTCAGTGGGATACCGATTCCAGGGACTGGAGAAACCCCGGTGTAGAAGCCATTGTCGATCGTGTTGTAACGAACGCGCACGCGGGGGATATCATCCTGCTCCACGCGAGCGATTCGGCAAAGCAGACGCACGAAGCGCTGCCGGTCATCATCGACGAGCTGAAAGGCAAAGGTTACGAGTTCGCGACCGTCAGCGAGCTGATCAGCGGTGCCGACGTCAGCGGCGACAAGGCGAAACAGCAGCTCCCACCCCCTCCGAAGAAGCCGGCCGCATAATCAACCGCTTCCGCTCCTGCTTACGGCTACGGAGGCCCGCATAAAGCGGGCGCAGCAACCGAGAGCGAGCGGTTTCTCGAACCGGCAGGTCGACGCGTTATGCGCGGCTTGCCGGTTCTTTGCGCGGGCCGACCAATCGGTGCAGCTGTAGAATTTGCCATGCATTGCACGCAAACAATGGAGCCACCATGAGCACAGTAGCGTAAGGATTATATTGCCGCAGGGCCGGCACCGCTTCCAGCAGCGTAACGGCAATGAGGAAAAAGAGGGTAGGAACAAGTGCCTGCTTATTCGTCTGCTTCACCTTCCACAGTGTGACAGGCACGGCTGCTGCCGCAATCAGCGCAGGCAGCACAAAGAACGGCAGGAAGGATTGCCCCTCCGGCGTGCGAAATACCGCTGCATAAACGGCCACGACGATAATTAAAAACACTTGAACATAAGACCATAAATAAGAAGATCGAAAAAAGCCTTGCGCGAATAAATTGACAGTTAAATAAGCGAAGAATCCCATATGGCTGAACGCGCCTAGCATCGCTCCCACAATGGCGGTCCCAATCAAATTATATCCGAATCCTTCTATCCCCACCTGCTCGGGACGATATTCGGGATCGGCCAACTGCAGCCCTAATCCGATCGCGAGCGAGACGGCGATGCCGATCCCGACGGTGGAGAGGAACAAAAACGTCCATCTCGCCAAATTCATGAGTAGTCCCTCCTTCGTATCCTTTCGATTGTATCAACCTCCGCACCAAAAATCCAACCGCTCCCTTTCATAAACGGCAGCCTTCCCACCCATACTAATTCCAAATCAGCAAGGAAGGAGCTCCCCTATGGCACATTACGGAATCCGATTCGCTGCGGCGTTAACCGCCCTCACGATTTTGGCATCATGCGGAGGCGGCAATCAGCAGCAATCTTCTCAGATGGATTATAAAGAAGTGAAATCGATGGTCGTGGACATTCTGAAGACAGAAGACGGCCAGAAGGCGATAAAAGAAGCGACGACGAAAATGGAAGGCGAGGACGCGGCGAAACTGCAAATTTTGCAAACCGGGCGCGGACAGGAGCTTCAAATGGTCGTAAAGGACATCATGTCCGACCCCGCTTACGCGCACGCGCTCAAGGAACTGATGACCGATCCGAAATTTGCGGGCGATTTCGCGAAGGCCATCCGTGAACAAAACACCGACATTCACAAAAAGCTGATGAAGGACCCTGAGTACCAGCAAGCGTTAATCGACGTATTCAAGGACCCGCAGTTTGAAATGATCTTATTGGAATTGATGAAAAGTTCCGAATACCGCAAGCAAACGATGACCGTAATGAAGGAAGCGATTGAAAACCCGCTGTTCCAAACGGAAATCCTGAAGCTGATGGATAAAGCGCTCGAAGAGCAGGCTAAGCCGAAGCCGGACAGCAAAAAAGGCGGTCAACAGCAAGGCGGCGGTGATGGCGGAGGCGGAGAAAGCAGCAGCGGTTAATGAGCATGTTGAAAAAGCCCGAATTCGCGTTTTTTTGCGAATCCGGGCTTCTTTTTGTTAACGGGCGGTTTTCTCGATGATGCGGTCTGCCAGCTCTGAATAAAGCGCGCCTGTCGGCGAGTCCGCTTTATAAACGGACGGGGAGTAGTCCGGCTCCGCCGGATGGTTGTCGGGAGCGCCGAGCGGCACCTGCAGCAGCAGCTCGGTGTGCAGCTCTTCGGCCAGCTTCGCGCCGCCTCCGCGCCCGAACACGTAATCGCGCTGGCCGTCGCCGCGCTCGTACCACGCCATATTCTCGACGATCCCGAGAATGTCGTGGTTCGTGCTGCGGGCCATGGCGCCCGCGCGCGCAGCGACGAAAGCCGCGGTCGCATGCGGCGTCGTCACGATGATCTCTTTGCTCTGCGGGATCATCTGGTGCACGTCGAGCGCCACGTCCCCCGTTCCCGGCGGCAAATCGAGGAGCACATAGTCGAGCTCGCCCCAGTCGATTTCATTGAAGAAGTTGCGCAGCATCTTCCCGAGCATCGGGCCGCGCCAGATGACCGGCGCGTTTCCCTCGATGAAGAAGCCCATCGAGATAACCTTCACGCCGTGGCTCGTCACCGGCGTCACCGCGCCGCCATTAACGGCGGGCCGCTCCTCGATGCCCATCATATCGGGCACGCTGAACCCGTAGATGTCGGCGTCGACAAGGCCGACACGCTTGCCCCGGCGGGCGAGCGCCACCGCTAAATTGACGGTGACCGTCGATTTGCCGACGCCGCCCTTGCCGCTTGCGACCGCGATGAAGGTCGCCTGCTGGCTCGGGTCGAGCAGGGACGGGCGCTTCGCCGGCTCTTCCGCAGGCGCCTGCGACGCCTGCAGCTTCTTCCGGATTTCCTCCCGTTCGAAATCCGTCACCGGCCGCGTGCGGATGCGCACCTCGCGAATATCGAGCGTGGACAGCGCTTCACGCACCGCCCCTTCCATCTCCGACTGCGCTTCCGCGTCGTCGGTCGCCAGCACAAGGGTCAATGCGACGTTTTCATCTTTCACCATGATGTCCCGTATAAGGCCCAAATCCAGCAGACTGAGACCGGACTCGGGCTCTTTAATGTTATGTAACGTTTCTAACGCTTGCTCTCTCGTTACCAAGTGACCACCTCTTTACCTGTTCGCTTTGAATAACGTTATTATAGCACAGGGCGCCCCCCGTCCAAAAAGAGGAATCACACGAAAAGCAAGCAAATCGATGGTTTACCCTCCAGATGAGTGCTCGTGAGCATCCGTTTCCGTCTCCGCTTCCTCCGGCCTGAGCTCTACGCTCCCGTCCTCCAGCATCACATCGCCGTACGGTTTGGCAGGAACCTTTTCCCCGGAAAGGAATCTAAGAATGCCTCGGTACATCGCCGCCGCCAGCGCCTTCTGGTAGCTCGGATCCGCCAGCCGCTCCGCCTCCGCCGCGTTTGAAAGAAACCCGACCTCGACGAGTGCCGTTGGCATCGCCGCTTGATCCAGCAAATAAATGCCCCGGATCCGCTTCGCAACCCGATCGGTCTTGACGACGTTATTCTTGATCTCGTCCTGCACGAGCCATGCCAATGACGGATTATCCTTATGATTGTGCGTATAGAACGTCTGGGCTCCATACCAACGCGACGAAGGAATGGCGTTCAAGTGCACGGACAAAAACACATCCGCACCGGAGCTAGCGATCAAGGCCTCCCTGGCCTTTAAATCTTCCGTCTTCCGCTTGCTGAAGCCCCTCGTTTCCGGACGGGCCAAATCGGTATCGGTGTCCCTCGTCATCCGCACGATCGCGCCCGCTTGCTGCAAATAATCCCGCAAATAAAGGCTGGCTTGCAGCGTCACATCCTTCTCAATCAAGCCCGCTTTGCTTCTTGCTCCGCCGTCGACGCCCCCGTGGCCAGGATCGATCATGATCACCTTCCCGGATAGAGGCAGCGTCCAGTATGTCCACGTCTTGTCGGCGGGGAGCTGATTCGTAAACACGAATACGACTAACGCCGCCATTAATGTCGTGGCCAGCAGCTTCACTCTCGTATGGGACGACACCCAGAAGACGATGCTGCGCCTGCGCTTGTGCGACCTCATAACGAAAAACCACCCCGCACCCATGTAGATTCGATTCAATCATCTCATCTATATGGGACAGGGTGGACAAATATGCTTACACTTTCGCGGCGGTTTGCTCCGACAAGCCTTCGATCAACACCTGCGCCACTTCAGGCCGCGTAAATTCCGGCGGCGGGCATTCGCCCGCGCGCAACAGCCCGCGAACCTTTGTGCCGGACAGATGCATATGGTCTGCTGTGTCGTGAGGGCATGTTTTGCTTGACGCCATGTTGCCGCACTTCGTGCAGTAGAAGCTGTGCTCGAAGAAGAGCGGCATAATGCCCAGTTCATCCGACGTAAAGTTGTCGAAAATGTCCTGAGCTTCGTACGTGCCGTAGTAGTCGCCTACACCGGCATGGTCGCGGCCGACGATGAAGTGCGTGCAGCCGTAGTTTCTGCGAACCATCGCATGGAACACCGCCTCGCGAGGGCCTGCGTAGCGCATCGCCGCGGGGAACACGCCCAGGTGAACGCGATCCTTCGGGTAGTAGTTTTCCAGCAGCACCAGATAGCTCTTCATGCGCACGTCCGCCGAGATGTCGTCGGACTTCGTCTCGCCGACGAGCGGATTCAAGAACAAGCCGTCGACAATTTCCATAGCACTCTTCTGAATGTATTCATGCGCGCGGTGCACCGGATTGCGGGTCTGGAAGCCGACGATCGTGCGCCAGCCCTTCTCGGCAAACAACGCCCGCGTTTCGCTAGGGTCGAAGTAAAATTCACCGAATTTCTCTCGCTTCGGGCGATTCAGCACCGTAATCGGTCCGCCGATGTAGTTCGTCGGGCGTTCGTACAGCTTCGCCACGCCGGGGTGCTCCTGACTTTCCGTCTTGAACACCTTGACCGCTTCTTCCTTATGGTCCACCCGGTATTTATCCTCGACATCGAGGATCGCGTATGTGATGCCGTCCGCTTCGCCGACAAGCGCGACCTTCTCTCCGACGGCGATCGAATCGAACGCGCTTTGTTCAACGGAAAGCGTTACTGGGATGCTCCATACCGTTCCGTTCGTAAGCCGCATCGTGTCGATGACCGAACGATAGTCGGCCTCTTTCAAAAATCCGGTCAACGGCGAAAATGCGCCCACCGCGATACAATCAATGTCGGAAATCGCCCATGTGCTGACCGGCACCTTCCGCAAGCCGTCCGCCTTCTGCAACAGCTGTGTACGCTCCTGTCCTTCAGCGAGCCGGTTCACCAAAGTGCCGCCGTTCGGTACTATCGTCATTACGGTATACCTCCCGATCTTATCGTTTCATTCTTATTTGTGCAGTCCGCACTCCGTCTTCTCCGATCCGGACCAGCGGCCCGCGCGAGGGTCCTCGCCTGGAGCGACCGGACGCGTGCACTGTTCGCAGCCGATGCTTGGGAAGTTCTGATCATGCAACGGATTGTATGGCAAATTATGCTCGCGAATATAGCTCCATACGTCTTCGGACGTCCAATCCGCGATCGGGTTGAATTTCACCAAGCCGAATTTCACGTCGTATTCAACCTTCTTCGAGTTCGCTCGTGTAGGCGCCTGATCGCGGCGGATGCCCGTAATCCACGCGTCATATTTGCTCAGGATGTCCGTCAACGGATCCACCTTGCGAATGTTGCAGCATTTGTTCGGATCCACCGTCCACAGCTTTTCCCCATGAGCGGCAGCTTGTTCTTCCGGCGTCAGCTTGGGCTTTACCTGTACGAACGTTTTATTGTATCGAGCGCTTAAACGATCTCTTGTTTCATAAGTCTCTTTAAAGTGAAAATCCGTATCCAGGTAAAAAATATCCGACGAAGGGCTCACCTTTTGCAGCATATCCATCAATACGACGTCCTCCGCACCGAAGCTGCATGCGAGCGTGATGTTCGGAAACTTCTCAACGGCAAAACGAAGCAGCGATTCAGGGGATTCCTTCTCGAAAGCTTCCGCCGCTTCGGCGATCAACGCTTCTTTCTCCAACAAATTCATGACCACTGGCCTCCTTTATTAATTCCTATAATTCCGCTATGAATAATCAATATGATATCATTATAATTGTATTATCCGGATTGTCAATGCATTATAGGCGGTTATGTATCCATATTCGCTCACCCTGCGAGGAGTGAAAACAATTACGAACACGTTCCGCGAAACATATAAAAACCCGGAGGGGACAATTCCCCAACCGGGTTTCCATTTGTGTTCGATTAGCGCTTCGAGAACTGCGGCGCACGGCGGGCTGCTTTCAAGCCGTACTTCTTACGTTCCTTCATGCGCGGGTCGCGTGTCAAGAATCCTGCGCGCTTGAGCGGCGGGCGGAATTCCGGATCGGCCTTCAACAAAGCGCGGGAAATTCCGTGACGGATCGCGCCGGCTTGGCCGGACATGCCGCCGCCGTGAGCCAATACGATAACGTCGTACTTACCAAGCGTTTCCGTAAGGTTCAAAGGCTGCTTCACGATCAGCTTCAGCGTTTCCAAGCCAAAGTATTCATCCAAGTTACGTGCATTGACTGTGATGTTTCCGTCACCCGGTACGAGACGTACGCGAGCTACGGAATGCTTCCGACGACCTGTTCCATAGTATTGAAATTGTGCCATGTGTGGAATCTCCTCCTACTTAGCCGCGCAATTCGTACACTTGCGGATTTTGGGCCGCGTGCGGATGTTCCGCGCCTGCGTATACTTTTAAATGCAGCTTCAATTTGTCACCAAGCTTGTTCTTCGGGAGCATGCCGTAAACGGCAAGCTCAATCATGCGCTCCGGCTTTGTCTGAATCATGACATGTGCCGGAGTTACTTTCAATCCGCCCATATAGCCGGAATGACGGTAGTAATTTTTGTTCTGCATCTTCTTGCCTGTCAGAACGATTTTCTCCGCGTTGATTACGACAACAAAATCCCCGGTGTCGATATGCGGAGTAAATTGTGGTTTGTGCTTGCCGCGAATCAATGCCGCGACTTCGCTTGCCAACCGGCCGAGCGTCTTGCCGTCTGCATCGACAAGGTGCCACTTGCGCTCGACTTCGTTCGGCTTCGCCATATACGTAGTGCGCATCGGTAATCCTCCTTCGTAGTTCCAAGAAACTCTATATGTTCGTGTCAATTTGCCGTGTTGTAGGCAAAACCATATTCATCGGTAATGATTGTTGCTTCGTTGCTGTCGGCTTTTAGTTGGAAGTTCCTCGTCGGGGCTGTGGGAAAGCTGACGAAGAAGCAAAGCCATACAATAGAATACAACATCTCCTGGCGTTTAGCAAGTAGCTTTTCTGGATTTCATCCGTTTACACTGTACTCGACGCTCCACAGCGTCAGCCCGTGCGGCTTCGCCGTAGGCCCGGCATGAGACCTGTTCCTGGCCGCGAAAATACGGGGGATGTCTTCCGGCGACAGCTTGCCTTCCCCGACAGCGATCACAGTTCCCGCAATGATGCGAACCATGTGATACAAAAATCCGTTTCCCGTAATGAACAATCGCACGACGCCTTGTCCCGCCGCCCGTTCCATCCCAGGAACAAGAACGTGTTCCAGTCTTGCTTCGTAGATAGTGCGAACCCGAGACTCGCCTTTGGCGCGAATGGAACAAAAAGAGCTGAAATCATGCTCTCCGGCAAATTGGCTTAAGGCGGCTTGCATCGCATCTACCTGAAGCGGACCGGGATGATGAAGCTCGATGTGCTGACGCAGCGGATCCATAAACCGATTGGCGTTAATCGTGTAGCAATACGTTTTCCGTTTCGCGGATTTCCGGGCATGAAACGTCAGTTCCACCTCTTCCGCTTCCCAAACCACGATATCCGAGGGCAGCAGCGAATTTAGAGCGGCGCACCAACGACCCGCCGGGATCCGGGTACCGGTGTGGAAATGAACAACCTGTCCACGGGCGTGAACGCCCGCATCGGTCCGGCCGGAGCCCATCACTGTCGTCTGTTCCCCGGTAACGGCGCTGACAGCTTTCTCTAGCAGAGACTGAATGGTCTCCTTGCCGGGCTGCTTCTGAAATCCAGAATACCTGCTTCCGTTATAGCCTATCGTCAGACGAATGTTACGCATCGTTTATTCACTCACCAAATTACAAAAAAAGGGCATGCGGGAATCCGCATGGGTTCCGACCGCCCTTCTCTCGTATACGAATGTTACACTTCTGCCCGATCCACCAGTTCCAAGTAAACCATCGGCGCGGAATCGCCCCGGCGAGGTCCCAGCTTCAAGATGCGAGTGTATCCGCCCGGGCGCTCAGCATAACGAGGCGCGAGGTCGCTGAACAGCTTCTGGATCGCGTCCTTGCCCTCTTGCGCTTCCTCGCGGCGAACGAATGCTGCCACCTGACGGCGTGCATGAAGGTCCCCACGCTTTGCGAGCGTGATCAGCTTCTCGGCGATCGAACGTACTTCCTTCGCCTTCGCTTCCGTCGTCTGAATCCGTTCATTAATGAACAGGTCCGTTACCAAGTCGCGGAACAACGCTTTACGAGCGCTGGAATCGCGGCCTAATTTTTGATATGCGGTCATGGATGTCCCTCCTTTACGCAGATGTTTATTTCGTCATTTGAATCGATCCGTGTGAAGAGGAACCGTCGGGTTAGTCTTCTTTCCGAAGTCCAAGGCCCAGCTCTTCGAGCTTTTCCTGCACTTCTTCCAGCGACTTGCGTCCGAGATTGCGGACCTTCATCATGTCCTCTTCCGATTTCGTAATCAACTCTTGAACGGTATTGATACCCGCACGCTTTAAGCAGTTGTACGACCGAACAGACAGATCAAGCTCCTCGATTGTCATCTCGAGCACTTTTTCCTTCTTGTCCTCTTCCTTTTCGACCATGATCTCCGCATCCTTCGCCTCATCGGTCAACCCGACGAACAACATCAGATGCTCCGTCAATATTTTCGCGCCCAAGCTTACGGCTTCTTCAGGGCGGATACTGCCATCAGTCCATACTTCGAGTGTCAGCTTGTCATAGTTGGTAACTTGACCGACGCGGGTATTCTCCACACTGTAGTTTACTCGGGTAATGGGCGTATAGATCGAATCTACCGGAACGACACCAATCGGCTGATCATCGTTCTTGTTTTTGTCCGCCGATACATATCCGCGGCCGCGCTGAGCTTGAATGCGCATATGAAGCCGCGCGTCGGAAGACAACGTCGCGATGTGCAGGTCCGGATTCAGTATTTCTACGTCACTATCGGCGCGAATATCGCCGGCTGTAACGACTCCTTCGCCTTCGGCGTCAATTTCGAGCACCTTCTCTTCGTCGGAGTGAATCTTGAGCGAAAGTCCCTTCAGGTTCAGGATAATCTCGGTCACGTCTTCAATCACACCGGGAACGGTGGAGAATTCGTGCAGCACTCCGTCGATTTGAACACTAGTCACCGCTGCACCGGGCAGCGAGGACAACAGAATCCGGCGCAACGAATTGCCGAGTGTCGTGCCGTATCCACGCTCGAGCGGCTCTACGACGAATTTGCCGTAAGAGCCGTCCTCACTGACTTGTACGGTTTCGATTTTCGGCTTTTCGATTTCGATCATCGATCAATACCCTCCTTAAACGTCGCTAAGCTCAAATAAATAAACGAAATTTTGTAGTATTCCTGTCCTAAACAACCATTATTCACATGTATCGGACAATTATACTACAAAGATGAGCCTTTGTTATACACGACGACGCTTCGGCGGGCGGCAACCGTTGTGCGGGATCGGCGTAACGTCTTTGATCAGGTTGACTTCAAGCCCTGCAGCTTGAAGCGAACGAATCGCGGCTTCGCGTCCTGCTCCCGGACCTTTAACCATGACTTCTACGCTCTTCAGGCCGTGTTCCATAGCTGCCTTTGCCGCCGCTTCAGCAGCCATCTGAGCTGCGAAAGGCGTGCTTTTGCGGGAGCCTTTGAACCCTAAGCCGCCGGAGCTGGACCACGAGATCGCATTGCCGTGCGGGTCTGTAATGGTAACGATCGTGTTGTTGAACGTGGAACGGATGTGCGCGACGCCGGACTCAATATTTTTCCGATCGCGGCGTTTCGTGCGTACTGCTTTTTTAGCCGGTTTTGCCATAGGTCGTTATCCTCCCTTCTTATTTCTTTTTATTTGCTACAGTCCGACGAGGACCTTTCCGAGTGCGTGCGTTCGTCTTTGTACGCTGCCCGCGTACAGGCAAGCCGCGACGATGGCGAATGCCGCGATAGGAACCGATCTCGATAAGACGCTTGATGTTAAGGGAGATTTCACGACGAAGGTCGCCTTCCACCTTAATGTTCTTGTCGATCTGATCGCGGAGACGGCTGACTTCGTCTTCCGTCAGTTCTCTCACCCGCGTGTTTTCATTGATTTCAGTTGCGGCGCAAATTTTCTTCGCCGTCGTATTGCCAATCCCGAAAATATACTGCAGCGCAATGACGACGCGCTTATCGCGGGGTAAGTCTACACCAGCTATACGTGCCATAGATTAGACGTGCACCTCCTTAGCCTTGTTTTTGTTTATGCTTCGGGTTTTCACAGATGACCATCACGTTGCCTTTGCGGCGGATGACCTTGCATTTTTCGCAAATCGGTTTTACCGACGGTCTTACTTTCACAGGGAACCCCTCCTAGATCCTTGGTACGGAGGCGAATCATTTTCGGTACGTAATTCGCCCTCTCGTCAAATCGTACGGCGAAAGTTGAATCACGACCTTGTCTCCCGTCAAGATGCGGATAAAGTGCATGCGCAGCTTGCCCGAAACGTGAGCAAGTATCTGGTGACCGTTCTCCAACTCAACGCGAAACATGGCGTTTGGCAGCGGCTCAATGACCGTGCCTTCGACTTCAATCACATCTTCCTTAGCCATTCGTTATCTCCTTTCCATCGCCTTCGGTATCCATGCTTTCCAGAAACTTGGCAAGCGCAAACCTTAGCTTTCCATTGGTCACTTTACCGGTCTCGCGTAGACTGTTGGACACTTCGGTGCTGACGAAATTTGTGAGTTCCAGATGGAGCATGTTTTTCTTCTTCGGTTGGTCGAACTTCCGCTTGTCGCCGTCAGCGATCAACACATAGCGGTTATCCGCTATACCGACGATTACTGCGTATCGTTCTTGATCTCTGCCGCGCAGCGCCTTTACGATCTGCCCGAGCTTCGGTTCCTCAGCAGGACCCATGCACACATCACCACATTTATCGTTTCGTCAAGATTTCGCAGCCATCCTCCGTAATCGCGATCGTATGCTCGAAATGAGCGCAAAGTGATCCGTCCACGGTGACGACCGTCCAATTGTCCGTCAGCGTCTTCACATACCGTTCTCCGGCGTTGACCATCGGCTCGATGGCTAGCGTCATGCCGGGCTTCAATCGAGGTCCGCGATCTGGGATCCCGAAATTCGGAATTTGCGGCTCTTCATGAAGCTTTGCACCGATGCCGTGCCCCACGTACTCACGTACGATGGAGAACCCTGCATCCTCGGCAACTTTCTGAATAGCGTGAGAAATGGTGTACAGCCGAACATTCGGCTTTGCTTCGGCTAATCCCGCATACAGCGAGCGCTCCGTCACTTCGAGGAGCTTCGCCGCCGTCTCGGAGATGTTGCCTACCCCGTAGGTCCACGCGGAATCGCCGTGATAGCCTTCAAACTGAGCCCCGATATCGATGCTGATGATATCGCCGTCTTGAAGCACTCGCTTAGAGCTCGGTATACCGTGCACCAGTTCCTCGTTTACCGAAGTGCATATACTAGCAGGAAAGTCGTTGTAGCCTTTGAAAGACGGCACAGCCTTCCGGCTGCGGATATGCTCATCGGCGATTCGATCAAGCTCCGCCGTCGTTATGCCGGGGCGAATCGCCTCGGCCAACAACCGATGGGTATCGGCCACAATGCGGCCGGCTTCCCGCAGACAATCGAGTTCCGTTTGCGATTTGCAAATGATCATTTACGCTTGGCCTCGCAGCGTCTCTCGTAATTCTGCGGTCACTTCATCGATCTCGCGCTCTCCGTTCAGCTCCCGGAGCAAGCCTTTGCCCCGATAGTAATCGAGGAGCGGCGCTGTCTTGTTCGTATATTCGTCCAAGCGGGTGCCGACCTTTTCCTCCGAATCGTCGGAGCGCTGGTACAGCTCGCCGCCGCACTTGTTGCAGACGCCTTCTTGCGCCGGCGGGTTGAACATGACGTGGTACGTGGAACCGCACGATTTGCAAATCCGGCGGCCTGTCAATCGGGCGAGCAACAGGCTGCGGTCTACTTTCAAATCTACAACGTGGTCGATGCCCCGACCCATGGAGCTAAGAATATCGTCGAGCGCTTCCGCTTGAGAAATCGTTCTTGGGAAGCCATCGAGCATAAAGCCAGCTTTGCAATCGTCCTGCTGGAGACGTTCGCGCACGATACCGATCGTGACGTCATCCGGGACGAGCTTACCGGCGTCTACGTATTCTTTCGCTTTCACGCCAAGCGGCGTGCCTTGTTTCATGGCTGCGCGAAACGCGTCCCCTGTCGAGATGTGCGGAATGCCGTATTCCGCAACGATCCGTTCGGCTTGCGTTCCTTTGCCCGCCCCCGGCGGTCCCATCAAGATCAAATTCATTGTTCGCATTTCCCCCAATCGTGCTACAAATTTAACGGTTGATAAAACCTTTGTAGTGACGCTTGATCAACTGGCTCTCGATCTGCTTCATTGTCTCCAGCGCAACGCCGACGACGATCAGCAAGCTCGTTCCACCGACGGTTACCGTGTTAGGCAGTCCCGCCAACGCGCCGAAAAATACCGGCAGGATCGAGATGAGCGCAAGGAAGATCGCACCGGATAGAGTAATGCGTGAAATGACCTTGGTTAAATATTTCGACGTTGTTACCCCAGGGCGAACGCCGGGAATATAACCGCCGTTTTTCTTCATGTTGTCGGCCATCTGCACCGGGTTCATCTGCACGAACGTGTAGAAGTAAGTGAAACCGATAATCAGAAGCACGTAAAGCACCATGCCGAGCGGCGCGGTATAATACGTGTTTTCGATGACCCAATCGGCCACCGTGTTGCCGGTGAAGAAGCTTGCGATCGTGTACGGGAATAAAAGAAGCGACAGCGCGAAGATAACCGGAATCACTCCCGCTGCATTTACCTTCAACGGAATGTGCGTCGACTGTCCACCGTACATTTTTCTGCCTACAACGCGCTTCGCGTATTGCACCGGGATTTTGCGGATGCCTTGTTGAACGAAAATGACGCCGACCACAATCGCCACGACGACGAGCACGATAACGACGACTTTCAAAATGTTCAAGAACAGCGCGCTATCCGCAGCATTTGCGAATTGCGTGACATAAATTTGTTGAATCGAGGTCGGAATCGCAGCTACGATACCCGCAAAGATGAGAATCGAAATACCGTTCCCGATCCCCCTCTCCGTGATTTGCTCACCCAGCCACATCATGAAGGCAGTCCCTGCCGTCAGGACGATGGCAATAAGGGTAAACGTCGTAAAGCTGACATCCTCCACGAGCCCCGGAAACAGGTTGTTAAAGCCGATCGACAAACCGTACGCTTGAACTACGCCGAGCACGATCGTGCCGTAACGCGTAACTTGCGCCAGCTTGCGGCGGCCGACTTCGCCTTCCTTCGCCCATTGCGTAAATCGCGGAACCACGTCCATCGTCAACAGCTGTACGATGATCGATGCGGTGATATACGGCATAATTCCCATCGCGAAGATGGAGAATTGGAATAGGGCGCCGCCCGAGAACGTGTTCAAGAGGCCGAAGACACCTTGCGAGTTTTGCAGATCGGCCGCTCGTAGCACTTCAAGATTAATGTTCGGCACTGGAATAAAGGACCCGAGCCGGTAAATAATCAAGATTCCGAGCGTGAACAAAATCCGGCTGCGGAGTTCGCCCACTTTCCAGATGTTCTGTACGGTTGCTAGCATCAGATCACCTCAGTGTTGCCGCCGGCTGCCGAAATTTTCTCAACCGCGGACTTGGAGAACTTATTCGCCTTAACCGAAAGCTTTACGGTCAATTCGCCATCCCCGAGCACTTTAATGCCGGAAAGCGTGTTTTTCACAACGCCGGACTGGACCAAAAGCTCCGGAGTCACTTCCGTACCTTCGGCGAAGCTGTTCAGCTGATCAAGGTTCACAATCGCGTATTCCTTGCGGAACGGATTATTGAAGCCGCGCTTCGGCAAACGTCGGTACAACGGGTTCTGGCCGCCTTCGAAGCCAGGGCGTACACCGCCGCCGGAACGAGCGTTCTGACCTTTGTGACCTCTTGTCGACGTTTTGCCCATTCCGCTGCCTGTACCGCGGCCAACGCGTTTGCGCGCTTTTTGACGAGCGCCCGGTGCCGGTTGCAGTTCGTGGATTTTCATCGTCGCACCTCCTTCTTAATGTTGCAAACAAGCTATTTCAATAATGATTAAACCTCTTTAACTTCAACCAAGTGTATCACTTTGTTGACCATTCCGCGAATCGCCGGATTGTCTTCTTGCACAACAGACTGATGAAGCTTGCGCAAGCCGAGCGTCCGAACGGTAACGCGCTGGTTTTCCGGGCGCCCAATCAAGCTGCGCTTGAGGGTGATTTGCAATTTCGCCACGAACGTCCCCTCCTCGTTATCGTAGTAACTCTTCTACCGATTTGCCGCGAAGCTTCGCTACGTCTTCGGCACGCTTCAAACGGGACAAGCCTTCGAGTGTCGCGTTTACCATGTTCATGGAGTTCGAGGAGCCAAGCGACTTCGTAAGAATGTCGCCTACGCCTGCAAGCTCTAATACGGCACGTACAGGGCCGCCGGCGATAACACCGGTACCTTCCGATGCCGGCTTCAGCAGCACTTGGCCTGCGCCGAACTTACCGATCACCAAGTGAGGGATCGTCGTACCGACAAGCGGTACTTTCACTAAATTTTTCTTTGCGTCTTCAATGCCTTTGCGGATCGCATCCGGCACTTCCGCCGCTTTGCCGATACCCGCGCCGACATGTCCTTGTCCGTCGCCTACAACCACCAATGCGCTGAAGCTGAAGCGACGACCGCCTTTAACGACCTTCGCGACGCGGTTGATATTTACGACTTTTTCTGTCAACTCGCCAACTGTATTCGGATCAATGCGCAAGCGTAACCCTCCTTTTTTCGAAATTAAAACTCTAATCCTGCTTCGCGCGCCGCGTCTGCAAGAGCTTGGATCCGGCCGTGATACAAATAACCGCCGCGGTCGAATACGACATTTTTCAAGCCCTTCTCTTGCGCACGCTTTGCGATCAATTCGCCGACTTGCTTCGCCGCTTCGACGTTGCCGCCGTTGCCGATTTCACCCAGCTCTTTATCGAGCGTAGAAGCGGAGCAGATCGTTACGCCTTTCACGTCATCGATCACTTGCGCGTAAATGTGCTTTGAAGAACGGAACACGTTCAAGCGAGGACGCTCTGCAGTGCCTTCAATTTTCTTCCGTACACGGAAATGGCGCACTTTACGAGTTTTGTTCTTATCGCTTTTCGTAATCATGAGCTTTCGTTCACTCCTCTCATGCGAGCTGTAAACCGCAGTCTATGCAGCCTGATCGTATTGCTTAGCCGAGACGTCGAAATTACTTCTTCTTACCGCCGGCTTTACCTTCTTTACGCAGAATGCGCTCATTTTCGTACTTGATTCCTTTGCCTTTGTACGGCTCAGGCTCGCGCACGGCACGAACTTTGGCAGCGTACGCGCCAACAAGCTCCTTGTCGATTCCCTTTACATGAATCTTGTTGTTTGCCGGCACTTCGAACTCAATGCCATTCTCCGGAGTAATTTCTACCGGATGGGAGTACCCCACGTTCAATACGAGCTTCTCGCCGGTCTTGTTCGCACGGTAACCGACGCCAACGAGGTCAAGCGACTTCGTAAAGCCCTCGGTAACGCCGCTCACCATGTTTGCGATGACACTGCGCGTCGTACCGTGCAGGGAGCGATGAAGCTTATGGTCGGACGGGCGCTCAACCGTAATTTCGTTTTCCGCCACGTTTACCTTCATATCTTTGTGCAATTCGCGCGTCAGCGTGCCTTTCGGTCCTTTCACCGTAATGACACGGTTGTCAAGAGTGACCGTAACGCCGCTTGGCAACGCGATCGCTTTGCGTCCAATACGAGACATCGTTCGTTACACCTCCGTTCTTTTCCTGGTGATTACCACACGTAGCAAATGACTTCGCCGCCGGATTTCGACTGACGAGCCGTTTTATCGCTCATAACGCCTTTCGACGTTGAAATGATCGCAATACCTAAACCGCCCAACACGCGCGGCAGCTCAGTGGACTTCGCGTAAACGCGCAAGCCCGGCTTGCTGATCCGCTTTAAGCCCGTGATGACACGCTCGTTGTTTTGACCGTATTTCAGGAACAAGCGGATGATTCCCTGCTTGTTGTCCTCAACATATTCAGCATCACGCACGAAACCTTCTTGCTTCAGGATTTCAGCGATTTCACGCTTGATCTTCGAAGCAGGAATTTCGACTGTTTCATGACGAACAATGTTCGCGTTGCGGATGCGGGTCAACATATCAGCAATCGGATCGGACATAACCATGAACACGTACCTCCTTCCCTCAAATCGGGTTATTACCAGCTAGCTTTCTTAACGCCAGGGATTTGTCCTCTATAAGCAAGTTCACGGAAACATATACGGCAAATATGGAACTTCCGCAGCACAGAGTGCGGTCGGCCGCAGCGTTCGCAACGCGTGTAAGCTTGCACTTTAAATTTCGGTTTGCGCTGCTGCTTCACTTTCATTGAAGTTTTTGCCACTTGCGAGGTTCACCTCCGATAATTTAATTCCATTTATCTCGGAACTTCGTTTATTTTACAAAAGGCATTCCCATCTGGGAAAGCAATTCACGGGCTTCCTCGTCCGTTTTTGCTGTCGTGACGATAACGATGTCCATCCCGCGAGTTTTGTCGACCTTGTCGTACTCGATCTCCGGGAAGATCAGCTGCTCCTTCAAGCCGAGCGTGTAGTTGCCGCGGCCGTCAAAAGCTTTCGTCGATACACCGCGGAAGTCACGTACACGCGGAAGCGAAATGTTGAACAGCTTGTCGAGGAAATAATACATACGCTCACCGCGAAGCGTTACCTTCACGCCGATCGGCATTCCTTCACGAAGCTTGAAGCCTGCAATGGACTTCTTTGCTTTCGTAATAACAGGCTTTTGACCTGCAATGGCCTGCAGCTCTTCTACAGCCGCGTCCAAAATTTTCGAGTTGCCGGTCGCCTCGCCAACACCCATGTTGATAACGACCTTCTCGATCTTCGGCGATTGCATAACCGATGTATAGTTGAACTTCTGCATCAGCGCAGGAGTTACTTCGTTTTGAAACTTCTCTTTCAATCTTGCTGCCATCGTGAGGTTGCCCTCCTTTCTTCAATGGAGTATTAGTCGATTGCCTCGCCGGAACTCTTGGCAATACGCACTTTCTTTCCGTTATCGAGAACTTTATGGCCGATACGAGTCGGCTTGCCGCTCTTCGGGTCCACGTGCATGACGTTCGATACGTGGATCGGAGCTTCCTTCTCAATGATTCCGCCCTGCGGGTTTTGCTGATTCGGCTTCTGGTGCTTCTTGATCATGTTCACGCCCTCGACGAGAACGCGATTTTCGCGCGGGTACGCTGCGATGATCCGGCCCTTCTTGCCTTTATCTTTACCCGTGATCACAATCACGTTGTCGTCTTTCTTCACGTGCAGCTTGTTGTTGTGATCTTCTTTGATCTTTTTCAATCTTGGCATCTTGTGTTTACACCTCCGTCTGACCGAAGTGGAGTTTTGGCCGATCTGGCTTTATTAAATAACTTCCGGAGCCAAGGATACGATCTTCATGAAATCGCGATCGCGTAGCTCACGGGCAACTGGTCCGAAAATACGAGTGCCGCGCGGGCTCTTGTCTTCCTTCACGATAACCGCTGCATTTTCGTCGAACGAGATGTAAGAACCATCCTTACGGCGCGCGCCGCGTTTCGTACGCACGATAACAGCCTTCACTACGTCGCCCTTCTTAACAACGCCACCTGGTGTTGCTTCTTTGACGGAGCAAACGATCAAATCGCCGATATACGCCGCACGACGACCCGTACCGCCCAATACGCGAATACACATCAATTCTTTCGCGCCGGAGTTGTCTGCTACTTTCAAACGAGAAAACGGTTGGATCATGTTGCATCCTCCTTTCGTTTGCGTTCAAACCGCTATTTTTTTCCCTTTATTAAACGATAACCGCTTTTTCTACGATCTCAACGAGTCTCCAACGCTTATCTTTGGACAACGGACGAGTTTCCATGATGCGGACCGTGTCGCCGATCTTCGCTTCATTGTTCTCGTCGTGTGCCTTGAACTTCTTCGTGTACTTGATGCGCTTATGATAAAGCTCATGCTTCTTATACGTTTCGACCGCTACTACGATCGTCTTATCCATCTTATCGCTGACGACTTTGCCGACTTGCTCTTTTCGAAGGTTACGTTCAGTCACCGAATAGCCTCCTCTCGATTAAGATCCAATCCCGAGTTCACGTTCGCGAAGCACCGTCTTGGCGCGTGCAATGTCTTTGCGCACTTCCCGGATTCGGGTAGGGTTATCCAATTGGCCGGTTGCCAGTTGAAAGCGGAGGTTGAAAAGCTCTTCTTTGTAACCCGCTACTTTTTGTTCCAATTCGGCAGTGGTCAAGTTACGAAGTTCATTAGCTTTCATTTGCTTCACCACCCAATTCTTCGCGCTTCACAAATTTCGTTTTGATCGGAAGTTTGTGAGCCGCGAGTCTCATGGCCTCACGGGCAATTTCTTCGCTTACCCCGGCCAACTCAAACATGATTTTGCCTGGCTTAACTACAGCAACCCACTTCTCTACATTACCTTTACCGCTACCCATCCGCACTTCAAGCGGCTTTTGAGTAATCGGCTTAGCAGGGAAAATTTTGATCCAAACTTTACCGCCCCGTTTAATGTAACGGGTCATGGCAATACGCGCAGCTTCGATTTGGCGGTTGGTGATCCACGCCGGCTCGAGGGCCTGCAGGCCATATTCGCCGAATGCAACCTCCGTGCCGCCTTTAGCGCGGCCCTTCATGCTGCCGCGTTGCTCTTTACGGTGTTTTACGCGTTTAGGCAGTAACATGGATTATTGCCCTCCTTCCTTCTTCGCTCTCCGCTTCGCCGTCGGAAGCACCTCGCCGCGATAGATCCAAACCTTCACGCCGATTCGTCCGTACGTCGTGTGCGCTTCAGCTGTTCCGTAGTCGATATCCGCGCGAAGCGTGTGCAATGGAACCGTACCTTCGTTGTAACCCTCTGTACGAGCGATTTCCGCTCCGCCAAGACGGCCGCTGACCGAAGTCTTGATCCCTTTCGCTCCAGAACGCATCGTACGCTGGATTGCTTGCTTCATCGCACGGCGGAACGATACGCGACGCTCCAACTGCTGTGCAATCGATTCTGCTACGAGAACTGCGTCGAGCTCTGCATGTTTTACTTCAGAGATGTTGATGTGAACTTTCTTGTCCGTCATCTTCGCAATCTCGTTGCGAACGACTTCTACTTCAGCGCCGCCCTTACCGATAACCATTCCTGGTTTTGCGGTGTGAATAGTGACGTTCACGCGGTTTGCCGCACGCTCGATGTCGATGCGGGATACGCCGCTGTCCTTCAACTTATTCTTCAAAAATTCGCGAATTTTGACGTCTTCGATGAGCAGCTTGCCGAAATCTTTGTCGGCGTACCACTTCGATTCCCAGTCGCGAATAATGCCTACACGAAGTCCTACCGGGCTTACCTTCTGACCCACACGTTTCCCTCCTTATAGTGAAATTACTTTTCAGCTACCGCCAGCGTAATGTGGCTCGTGCGCTTAAAGATCGAGAATGCACGGCCTTGTGCTCGCGGTTGGAATCGTTTCATAGTCGGACCCTCGTTGACATATGCTTGTGTTATCACAAGTTTATTTGGGTCCATGGAATAGTTGTGCTCCGCGTTTGCTACCGCCGAATTCAGCAGCTTCTCCAGGATCGGGGATGCTGCGCGCGGCGTGTGGCGGAGAATCGAAATCGCCTCGCCGACTTGCTTGCCGCGAATCAGATCCGCTACCAAGCGAGCTTTACGGGGTGCGATCCGCACAAATTTCAAATGCGCTTTCGCTTCCACGGGTATACCTCCCCTCGATTCACTCATTCAGTTCTATGGGGAAAATGATTCCGCGTTTGCGGCACCCTTTTCCCATTATCGTTCATTACCGTCTTGTCTTCTTATCGTCGTCCGTGTGGCCCTTGTACGTACGCGTCGGCGCGAATTCGCCGAGCTTGTGGCCAACCATGTCTTCCGTCACGTATACCGGCACGTGCTTGCGGCCGTCGTAAACGCCGAATGTATGGCCCACGAACTGCGGGAAAATGGTAGAGCGGCGAGACCACGTCTTGATAACGACTTTCTTGTTCGACGTGTTCATGTCCTCGACTTTCTTCATCAGGTAACCGTCAATAAACGGTCCCTTCTTTAAGCTGCGGCCCATGGATGATCCTCCTTCCGTACTTTACAGATCGTTCCTTTCGCCTTACTTCGTGCGGCGACGGATAATATATTTATCGGATGCTTTGTTCTTCTTCCGAGTTTTCGCGCCGAGCGTCTTCTTGCCCCACGGAGACATCGGGGATTTCCGGCCGATTGGAGCGCGGCCCTCACCACCGCCGTGCGGGTGATCATTCGGGTTCATGACGACACCGCGGACGGTAGGGCGCTTGCCCAACCAGCGATTGCGTCCTGCTTTACCGATGTTCAGGAGCTCGTGGTCTTCGTTGCCTACGGAGCCGATTGTTGCGCGGCACACTTTCAAAACGCGGCGCATTTCGCCCGAGGACAAGCGAATAATAACATACGTGTCTTCCTTACCGAGAAGCTGAGCTTCCGTTCCGGCTGCGCGAACAAGCTGTCCGCCTTTGCCAGGCTTCAACTCGATGTTGTGGATTACGGTACCGACCGGAATGTTCTCGAGCGGCAGCGCGTTACCCGGCTTGATGTCGGCATCAGCGCCGGAGTGAACCATATCGTCCACCTTCAAGCCTTTCGGTGCGAGGATGTAGCGCTTCTCACCGTCCACATAGTTGATCAACGCAATGTTTGCCGTACGGTTCGGGTCGTATTCGATCGAAGCCACGCGGCCAGGAATGCCGTCCTTGTTGCGCTTGAAATCGATGATCCGGTACTTCTTCTTATGACCGCCGCCGTGGTGGCGAGTCGTAATTTTGCCTTGGTTGTTGCGTCCTGCTTTGCGCTTTATCGGCGCGAGCAGTGATTTCTCCGGTTCGTTTGTCGTGATCTCTTCGAACGTCGAAACCGTCATTTGACGACGCGACGGAGAAGTCGGTTTGAAACTTTTGACTGGCATCGCTTATTCCCTCCTTATCTGCAGAATTGTCGCTTATACGGATGCCTCGAAGAATTCGAGTTCTTTACTGTCCGGGCTAAGCGTAACAATCGCTTTTTTCCACTCCGACGTATAACCCGAGTGCTTGCCGTAACGCTTCGGCTTCCCAGGCACGTTGATCGTATTCACGCTTGTTACTTTCACCTTGAAGATCGCTTCTACCGCTTGCTTGATTTCCGTCTTGTTGACGCGACGGTCAACTTCGAACACGTACTTGCGGTCCACCATCATTTCGCTCGTACGCTCCGTAATAATAGGGCGTCTAATTACGTCATATGGGCTCTTCATTACGCGAACACCTCCTCAACTTTCTTGGCGGCATCCTTCGTGATAATGAGCTTGTCGTATCCAAGTACGTCCAATACGTTGATGCCTTCTGCCGCTACGATTTTCGCATTTGGCAGGTTGCGTACGGAAAGGGCCACGTTCTCCTCAAGGTTTGCCGTAACAACCAGCGCCTTACGGTCTACCTTCAGGTTGTTCAGAATCGCCGCGAATTCCTTCGTCTTCGGCTGAGCCATCGTCAACTCATCAAGAACGATGATTTCATTGCCGATTACTTTCGAAGAAAGCGCCGATTTAATCGCCAAACGACGAACTTTCTTAGGAAGCTTGTAAGCATAGCTTCGCGGAGTCGGTCCGAACACAATGCCGCCGCCTTTCCACTGCGGAGAACGGATGGAACCTTGGCGCGCACGGCCCGTTCCTTTCTGTTTCCACGGCTTGCGTCCGCCGCCGCGAACTTCACTGCGGCCTTTCGTCTTATGCGTGCCTGCACGAAGCGAGGCTTGCTGCATCAGAACCGCATCATGCATGACGTGCGTGTTAGGCTCAATACCAAACACCGTTTCTGCCAATTCGATTTCGCCCACTTGGGCGCCGCTTACGTTATAAACAGCTACTTTAGGCATGGATGCTCCTCCTTTCTTTACTTCTTAACCGCTGCATTAATTTTCACGAAGCTGTTCGTCGGTCCCGGTACGGATCCTTTAATAAGAAGAACGTTGCGCTCCGTGTCTACTTTTACCACCTGCAGGTTTTGCAAGGTTACCGTTTCGTTACCCGTACGTCCTGCCATCTTCTTACCCTTTGGCACGCGGTTTGCGTCGCGGTGAATCGCTAACGAACCTTGGCCTCTGTGGTACTTGGAACCGTGGGACATCGGTCCGCGGCTCATGTTCCAGCGCTGGATCGCACCGAGTGTTCCCCGGCCTTTGGATGTTCCCGTTACGTCAACATACTCGCCTTCCGCGAACAGATCGGCTGTTACCACCTGGCCAACTTCGTACTGAGACAAGTCGACATCGCGGAATTCTTTAATGTAGCGCTTAGGTGTGGTTCCGGCTTTCTTCACATGTCCGAGCGCAGGCTTCGTGGTGTTCTTTTCTTTCTTCTCGTCAAAGCCGAGCTGGATCGCCGCATAGCCATCATTCTCCTCATCTTTCTTCTGGAGAACTACGCAAGGACCGGCTTGGATAACCGTTACCGGTACTACGTTTCCTTCTTCGGTAAACAACTGGGTCATGCCCAGCTTCTTTCCTAAGATACCTTTTGTCATGTTGACACCTCTTTTCTTCCGTTAAAAATGTTTCCTTGCAGCTCTCTTAGAGCTTGATCTCGATATCTACACCGGACGGCAAGTCCAAGCGCATCAACGCATCAACCGTTTGCGGCGTCGGGTTAACGATGTCGATCAAACGCTTATGCGTGCGCATCTCGAACTGCTCCCGAGAATCCTTGTACTTGTGTACCGCTCGCAAAATCGTAATGATTTGCTTTTCCGTCGGTAACGGAATCGGACCGGATACATCAGCTCCGGAACGCTTTGCCGTGTCAACGATTTTTTCCGCGGACTGGTCAAGAACCCTATGATCGTACGCCTTCAAGCGGATACGAATCTTCTGCTTTGCCATGGTAAAAGTCCCTCCTTCTATCGCCCAATTTGTGAATCGGACATACTCCGTGAAAATTCTCCGACAAATTTGACACCGCTGCACCCCTCATGGCAAAGGGGCCGGGTGTGTCGGCAACCTCTCACATCATCGCACAGTCACAGACCAACGCTCACTATAATACCAAATGAAATAGGCTTACGTCAAGAAAAACAATAGTCACTTATTACTTACAAAGATATAGAAATGTGTTCCATCTTAATATATAAGTAAGTCACTCGCTTTTCGGATGGTTTCCATGTCCCTGTCGTCAAGGTAACTCCGTTTCCGTTATTTCATGCAAGTTAAATCCGCTGACTTAAGCCCGATGTTGTCCGCTATTCAACCTGATCCAGGGTTCAATTCCCAAAAAGGACTTGTTAACGAACAACTAAACAGCATTAAAAAACTTCATTTAAATTCAACGCAACGATCCAACTCCCGATGACGCGAAACGTTTTTGACCTCCCAACGAAACAAATTCACCCCCGTTCCGCGGGGAACGAGGGTGAATTACGCGCACTTGCGTGCTGCTATGGAATTACTTCTGGATGGAAGCAACGGCGCCGGCGCCTACTGTACGGCCGCCTTCGCGGATCGCGAAGCGAGTGCCGTCCTCGATAGCGATCGGAGCGATAAGCTCAACCGTAACCGTGATGTTGTCGCCAGGCATAACCATCTCTGTGCCTTCTGGAAGCGTGATAACGCCAGTTACGTCCGTAGTACGGAAGTAGAACTGCGGGCGGTAGCCTGTGAAGAAAGGTTTATGACGTCCACCTTCTTCTTTTGTAAGAACGTAGATTTGTGCTGTGAAGTTCGTGTGCGGCTTAACCGAACCCGTCTTCGCAAGTACTTGTCCGCGCTCGATGTCTTTACGGTCAACACCGCGGAGCAATGCACCGATGTTGTCGCCCGCTTGTGCGGAGTCGAGCAGTTTGCGGAACATTTCAACGCCCGTTACAATTGTCTTGCGTGTTTCTTCAGCAAGACCGATGATTTCAACTTCGTCACCGACTTTAACTACACCACGCTCAACGCGGCCTGTAGCAACCGTACCACGACCAGTGATCGTGAACACGTCCTCAACCGGCATCAAGAAAGGCTTGTCAGTGTCGCGCTCAGGAGTTGGGATGTAGTTGTCGATTTGCTCGAACAACTCAACGATCTTGCCAGCCCACTCGCCTTCTGGATTGTTGAGGGCTTCACGAGCGGAACCGCGGATGATCGGCGTGTCGTCGCCCGGGAATTCGTACTCGCTGAGGAGGTCTCGAATTTCCATTTCGACAAGCTCAAGCAACTCTTCATCTTCAACCATGTCGCATTTGTTCATGAATACGACGATGTATGGTACGCCTACCTGACGGGAGAGCAGGATGTGCTCGCGCGTTTGCGGCATTGGGCCGTCTGCAGCGGATACGACGAGAATCGCGCCGTCCATCTGAGCAGCACCCGTAATCATGTTCTTAACGTAGTCGGCGTGGCCTGGGCAGTCAACGTGTGCATAGTGGCGGTTCGGAGTTTCGTACTCAACGTGTGCCGTCGAGATCGTGATTCCGCGCTCGCGCTCTTCCGGAGCCTTGTCGATTTGGTCGAATGCTACGGCTGCACCGCCGTACTTCTTGGATAATACCGTAGTGATTGCTGCTGTCAGCGTTGTTTTACCATGGTCGACGTGACCAATGGTACCGATATTCATGTGCGGTTTGTTACGTTCAAATTTTGCTTTTGCCATGATTGAGATTTCCTCCTTAGAGAGAAATTATAATTAAGCACCTTTTTTCGCGATGATTTCCTCGGCGATGTTTTTAGGCACTTCTTCATAGTGCGATAGTTCCATCGCGAACACGCCGCGACCTTGCGTACGGGAACGAAGCGTTGTCGAGTATCCGAACATCTCGGACAGAGGAACCTTGGCGCGGATGATTTGAGCACCACCGCTAGCTTCCATACCTTCAATCCGTCCACGACGGGAGTTGAGGTCACCCATAACGTCGCCCATGTACTCTTCTGGAACCGTAACTTCAACTTTCATGATCGGCTCTAGGAGAACCGGCTTACACTTGTCTTTCGCTGCTTTCAAAGCCATCGAGCCGGCAATTTTGAACGCCATTTCGTTGGAGTCAACGTCATGGTAGGATCCGTCTACGATGGTTGCTTTAATATCAACAAGCGGGAAGCCCGCGATGACACCGTTCTTCATCGATTCTTCGATACCGTTCTGAACCGCAGGAATGTATTCGCGAGGAACGACACCGCCCACGACTTTGTTCTCGAACTGGAAGCCTGTACCCGGCTCGAGCGGTTCGAATTCGATCCAGCAATGGCCGTATTGGCCGCGACCGCCGGACTGGCGAACGAATTTGCCTTCGACCTTTGCAGGTAGGCGGAACGTTTCACGATAAGCAACCTGCGGCTTGCCGACGTTCGTTTCGACCTTGAATTCCCGTTTCATCCGGTCAACGATAATTTCAAGGTGGAGCTCGCCCATCCCCGAGATAATCGTTTGGCCTGTTTCTTCATCCGTATAGTAACGGAAGGTCGGATCTTCTTCTGCAAGCTTCGTCAAAGCGACACCCATCTTGTCTTGGTCCACTTTGGACTTCGGCTCAACGGCAATGGAAATAACCGGGTCAGGGAAATTCATGGACTCGAGGATAACCGGATTCTTCTCATCGCATAGCGTATCCCCTGTAATCGTATCCTTTAAGCCTACTGCTGCAGCAATATCACCTGCATAAACTTCTTGAATTTCTTCACGGGAGTTAGCGTGCATCTGAAGAATACGTCCAATGCGCTCGCGCTTACCCTTCGTTGCGTTAAGCACATACGAGCCAGAGCTCAAAACGCCTGAGTATACCCGGAAGAATGTCAATCGACCAACGTACGGATCCGTCATAATCTTGAACGCGAGCGACGAGAACGGTTCCTCGTCGGACGACTTCCGGAGAACCTCTGTACCGTCTTCTAGAACACCCTTAATATCCGGAACATCCGTTGGAGCAGGCAAGTAGTCAATTACAGCGTCAAGAACCGGTTGAACTCCCTTGTTCTTGTATGAAGATCCGCAAACGACAGGGAAAATCTTTACTGCAATTGTACCTTTGCGCAACGCTGCCTTCAATTCATCGACAGAAATTTCTTCGCCTTCAAGATACTTCATTGTCAACTCTTCGTCGAGCTCTGCGATTTTTTCTACAATTTCCGTACGCAACTCTTCCATTTTCTCAACATACTCTGATGGGACGTCGATTTGCTCCATTCCGCCTAAATCATCAGTGAAACGGAAAGCCGTTCGTGTCAGCAGATCAATATAACCTACAAATTCTGCTTCAGCGCCCATCGGCAATTGAATTGGAATCGCGTTGGCTCCAAGACGATCTCTCATGGTTTCGATAACTCTCAAGTAATCTGCACCAATGATGTCCATCTTGTTTACATAAGCTACCCGCGGTACGCCGTAGCGATCCGCTTGACGCCATACGGTTTCGGATTGCGGTTGTACGCCTTCCTTAGCTGAGAAAACTCCTACTGCGCCATCAAGGACGCGTAAAGAACGTTCTACTTCAACCGTAAAGTCAACGTGCCCCGGGGTATCAATGATGTTGACGCGATGGCCTTTCCATTGCGCCGTCGTAGCAGCCGACGTGATCGTAATGCCGCGTTCTTGTTCTTGTTCCATCCAGTCCATCGTTGCGGCGCCTTCGTGCACTTCGCCGATCTTATGAACGCGTCCGGTAAAGAACAAAATGCGCTCGGTCGTCGTCGTCTTGCCCGCGTCGATGTGGGCCATGATGCCGATGTTGCGCGTGTTCTGCAGAGAGAACGCTCTAGGCATTCGGTTTTCTCCCTTCTAAACAATCTTGTGTTTGGCAAATTACCAACGATAATGGGCGAAAGCTTTATTCGCTTCAGCCATTTTGTGCGTATCTTCGCGTTTCTTCACGGATGCGCCTGTGTTATTGCTTGCATCGATGATTTCAGCCGCAAGACGCTCTACCATCGTCTTCTCGCCGCGGTTGCGGGAGTAGTTGACCAACCAACGAAGACCAAGCGATGTGCGTCGCTCCGGCTTCACTTCGATCGGCACCTGATAGTTCGCGCCGCCGACACGGCGAGCCTTTACTTCAAGTACAGGCATGATGTTCTTAATCGCCGCCTCGAACACTTCCATTGGCTCTTTGCTAGTACGCTGGCGGATCATATCGAACGCTTCGTACAGAATCGTCTGAGCGACTCCGCGCTTGCCGTCGATCATAATGCGGTTGATGAGACGGGTAACCAGCTTGCTGTTGTAGATCGGATCCGGCAACACGTCGCGTTTCGGAACTGGACCTTTACGTGGCATAGTTATCCCCCTTTCTTTCCTTATTTAAACAGAATTGCTAAGCTTATTTCTTCGCTTTCGGACGCTTCGTACCGTACTTGGAACGAGCTTGCATCCGGTTGTTTACGCCGGCTGTATCAAGCGCGCCGCGAACGATGTGATAACGTACACCCGGAAGGTCCTTCACACGACCGCCGCGCACAAGCACGACACTGTGCTCCTGCAGGTTGTGGCCTATTCCGCCGATGTACGCCGTTACCTCAACGCGGTTCGTCAAGCGTACACGTGCGTATTTCCGCAAAGCCGAGTTCGGCTTCTTCGGTGTCATCGTTCCTACACGAGTGCAAACCCCGCGCTTTTGCGGAGCGCTCAAATCTGTCTCCTCACGGCGAAGCGCGTTGAAGCCCTTCTGCAGTGCCGGCGATTTAGACTTGACCACCTTCGCTTTACGGCCTTTCCGTACGAGCTGGTTAATCGTTGGCATGTATTGCACCTCCTTCTCAGCTTACTGATATAGCGCTAATGTTAAGTCCACAGATCCAGGCGGTTCATAGATGAGCAAATGAAATGTCTTTGCCGCAAAATTTCCGCGACAAAAACATCGATTACTCATTCACGATTGCAACCATCGCTGCGCCGACTTCAATGCTGCATGCTTTTCCAAGCTGCTTCATCGTTTCGACATAGGCGACTTCCACACCCATTCTCCGCGCAAGCTGTACAATTTTGGCGGTTAACTTCGGATCTGCGTCCCTTGCAACAAACACTTTAACGGCCTCGCCTTGCTCTACCGCTTTTGTCGTTTGCTTTGTGCCGATTCGTAGTTCCCCTTCACTCAGTTCTTTTTCATAAGACATTTGACTCAATATCCTCCAAAGAACATCACCGTAACAAGCCGGATCTTTTTTGGCGCACTGTAACATATTATCACCAGTGATTTGCCTATGTCAAGATCAACTTGCCCTTGCGTGCGGCAAAAGAAAAAAGATCGGCAGACCTGCTGGTCTGCCGCTGTTCTTTCTATGCAATCCTACTCTACAGCGATTGGTTCTGTCTTTTCGCCGGCGTACTCCAGCGCTTCCGTATTCGGATCGGTTACACGTACGCTGCGGTATCTCGACATCCCCGTACCGGCCGGAATGAGCTTGCCGATAATGACGTTCTCCTTCAAACCGAGCAGTTGGTCGACCTTGCCCTTGATAGCGGCATCGGTCAATACGCGGGTCGTCTCTTGGAACGAAGCGGCCGAGAGGAACGAGTCGGTCTCGAGCGACGCTTTCGTGATCCCGAGCAGGACCGGACGAGCAACCGCAGGTTCCTTATCGTTCAACAGAGCGACTTTGTTCGCTTCTTCATATTCATGAATGTCAACGAACGATCCCGGAAGCAGCGTCGTATCGCCCGCATCGACGATTCGGATTTTCCGGAGCATCTGGCGAATCATCACTTCTACGTGCTTGTCGTTGATCTCTACGCCCTGGTTCCGGTATACACGCTGCACTTCTTGCAGAATGTAATTTTGTACGCCGCGGATGCCTTTGATGCGCAGCATATCCTTCGGATCGATGGAACCGTCGGTCAGCTCGTCGCCGGCTTCCACTTCTCGGCCGACTGCCACGCGAATCCGGGATCCGTACGTGACCTGGTACACTTTCGATTCCGCTTCGCCGACAATCTCGATTTCGCGCCGGTCCTTCGCTTCGCGAATTTCCTTCACGACGCCGTCGAGTTCGGAGATGATCGCTTGACCTTTCGGATTCCGGGCCTCGAACAGCTCCTGAATCCGCGGCAAACCTTGCGTAATATCGTCTCCGGCGACACCGCCGGTATGGAACGTACGCATCGTCAGCTGTGTGCCCGGCTCGCCGATCGACTGTGCCGCGATGATGCCGACCGCTTCGCCGATCTCGACGAATTGGCCGGTCGCCAAGTTCCGTCCGTAACACTTCTTGCACACGCCATGGCGTGTGCGGCAGGAAAGCACGGAACGAATTTGAATTTTCTCGACGCCCGCCTGAATAATGTGGTTGGCGATATCGGATTCAATCAATTCGTTACGGTTGACGATCACTTCGCCTGTTTGCGGATCGCGCACCGTCTCGAACGAATAGCGGCCCTCAATCCGGTCGAACAGATCCTCAATAACTTCCTTGCCGTCTTGGATCTTGCTGACGACAAAGCCTTTGTCCGTACCGCAGTCGTCTTCGCGTACGATAACGTCCTGCGCCACATCGACTAGACGGCGGGTCAAATAACCCGAGTCGGCTGTACGAAGCGCCGTATCGGCGAGACCCTTCCGCGCGCCGTGCGTCGAGATAAAGTACTCCAATACGGTCAATCCTTCGCGGAAGTTCGACTTGATCGGCAACTCGATGATCCGGCCGGATGGGTTCGCCATCAGACCGCGCATGCCGCCTAGCTGAGTAATCTGCGATTTGTTGCCCCGCGCTTTCGACTCCACCATCATGTTAATGGAGTTGAACTTGTCGAGCGAACGCATCAGGATCTCGGTAATTTCGTCCTTTGCCTTCGACCATATCGAAATAACGCGGTCGTAGCGCTCGTCGTTGGTGATCAACCCGCGGCGATACTGATTTGTAACGACCTTTACCTTCTCCTCGGATTCGCCCAAAATGCGCACCTTCTCATCCGGTACGATAACGTCCGATACCGCGATTGTGATGCCCGCCCGAGTCGAATACGTGAAGCCGAGCTGCTTGATGTTGTCGAGAATAACCGACGTTTCCATCGTATGATACTTGCGGAAGCACTCGGCGATGATAGCTCCCAGGTAGTCCTTGCCGACGGCGCCTTTAAACTCCGCGGCCATAATTCGCTCGCGAACGTTCGCACCCTTGTCATAGATGAAATATTTATCGTCTACGCCCTTCAGCAGGTTCGCCTTCGACGCTTCGTTAATATAAGGGAAATCTTTCGGGAAGATTTCGTTGAAAATGATTTTCCCGACGTTCGTAATCAACAATGCATTTTGCTGCTCTTCGGTAAAGGACGTCTTGCCCAGCGCCTTCACCGGGATGATGACCCTTGCGTGGAGGGAAGCGATGCCGCGCTGATACGCGGATACGGCTTCGTTCACGTTTCGGAACATGATCCCTGTACCGTGTGATTCCGGATTGTCCAGCGTCAAGAAGAAGCTTCCGAGAACCATATCCTGGGAAGGCGTGACGACCGGCTTGCCGTCCTTCGGGTTCAAGATATTGCCGGAAGCAAGCATCAGAATGCGCGCTTCCGCTTGGGCTTCCGCCGACAGAGGCACGTGCACGGCCATCTGGTCGCCGTCGAAGTCTGCGTTGTACGCCGTACAGACGAGCGGATGAAGCTTGATCGCGCGTCCTTCCACCAGGATCGGCTCGAACGCTTGAATGCCGAGACGGTGAAGGGTAGGGGCACGGTTTAATAGTACCGGGTGCTCCTTGATCACTTCTTCAAGAACGTCCCATACCTCTGGGGATACGCGCTCCACCTTCCGCTTCGCGCTCTTGATGTTGTGGGCGAGCCCTTTGTTGACAAGCTCCTTCATGACGAACGGCTTGAACAATTCGAGCGCCATTTCTTTCGGCAATCCGCACTGGTACATCTTCAGCGACGGGCCGACGACGATAACGGAACGTCCGGAGTAGTCAACGCGCTTGCCAAGCAAGTTTTGGCGGAAACGGCCCTGCTTGCCTTTCAGCATGTGGCTGAGCGACTTCAGCGGACGGTTGCCCGGTCCTGTCACCGGACGGCCGCGGCGGCCGTTGTCGATCAAGGCGTCCACCGCTTCCTGCAGCATCCGCTTCTCGTTCTGCACGATAATGTCCGGCGCGCCGAGGTCGAGCAGTCGCTTCAAACGGTTGTTCCGGTTGATGACGCGGCGATACAAGTCGTTCAAGTCCGACGTCGCAAAGCGTCCGCCGTCGAGCTGAACCATCGGGCGAAGCTCCGGCGGGATGACCGGCAGCACGTCCATGACCATCCAACCCGGATAATTGCCGGAGTTGCGGAACGCCTCCAACACTTCGAGGCGCTTGATCGCACGGTTGCGTCGCTGTCCTTGAGCGGTCCTCAGTTCTTCCTTCAGCTGTTCAACTTCCTTCTCCAGATCGATGTCTTGAAGAAGGCGTTTGACCGCTTCCGCGCCCATTCCAGCCTGGAATGCATAACCGTACTTCTCGCGGTAGCTGCGGTATTCCTTCTCCGACAGGAGCTGCTTCTTCTCAAGCGGCGTATCGCCCGGGTCCGTAACGACGTAGGAAGCGAAATAGATGATCTCCTCAAGCGAGCGAGGCGACATATCAAGCGCCAAGCCCATCCGGCTTGGAATCCCTTTAAAGTACCAAATATGGGAGACGGGAGCAGCCAACTCAATGTGGCCCATCCGCTCGCGGCGAACTTTCTGGCGCGTTACCTCGACGCCGCAGCGGTCGCAAACGACACCTTTATAACGTACACGCTTATATTTTCCGCAATGGCATTCCCAGTCTTTCGTCGGACCGAAAATCTTTTCGCAGAACAAGCCTTCCTTCTCCGGCTTCAGCGTCCGGTAGTTGATTGTTTCAGGCTTCTTTACTTCTCCTCGAGACCAAGAACGAATCTTATCCGGCGAGGCGAGTCCGATCTTCATAAACTCAAAGTTGTTGACATCCATCAAGGAGCAACCCTCCTCTTGAATATGCTGGTTATATTACTCGACTCCGACTTCGGTACCTTCGAGATTCAGGTTCAGCTTATCGTTCGACGTATCTTCCTCGTCGTCGAACTCCTTCATCTCGATTTCTTCTGCGTTTCCGGACAAGATCTTCACATCCATGCCCAAGCTCTGGAGCTCCTTGATCAACACTTTGAACGATTCCGGCACTCCTGGTTCCGGCACATTCTCACCCTTGACGATCGACTCGTACGTCTTGACGCGGCCGACGACGTCGTCGGACTTCACCGTCAAGATTTCTTGCAGCGTATACGCAGCGCCGTACGCTTCAAGCGCCCAGACTTCCATCTCGCCGAAACGCTGGCCGCCGAATTGGGCTTTTCCGCCGAGCGGCTGCTGAGTGACGAGCGAGTACGGTCCTGTGGAACGCGCATGGATCTTATCGTCGACCATGTGCGCCAGCTTGATCATATACATAACGCCTACGGTCACCTCGCGTTCGAACGAATCGCCGGTGCGCCCGTCATACAGCATCGTCTTGCCGTTGCGCTGCATGCCTGCTTCTTCCATCGTATCAAACACGTCGTCTTCATGCGCGCCGTCGAATACCGGCGTCGCCACGTGAATGCCGAGCGCCTTGGCGGCCATGCCGATATGAACCTCGAGCACCTGGCCGATATTCATCCGGGAAGGTACGCCGAGCGGATTCAATACAACTTCAACCGGCGTGCCGTCCGGCAGGAACGGCATATCCTCTTCCGGAAGAATCCGGGCGATAACCCCTTTGTTTCCGTGGCGGCCCGCCATTTTGTCCCCTTCGGAAATTTTCCGCTTCTGCGCAATATATACCCGAACGAGCTGGTTTACGCCCGGAGGCAGCTCGTCGCCGTTCTCGCGCGTGAACACCTTCACGTCGACGACGATGCCGTCGGTCCCGTGAGGCACGCGCAAGCTCGTGTCGCGCACTTCGCGGGCCTTCTCCCCGAAGATCGCATGCAGCAAGCGCTCTTCGGCCGTCAGCTCCGTCACGCCCTTCGGCGTCACTTTGCCGACGAGAATATCGCCCGCGCCGATTTCCGCGCCCACGCGAATAATGCCGCGCTCGTCAAGATTTTTCAGCGCGTCTTCGCCGACGTTCGGGATGTCGCGCGTAATTTCTTCCGGCCCGAGCTTCGTGTCGCGCGCTTCGGATTCATACTCTTCAATGTGAATCGACGTATATACGTCTTCCTTCACCAGCTTTTCGCTTAACAGAATCGCATCCTCGTAGTTGTAGCCTTCCCACGTCATGAACGCAACGACGACGTTGCGTCCGAGCGCAAGTTCACCCATCTCGGTGGATGGCCCGTCCGCAAGGATGTCGCCGACCTTGACCGGGTCTCCGGTGCGGACAAGCGGACGCTGGTTGATACACGTTCCTTGGTTGGAACGCATAAACTTATGCAGCTTGTATTTTACAATGTCGCCGTTGACGAGCTTGCCGTCGACCGTCTCTTGACGGCGCAGCCAAATCTCGTTCGCGGATGCCCGCTCAATATAACCGTTATACTTCGAAACGACGCACACACCCGAATCCTTCGCGCTCTTGTGCTCCATTCCGGTGCCGACGAGCGGCGCCTTCGGAACCAACAACGGCACAGCTTGCCGCTGCATGTTGGAGCCCATGAGCGCACGGTTGGAGTCGTCGTTTTCCAGGAACGGGATAAGCGCCGTCGCTACGGAAACAACCTGCTTCGGAGAAACGTCCATGTAATCGACGCGATCCCTCGAAAGCGTAAGAATGTCGTCCTTGTAGCGCACAATGACGCTGTCGTTCTGGAACGTGCCTTCCTCCGACAGTTCCGCGTTCGCCTGCGCAATAACGTAATTATCCTCTTCATCGGCCGTCATATAATGAATCTTATCAGTAACGACACCGGAGTTCGGATCGACATAGCGATAAGGCGTTTCAATAAACCCGTACTCGTTGATGCGGGCAAACGTGGACAGCGAGTTGATCAAGCCGATATTCGGGCCTTCCGGCGTCTCGATCGGGCACATCCGGCCATAGTGCGAGTGGTGAACGTCGCGAACCTCGAAGCCGGCGCGCTCTCTCGTCAAGCCGCCCGGTCCGAGCGCGGAGAGACGACGCTTGTGCGTAAGCTCCGCCAACGGGTTCGTCTGGTCCATAAACTGCGACAGCTGGGAGCTGCCAAAGAACTCTTTAATAGACGCGATAACCGGTCGAATATTGATGAGCGCCTGCGGCGTAATGACATTCGCGTCTTGAATCGACATCCGCTCGCGAACAACGCGCTCCATCCGCGACAAACCGATGCGGAACTGATTCTGCAGCAATTCGCCGACGGAACGGAGACGGCGATTGCCCAAATGGTCAATATCGTCCGTGCTTCCGATGCCGTGCAGCAAATCGATGAAGTAGTTGATCGACGAAATAATGTCCGCCGGCGTAATGTGCTTCACATTTTTGTCGATGTGGCCGTTGCCGATCACTTTAACGACTTTTCCGTCCTCAATCGGCGAAAAAATGTTTACGATCTGAAGAGGTACGTCTTCGCTTTCGTGAACGCCCCCGACAACGCGGTATTCTTTCATGCCGACGCCCTTTTCGAGATAAGGGAGCACTTGGTCCAAAAGACGTCGGTCGAGCAGTTGTCCGGCCTCGGCGATGATTTCACCCGTCTCGTGGTCGATCAGCGACTCCGCAAGGCGCTGATTGAACAGCCGATTCTTAATATGAAGCTTCTTGTTGATTTTGTAACGGCCTACATTGGCCAGGTCATAGCGCTTCGGATCGAAGAAACGGGCAATAAGCAAATTGCGCGCATTCTCAAGTGTCGGCGGCTCGCCGGGACGAAGGCGCTCGTAAATTTCAATCAGCGCTTTCTCCGTGGAATCCGTATTGTCCTTCTCCAGCGTATTGCGGATATATTCGTCATCGCCAAGCAGATCGATGATCTCGGCATCGGTACCGAATCCGAGCGAACGCAAAAGCACCGTCACCGGAATTTTCCGCGTACGGTCAATACGAACATAAATAATGTCCTTCATGTCCGTCTCAAGTTCAAGCCATGCGCCGCGGTTCGGAATGACGGTAGCCGTGTAAGTCCGTTTGCCGTTCTTGTCTACTTTATTGCTGAAGTAAACGCTCGGGCTTCGAACGAGCTGCGAGACAATGACGCGCTCCGCACCGTTGATAATGAAGGTTCCTGTCTCTGTCATGAGCGGGAAATCGCCCATAAACACTTCCTGTTCCTTCACTTCACCCGTTTCCTTATTAATGAGGCGCACCTTCACGCGGAGCGGCGCAGCGAACGTAACGTCCCGCTCCTTCGACTCATCTACAGAATACTTCGGCTCACCGAGGCTGTAATCGATGAACTCTAACGAGAGATTGCCGGTGAAATCCTGGATCGGAGAGATGTCCTGAAGCAACTCGCGCAAACCGCTGTCTAAAAAATTCTGGTAAGACTGCTGCTGGATCTCAATCAAATTTGGAATATCCAGCACTTCGTTGATGCGCGCGTAGCTTCTGCGTTGACGACGACCCAATTGCACCACATGTCCTGCCAAATCCCTTCACCCCTCATGTCTACTGGACTGCCGATAGCAACAAACCATAAAAAAGAAGAAAAAATTGAAACAAGAGGCGCTGTTGAAAAGCGTCTCTCGGAAACCTAGGATGGAACGCGAAAACAAGCTCGAAAAAGCCACATCATGTATCGTAGTCGGAAAACTTTTCCAATATACGTTTCCGACGAAAAAAATTACGAAAACAGCTATCAACGTAACAATTTTCACAAGAAAAGCTTCAATGCTATGATCATGAAACGCCCCATCCTTACTCTCAGCAAAAAGTTCTTGACATTTTACTAAACTAAAGACAATTGAGGCATTTTAATGCTGACATTTTCTAATATTACCACAATGAACATGGCGAGTCAATGAAAACCCTTGACAGCTTCATAGATTCGATACCCTTTATTCTTCGTCACTTCCCGTACTTCTCCAAACAACTCCTCAAGCTTCTTCCATGCGGAAGGCGCGCCCTGCTTTTTCTGGATGACGATCCACAGAGAACCGCCCGGATTAAGCCGGGCGAACGCCCCTTCAAAAATATCGAATACGACATCCTTACCCGCACGAATCGGGGGATTCGTAAGCACCACGTCGAACCTCTCGGTTCCCAACGCCTCATAACGATCGCTCTGCAGCACTCTAACATTGCGGATTCCGTTCCGAGCAGCATTGTCGGCGGCCAAACGAACCGAGCGTTCATTCACGTCAAGCAGCGTCGCGCTGCCGTGTACCGCCAAAGACGCAGCGACCAAGCCAATCGGTCCATAACCGCAGCCTACGTCCAATATCGACGCCGTTTCCGGAATGGACATCGACTCAATGAGCAGCTTGCTCCCATAATCGATCTCCCGCTTCGAGAATACGCCCGCATCGGATTCGAATGTGTACCTTCGTCCGCGCAGTTCCACTTCAATCGACTTGCGGTCCGACGCTGTCGCCGGCTGTCTCGAATAATAATGCTCGGCCAACCTTTTCACCCCTTTTTTCTTATAAAATGGCTCGCGTGAACGAAACTGAATTCAAAAGACAAACCGAGGCTCCCAAACCCACTGCTTCGCAATCTTTCCCCTTTGAATTCAACGCCTTTCTTCCGATCCCATAAACCAAATGCGTCCATTATGGTGAGAAAACCCCTTGGGTAAGTGGTGTTCACTCACCGCAAGGGGTTTGCCAATAATAAAGAAGCGAATTACTTCACTTCTACAGTTGCGCCAGCTTCTTCAAGCTGAGCTTTGACCTTGTCTGCGTCTTCTTTGGAGATCTTTTCTTTGATCGGCTTCGGTGCGTTGTCAACCAATTCTTTCGCTTCCTTCAAGCCGAGGCCTGTAATTTCGCGAACGACTTTGATAACGTTGATTTTGGACGCGCCTGCGTTTGTAAGAATAACGTCGAATTCGGATTGTTCTTCAACTGCTTCTACTGCGCCGCCGCCTACTACTGCAACCGGAGCTGCAGCCGTTACGCCGAATTCTTCTTCGATTGCCTTCACGAGATCGTTCAATTCAAGAACTGTCATCCCTTTGATCGCTTCAATGATTTGCTCTTTGCTCATTTGGATAACCCTCCATTAATTGGTTTAATTTAAGCTTCCGATTCTTGCTTCTCTCCGACCGCTTTAACCGCAAGCGCGAAGTTGCGGACCGGCGCTTGCAATACGCTGAGGAGCATGGACAGCAAACCTTCGCGAGACGGAAGTTCCGCGAGCGCCTTAATTTGCGCTGCATCGACAACTTTCCCTTCTACGACGCCTGCTTTTACTTTCAAATGTTCGTTCTTTTTCGCGAAGTTCACTAACACTTTCGCCGGAGCAACCACATCGGTAGAGAACGCAATCGCGCTCGGTCCAACCAGATGTTCGTCAAGATCGCTCAAGCCCGCTTCCGCTGTCGCACGACGCGTAAGTGTGTTCTTGATGACTTTGAACTCAACGCCCGCTTCGCGGAGTTGCTTCCGAAGCTCAGTCACTTGCGCCACGCTCAAACCGCGGTAATCGGCCACAACCGTAGTTGTGCTCTCGCGAAACTTCGTCGCAACGTCGCTCACGAGTTGTTGTTTTTCGGCAAGCACTTTCGCATTTGGCATGAAGACACCTCCTGTTAAGAATGAGTAGGGACCGTAGAAAACGAGAAAAGCCTCCGTAGACACGAAGGCTGCATGAGTCCGCTTGTGAATCCGGCGGCCGCATGGAAACAACCCATGCAACCTTTCCGTTCCAAGTCATATCATAACACCTCGGCAGGAGATTAAGCCTCTAGGGCGCCTGCTGTCTACGGTACGAATATTCGTTATCCCATCATCGGATTTCGAAGAAATCCGGTGTACATTTTATCGATACGTCTGCGTATTTACGCGAGCGCTCGGTCCCATTGTCGACGAGACCGCGATATTTTTCAAATACACGCCTTTGGAAGAAGCAGGCTTCGCCCGGTTCAATGCTTCCATCAACGCACGCAGATTTTCAATCAGCTTCTCGGACTCGAAGGATACTTTGCCGATCGGCGCGTGAATTTGACCTGCGCGGTCGAGGCGGTATTCGATCTTACCAGCCTTGATTTCCTGCACGGCTTTCGTGACATCGAACGTAACGGTTCCCGCTTTAGGGTTCGGCATTAAGCCTTTACCGCCGAGAATCCGGCCGAGCTTACCGACTTCGCTCATCATGTCCGGTGTCGCCACGCAGACATCAAAGTCGAACCAGCCTTGCTGGATGCGGTTGATCATGTCCTGATCGCCGACAAAGTCAGCGCCAGCCGCTTCCGCTTCTTTCGCCTTGTCGCCTTTCGCGAATACAAGGACGCGCTTCGTTTTACCTGTGCCGTGCGGCAGTACTACGACACCGCGCACGTTCTGGTCTTGCTTCTTCGGGTCTACGCCCAAGCGAACCGCTACTTCGACCGTTTCGTCGAATTTCGCTTTCGCCGTTTGCTTTACAAGCTCAATCGCTTGGTCCGGCTCATACGTTGCGTCTTTGTCGACCAACTTGACCGACTCTTGATACTTCTTACCGAATTTCGGCATTGTCGTTTCCTCCTAATGTGGTATTAGCGGAATGTCCTCCCACTGGATGGCGCATCGCACGGAATCAGTCGGTAATCGTGATCCCCATGCTGCGCGCTGTGCCTTCGACCATGCGCATCGCCGAGTCGACGTCTGCAGCATTCAAGTCCGGCATCTTCTGCTCGGCGATTTCGCGAACTTTGTCGCGTTTCAGCGTTGCCACTTTACGCTTGTTCGGTTCGCCCGATCCCTTCTCGATGCCTGCGGCTACGCGAAGCAGAACGGCGGCCGGAGGCGTTTTCGTGATGAACGTGAAGGAACGGTCTTCAAACACCGAGATTTCAACCGGAATGATAAGACCGACTTGATCTTGGGTCCGAGCGTTGAATTCCTTACAGAACGCCATGATGTTTACGCCTGCTTGACCAAGTGCGGGACCGATCGGCGGAGCCGGGTTCGCTTTCCCTGCAGGGACTTGCAGCTTGACCATCTTGATGACCTTTTTTGCCATGAACTACACCTCCTTTAAAGGATATCCGAGTTCGTCAAATTTTCTCCACTTGCTCGTAGTCGAGCTCAAGCGGCGTTTCTCTGCCGAACATGTTGACGTGGACCTTCAGCTTGCCCTTGTCGGTCAAAATCTCCTCGATCGAGCCGACGAAGTTCGCGAACGGGCCCACCTTGACACGAACAGACTCCTTCAATTCGAAGTCATGCGTGATTCGCGGCGTCTCATCCATGCCCATGTGCTTCAGAATCGCATCCGCTTCATCCGGCAGCAGGGCAATCGGCTTCGAGCCGGAACCGGTAGAACCGACAAAGCCCGTCACGCCAGGGGTATTGCGAACGACATACCACGAGTCGTCGGTTTGGATCATCTCCACCATGACGTATCCCGGGTACACCTTTCTCGTTACCGTCTTCCGCTTGCCGTCCTTCGTCACAACCTCGTCTTCGGTCGGCACGAGCACGCGAAAGATTTTGTCCTGCATTTCCATCGATTCCACACGCTTCTCCAGGTTCGCCTTCACTTTATTCTCGTAACCGGAGTACGTATGGACGACGTACCATCTTTTCTCCAAATTCGGAGCGTTTTCTTCCATCATTCGGGCCACCTTCCGGATCGATTATTCAAGACCGAAAATCGCACGGATTACGTTGGAAATCCCGAGGTCCAACAGGTAGAAATATACCGTCACGAAGATAACGGCCACAAGAACGACGAGCGTGTAGCTAGTCAATTCCTTCCGAGAAGGCCACTTTACCTTCTTCAGTTCGGCTACCGCCTCGCCGAAGAACGAAAACGTGTTCCCGAAGCTTTGCTTCAAACGAGCCAAAAAGGCCACATCAGCACCTCCAGATATTACCGCGTTTCCCGATGCGCCTGTTGGGAACCACAGTACGGGCAGAATTTCTTCAACTCGATGCGGTCCGGATGAGAGCGCTTGTTCTTGCTAGTCGTATAATTCCGCTGCTTACAGTTCGTACAAGCCAAGGTAACGATAACCCGCATGTCAACACCTCCTGAACCAACCTTCTTAATTAAAAAGAAAACTCCCAGTATGCAGTGTCCTTCAATGACCGCGAACCGCTGCTCCCGGAAGTCCTTTCATGTTATGCCTGAAAGGGGGTTGCTAGAGAACTTTGCTTTCCGACATCACAAAAAAGACGCAGCATATTTTGGGCTACCTGAACTACTTTATCACAGGGGCATAATCGAGTCAAGGAAATCGTTCTGGCACCTTCTGTTATTCTTCGCAGGAGCTTGGACCTCGGACCGTGCATCCGTGTATGCCCCCATTATCGACCAAACACCCTTGCAGTAAACGTTCTTTCGCCCGAATCGCCGCGCCCGGCGCATCTACTGTCGCAAACGCTTGCTCTATTCAATTAAAAAACACCCCGAATTCCACTTCGCAGGGTGTTTTCGTCTAGTAGCTCACATCGCGGACTTCCAAATACCGCTCCAGCTTTCGCTTCACGCGCTGCAGCGCATTATCGATCGATTTCACATGGCGATCTAGATCTACTGCGATCTCTTGATACGAACGGCCGTCAAGATACAGCATGAGCACCCTGCGTTCCAGGTCGCTCAAAATTTCCCCCATCTTGTCTTCCAAGCCGCTGAATTCTTCCTGGTTGATGATCAATTCTTCCGGATCCGACACCTTGGAGCTGCAGATGACGTCAAGCAGCGTTCGATCGGAATCCTCGTCGTAAATGGGCTTGTCCAAGGACACGTAAGAATTGAGCGGGATGTGCTTCTGACGGGTCGCCGTCTTAATGGCGGTAATAATCTGGCGCGTAATACAAAGCTCGGCAAACGCCTTGAACGAAGCCAGCTTGTCTCCCCGGAAGTCGCGAATGGACTTGTAAAGCCCAATCATCCCTTCTTGCACAATGTCTTCCCGGTCGGCTCCGATCAAAAAATAGGATCGGGCCTTCGCGCGGACGAAGTTACGGTACTTGTGAATAAGGTACTCCAATGCCTCGCTGCTTCCGGCACGGACCGCTTCGACAACATCTTCGTCTGGTATAAGTTCGAACTCGGACTTGAATGACGCTCTGAAGTAGTCGACGCTCAACTCTATCCCTCCGGCCTGCATTGAGAGCAGCCTGTATACCGCTCGAAGATAAGACAAGTATACATGAAGCTTTTCAAAACCGTCAACCTTCCAAATCCCGAGAACCCTTTATTCTACTGGCCTTTTCGCCATCGGTCAAACAGGTCCCGAAGCTCCCGGGTCAAGTGCTTGTCGAATGTGTTGCGCTGAGAAATCGGCTTTTCCTGTAGGCGGGCGGAAACCTCCTTCTCGCTTTCTCTGATTTTCACGAGCAGCTCTCTTGCCGAAAGCCGCAAAGCCCCGCTGCCGAAAGCGAGGCTCTGCTCCATGAAATCGGAGGTGGCCACAATGATTTGCCGGCGGCGATGGGACAAGCCCTTGACGAGACGCTCAATGCATTCGTCCGCCGTCTCTTTCTCTTTCGTATAGTACACTTCCACCTTGCGCAGCTGATATTGCTTGCCGAGGCCGGGCACGTTATACGCATCGAATACGATAATGCATTTCAATCCGCTATAGCCCTGGTAATCGGCGATCGCTTCAATCAGCAGATCCCGCGCTTCCTCCAGGTTGTCGTCCCGGAGGCTGCGGAGATGCGGCCAAGCACCGATCACATTGTATCCGTCGACGATCAATACATCCTTCATCGCGCAATCGGCCGTTCTCTCACCGCGGCGGCTGAACGTCTGCCGCGCTGCGCTGGCGCACAGCCTCGTACATAAGCAGCGCCGCGGCGACGGATGCGTTCAGCGAGTTGATTCGTCCGTACATCGGGAGCTTCACCAGGAAATCGCACCGTTCGCGCACCAAACGGCCGAGCCCTTTGCCTTCGTTGCCGATGACGAGCGCGAGCGGCAGCGTCAAGTCCGTATGGTAAACGTCCCGTTCGGCGGATGCGTCGGCTCCGGCAATCCAGACGCCCCGCTCCTTCAGCTCGTCGATCGTCTGGGCCAAGTTCGTGACGCGGACGACCGGCACATGCTCGCTCGCCCCCGCCGACGTCTTGGATACTGTAGCCGTCAGCCCCGCCGAGCGCCGCTTCGGCACGATGACGCCGTGCGCGCCCGAACAATCGACCGTTCGCAAAATGGAACCGAGGTTGTGAGGATCCTCGATTTCATCAAGCAGAATGAACAGCGGCGGCCGGCCGGACGCTTCGGCCGCGGCAAACAGATCCTCCAGCTCGGCATAGTCCCGCTCCGCCGCCAGCGCAACCACGCCTTGATGGCGCACGCCCGCCGCCATGCCGTCCAGCTTCCGCTTGTCGACCTGCTGCATTACAACTCCGTTCTGCCGCGCCTCGGTCAGCACCGCGCCGATACCCTGAGCGCCTTCGGCGAAATACAGCTTATGTATCGTGCGTCCCGAACGGATCGCCTCCAGCACCGGGTGGCGGCCGGCAATTACCTCGTCATTCATCGTTCACCCTCCCCTTTCTTCCCTTGATCCTGCTCCAGTGTCAGCCGAAGCAGCTCTTCCAGCCGTTCATGCCGGCCCGCTAAGTATAAATAACCGATCAAGCACTCAAATCCGGTGCTGTAGCGGTATTCCTGCACAGCCGTATTTTTGGGAGCGGCGTGCGCCTTCGCATTGCGGCCCCGGCGCAGCATATCCTGCTCTTCCTCGGTGAGCAGCGGCTCCCACAGCCGCGCCGCGCGCGCCTGCGCCTTCGCCGAGACGAATTGCGTGGCCGTACGGTGCAGCTCGTTCGGGCGCCGGCTTTTCTTCGTCAGCACATATTGGCGAACGAACAAATCGTACACGGCGTCGCCTAAGTAAGCCAGCGCAAGCGGGCTGACCAGATGGGGCGGTTCGGGCGGCGCAAAATATTGAAAGCCTTCTGCCATCATGCCCCGCCCCCTATTTCCGCTTCCAGCGAATGCCCTGCGGCGTGTCCTCAAGCAGGATGCCCTGGGCCGCCAGCAGGTCGCGGATTTCGTCGGCCCGCGCAAAATTGCGCGCTTTCCGCGCTTCCGTCCGCTCGACGATCAGCCGCTCGATCTCCGCATCAAGCAGTTCTTCTTCTTCTCTTGGCAGTATGCCCAAAATCGCGTCCATCTCCCGGAACATGGCATCGATCGATTGCAGCAGCGCCGTCTGCGCCGGGTCGGACTTGCCGGCAGCGTTCGCCATCGCCGCATTCGCCTCCGCTACCAGCTCGAACATCGCGGTGATCGCATCCGGCGTATTAAAATCGTCGCTCAGCTTCGCATGGAACATGTCGGCGATCCAGGCCAGCCGTGCCGCCGCCGCAGGCTCCAGATCGGGGGGTAGGGACGCTTCGGCGGGAACATTTTTCAGAAAATGGGTCAGATTCGTTCTACAGTTCACAAAGCGCTCCAGTGCGTTGTTCGCCTGTTCAATGCCGTCGTCGTTGAAGTTGAGCGGATTCCGATAATGGGTCGACAGCATGAGCAGCCTCACGACCTCCGGCTTCACACGGGAGACGAGCTCGCGCACATTGATGACGTTGCCAAGCGACTTGGACATCTTCTCGCTGCCGAGATTCAAGAAGGCGTTGTGCATCCAGTAGCGAGCCATCGGGACGCCGGACACCGATTCCGATTGGGCGATTTCGCACTCGTGATGCGGGAACGTCAAATCCGCCCCGCCGCCGTGAATATCGATCGTATTTCCGAGCAGCTCGCGCGCCATAGCGGAGCATTCGATATGCCATCCCGGACGGCCTTCGCCCCAAGGAGACGGCCATTTGATCTCGCCCGGCTTGGCTCCCTTCCATAAGACGAAGTCCTGCGGATTTTCCTTGCGCTCGTCGACGCCGACCCGGATGCCGTACTGCAGGTCTTCGAGCGATTGATGGGAAAGCTTGCCGTATTCCGGAAATTTCGCGGTCCGGAAATAGACGTCTCCTCCGCTTTCATAGGCGTATCCGCGCTCCACTAATTCGCCGATGAAGGCGATGATGTTGTCCATATGCTCCGTGACGCGCGGATGATGCGTCGCCGGCGGCACGTGCAGCGATTCGGCGTCCTTCAGGAAATCGGCGATATTTTGTTCGGCGAGCTCCGGTACGGTACGGCCGGTCTCCTCCGCGCGGCGGATCAGCTTGTCGTCGACGTCCGTAAAGTTGACCACGTAGCTGACGTTGTAGTACAGCGACAAATAGCGCCGCACGACGTCGAAGAAAATAAGCGGCCGCGCATTGCCGATATGGATCAGGTCGTACACGGTCGGACCGCACACGTACATGCTGACGCGGTCCGGATGCACCGGCTCGAACTTCTCCTTCCGGCGCGTCATTGTATTATAGATATGGATGTTCGGCTCGCGGCCCGCATTGATTCGTTGTTCCGTCATGCGTCGTCACAGTCTCCTTTGCTCGTTAACTGCTCCACCCTTCGCTGCAGCACGTCGATCTGCTCCTGCATCTGGCGGTTCATCTCAAGAATCGGGTCCGGAATGTTGCCGTGATCGAGCCGGTCCACCTTCTGGCCGTTCCGTCTCACGATGCGTCCGGGAATGCCGACAACCGTACTGTGGTCAGGCACCTCCTGAAGCACGACGGCGTTCGCTCCGATGCGGGAATAATCCCCTACGGTAAACGAGCCGAGCACCTTGGCGCCGGAGGCGACGACGACGTTGTTGCCGATCGTCGGGTGACGCTTGCCCTTCTCTTTGCCGGTGCCGCCGAGCGTAACGCCTTGGTACAGCACGACATCGTCCCCGATCTCGCACGTCTCGCCGATCACGACGCCCATGCCGTGATCAATGAACAGACGCTCGCCGATGCGGGCGCCCGGGTGAATTTCAATGCCGGTGAAAAATCGGCTTACCTGCGAAATGACGCGGGCCAAGAAAAACAGCCGGCGCCGGAATAAGGCGTGCGCAATCCGGTGCGACCAGATCGCGTGCAGGCCGGAGTACGTCAGCACGACCTCCAGCATGCTGCGCGCAGCCGGGTCGTTATCGAATACAGCAGCGATATCGGACTTCATGGAACGCAGCCAGCCTTTCATGCCGCGCGCCTCCTTCCCGTATGATGTGGTTGTCCCTCCGGCTTGGGGACCGCCGGTCTTTGTCTGTTCGGCATCCTCCACGGAGGCGGCATTGTGCTTCGGGTACGATAGGCTCATAGTCCGTCGCTCCCCCCTATTCGTTCTATATGCAACAAAAAAAGCCCCCGCAGCCGTGTCGTCAAGTCAAGGCTGCAGAGGCGTCGTCCAACGCGGTTCCACTCTGCTTCAGGGCGCTTACACGGTCGTGTAAATCCCTGCTTCGTCAGTTGATAACGGGCACTACCCGGATCGGCCTACTTCGGTTTCGGACGATCGGCTCGCAGGCGCATTTCCTTCGGCGCGGAACGGACGGCTTTCAGCTTTCGCCATCCTCTCTGAGGATCCGCGGCACGACGTACTTCTCCTGGTCGCTGCCAATTGAAAACAGTATACTACGACCCTAATCGTTTGCGCAATCGGGCAACGACGCGGTCTTGGCCGAGCAGCCAAATCGACATGTTCAAATCCGGTCCGTGCGTCTGTCCGGTAAGGGCGGCGCGGATCGGCATGAACAGCTGCTTGCCCTTATATCCCGTCTCCGTCTGCACCGACTTCAGCATCGCTTTGATCGCATCCACCGTGTATCCGTCGGCCGGCGCCGCTTCCACCTGGTTCATAAACGCGCGAAGCACGGTCGGCACCTGCTCTTCCGCAAGCACGGCCGCCGCTTCCTCTTCTACCGACGGCTCGTCCTCGTAGAACAGCGAGGACAGCTCCACGATGTCGGCGGCGTACCGCATTTTCTCGCGGTTCAGGTCGACCAGCGCGCTGACCCAAGCGAGCTCTTCGTCGGACAGCTCCGCCGACTTCAGCCGCCCCGCCTTCTCAAGATGCGGCACCGCCATCTCCACCACCCGCGACAGCTCGATCTTGCGCAAATATTGGTTGTTCATCCAGTTCAGCTTCTCCGTATCGAACACGGCGCCGCTCTTCGAAATGCGATCCAGCCCAAACTGCTCGATCAGCTCGCCCTTCGTGAATATCTCCTGTTCCCCGACCGGCGACCAGCCGAGCAGCACGATAAAGTTCAGCACCGCCTCCGGCGCGTATCCGAGCTCACGGTACTGCTCAATAAATTGAACGATCGATTCGTCGCGTTTGCTCATCTTTTTCCGGTCCGGATTAAGAATAATCGGCAGATGCGCGAACTTCGGCGGCTCCGCACCGAGCGCCTCGTACACCATGAGCTGACGCGGGGTGTTCGACGTATGCTCTTCCCCGCGGATGACATGCGTAATTTTCATGAGGTGGTCGTCCAGCACGACCGCATAGTTGTACGTCGGGATGCCGTCCGGTCGCGCGATAATCCAGTCTCCCACGTCGCTCGATTGGAACTCCACCCGTCCGCGGATGGCGTCGTCGAACGCATACGTCACATTCTCCGGCACGCGGAACCGGATCGTCGGCTTCCGCCCTTCCGCACGAAACGCTTCCGCTTCCGCTGCGGAAAGATTGCGGCACCGTCCGTGATAGCGCGGCATCTCTCCCATTGCTTCCTGCTCCGCCCGCGCAGCCTCAAGCTCCTCTTCACTGCAGTAGCAGTAGTACGCATGCCCGTCCGCAAGCAGCTTCTCCGTGTACTCGCGGTAAATCGGCAGCCGCTCCATCTGGCGGTACGGACCGTACTCCCCGCCGACATCCAAGCTTTCGTCCCACTCGAGCCCGAGCCACCGCAGTCCGCTCAGCTGGTTGTCCACGCCCGTCTCGATATGCCGGGATTGGTCCGTATCCTCAAACCGCACAATAAACTTCCCGCCGCTGTGGCGGGCAAACAAATAATTGAATAAAGCCGTTCTCGCCCCGCCGATATGCAGATGTCCCGTCGGACTTGGCGCATAGCGCACCCTTACCGTATTGCTGCCGTTGCCGGACATACTCCCACGCCTCTCTATGAAATCTATAACTGCCATTACATTTCCGCCAAAAAGGTTCCCGCAAACCCGCCGCAACCTCCCCGACCGATGCCGAATCGCCGCAACGGTACTTTTTATGCTTAAACCGCTACCCGTCCGCCTGCAGCAGCACCACCGCCTGCGCGGCGATCCCTTCCTCCCGGCCCGGAAAGCCGAGCCGCTCCGTCGTCGTCGCCTTCACATTGACGGCAGACACGTCCGCCTCCAGCGCGCGGGCGATATTCGCGGCCATCGCCGGTACGTGCGGCAGCATCTTCGGACGCTGCGCGATAATCGTGCAGTCGACGTTGCCCAACCGGTAGCCCCGCTTCTTCGCAAGCGCCCAAACGTTCTGCAGCAGCACAAAGCTGTCCGCTCCTTCATACGCCGCATCCGTATCGGGGAAATGCTTGCCTATATCGCCGAGTCCAAGCGCCCCGAGCACCGCGTCCGCCACCGCATGCAACAGCACGTCCGCGTCGGAGTGGCCGAGCAATCCTTTTTCGAACGGAATGTCCACGCCGCCGATAATGCACTTTCGCCCCTCGGCAAAGGCGTGGACGTC
>LNAP01000389.1_pt1 | contig 49794 bp, 56 predicted proteins | sample 602601 | NCBI WGS metagenome assembly LNAP01 (sample SAMN02440304, study PRJNA202911) | soil metagenome | biome: Subtropical and temperate rainforests or woodlands; isolation source: soil samples (1 kg each in a 20% v/v slurry with milli Q water) were... ...
CCATAAAAACTACATAATTTTCCATTTGTCGTCTTGTGCACGGCTTATTTGGCATGCTCATTTCCTTTGTTACGTGCGTTGGCTAAGGATTTCAGACTTATCCTCCGACATTTCCCGGGAAATGGGTTAGTGCCGCTGATTGAAGTAATTTTAGGCTTGGACCTCCTGTGAAAAGTGGTTATACTACAAAATAAAGCCTACGCGCACTTGAAATCGGAGTTGGATTCATCATGTCTATCGCGATTATTGTTGAAGGCAAAAACGATAAGAGCAGGATAAAGCGACTGCTTACCGATGAGATAGCCGTCTATTGCACTTTCGGTACCCCCGGAACCGACACTTTGGAGATGCTGAAGAAAAAAATCGGTCAGCGTCATGTATTTGTTTTCACCGACAATGATTCGTCCGGCAAGCGGATTCGCGGCATTCTGCGGGATGTGTTTCCCGACGCGGAGCAAATGTATACCCGCAAAGGGTACGCAGGCGTTGAAGGAACGCCGGAGGAATATCTCATCCAGCAATTAGAAAAAGCAGGACTGGAGGAATACATTGTGTATCCTTCTCCAGATCCTGCTTGGGACTAACGGTCTCCCTATTCTTTGCTTAATGCGATAACGTCATTGACAATCAACTCAGTATCCAAAGCCGGGTCGTTCGCGCTGTAATAGTTGCGCAAATCTCCTTTGCCGTCCACTAGCAAAATCGCATTGGAGTGGGTCAGGTTCCCTTCCTTATCCTCGACGACGATAATGCCGAATTTTTCAGCCAAAGCGCGAACGGCTGCTTCATCCTCGCGAAGAAATTTCCATCCTTCGGGATCGGCGTTGAAACGGCGGCTGAATTCCTTCAGAACCGAAGGCGTATCTTTGTCAGGGTCAAAGGTAATGGATAAAATTTGGGCTTTGTCGCCCAAGTATCCTTTTCCCTTTAATGCATCTTGTATTTTAGAAATCTGGAACGTAGTAGGCTGACAAACATCGGGACAAGACGAATAAAAGAAGTAAACCAGCTTCACCTTTCCATTCAGGTCAGCAGAGTTTATCTGCTTTCCGTCCATATCCTGCAATTGAAAATCGGGAGCTTTCTTCATGACTGTCAAGCGCTCATCCGTCTTCGCTCCACCAAACCACAGCTTGTACCCAAAGGATGCAATCATGGCAAGCAGAATTAATATAATCGCCAGCTTAAACCAGTTTCTCGCCAAAAAACCGCTCATACTCAATTCCTCCATTCTGGTGCTCTAGGAAGCGACAGTATCGACAACCATGAGGATCGACATCAGCGTTAAATAATTAATGGAGTATATAAACATCCCTTTAGCCCATTTCACTTCATCCTGCGCTTTGAAGCCGGCAACGCTCATGATCACCCAAGCCAGTCCCATCGCCGTTGCGCCAAAAAGATAAATGTGACCCACATAACCATATACATTCAGCATCACGGTTACCGGCACGAGCAGAACGACATAGCGGACCATGCTAATTTTGGTCAGATACGTTCCTTTTACAACTGGAAGCAAAGGGAAGCCCGCAGCACGGTACTCTTCCATGCGCCGAATGCCAAGCGCCCAGAAATGCGGCGGCTGCCAAAGGAATAAAATGCCGAACAAGATCCATGCTCCGGCATCCATCGTCCCCGTTACGGCGCAGTAGCCGATAACCGGAGGAATCGCTCCGGAAAAGCTTCCGACAAATGTGCTCCAGACCGATGTTCGTTTGAACCATGCCGTGTAAATCCAGACATAGACGAAAAGCCCGATAATTCCAAGCAAAGTTGCCAATGCTGAGCCCGCCAGGAAGTAGAGTACGATAACCCCCAGAATTCCAAGGATAATCCCGTACCTAAGCACTACCGACGGAAGGATTCTTCCGCTTGGCAGCGCGCGCTTTTGCGTACGGACCATTTTGGTGTCCATCTCGCGATCCAGGTAGTTATTAAGAACGCAGCCGGAGGCCATGATCAGCGCTGTGCCGAGCAAGGTGGAGATCAAGAGCCACCAGTTGATATTCCATTGCGAAGCGACCCAGAACCCGGCGAACGCTGTCATTGAATTGGAAAAGATAATCCCGGGCTTGGCCAGACGCACAAATTCCCGCCAGGTTACCGGTTCTTTTGCTGTCTGAGCGGCGCCTGCTTCGATCACGCCCGAATTGTCGCCCGCTTGAAGCCCGGCTTCCGTCACCGATTCGTAGCTTATTTGTTTCTCCACCTACAGACCCTCCTATATTTCAAATTCCGGGACAGCCAAGAGATCGGGCAGAACCGGCAAGTTTATTCATACCGTGATTTCATCCTATTAATAATACCAACCCGAACTCCGTTTGACAATGAAGGCGGGTGAAATGTCACCATTTTGTCTAAAACTGCCTGCCTCGAAAGCCATTATTATTTACCAAAAAGAGAACAGGAACTGTCACCAATGCCCACTCCTCTAAATATGATGAGTATGTAAAATGCCTGGCGGCATGAATGGAAATGACGAGGAGGATTAATGGAAATGATGAATAACCCTTATAAAATGGGAATGACTGCGCCTCACCCGTATCCTGCTTACCCTGCTTACCAAGCGCCGGCCGCAGCCGGAACCGGAATGGGCATGGTAATGCCGAGCATACCGGTAGGAACAGCCGGTGCCGGTCCGCAAGGCGTCAATGTACCGGGATTGCTTCCGCTCGAGGAATCGTACATCGAAAATATTCTCCGCCTGAACTTGGGCAAAATCGGAACCCTCTATATGACTTATGAAAACAACTCCCAGTGGAACGCGAAAATATTCAAAGGCAGGATAGAAGCCGCAGGACGCGACCATATCATCATCAGCGATCCGCAAACCGGCATGCGTTACCTGCTGCTGATGGTCAACCTGGACTATATCACCTTCGACGAGGAGCTTCAATACTTGCCCTCCTTTGGCGGCAGCGGCATGAGAACGCCTATAGGCAGATAAGCGTGGCAATGCGAAATTCACCCCTTAAGAATAGACATTGGAAAAACCCCTTGGTTAATCCGACGGATTCCAAGGGGTGTGCCGATTCGGTTCATCGGAGAAGCGCTTTTCGTGACAGCATCACCGTGCTTATTTTGCCGCCCGAACAGGCTTCTGATCCTTGTACTGGAGCTCGAACATGCGGTGATAGTAGCCCTGCTGCGCTATCAGACTATTGTGGCTGCCGATCTCCCGAACCTTGCCTTTATGCATTACGATAATCTGGTCGGCATGCTGGATGGTCGACAGCCGGTGAGCAACAATAACTGCCGTTCTTCCCTCAGAGATGGCGTGCAGCGCATCCTGTACGACGAGCTCGGTCTCGGTGTCAATGTTCGAAGTCGCCTCGTCCAGGATGAGGATTTGCGGCTGGAACACAATCGCACGGGCAAAGGACAGCAATTGCCGCTGCCCGAGCGAAAGGTTCACCCCCCGCTCGCCTAGAAGCGTACGGTAGCCGAATGGCTGCTTTTCGATGAATTCCTTCAAATGCACCCGTCTGGCAGCTTCCTTCACCTGCTCCTCGGTGATATGCTTTTCGTTTAATCGGATATTGGATGTGATATCGCCGTTGAACAGGAACACATCCTGCTGTACGATGCTGATTGTGTGACGAAGCTGCTCGAGCGGAATGTCGCGGATATCGACGCCGTCGAGTGTGATTCGACCCTTTTGCACATCGTAAAAGCGATTGATGAGTTGAATGATGGAGCTTTTGCCGGCTCCCGTCGCCCCGACGAACGCCACCGTCTGCCCAGGTTCGATCCTGAAGCTGACATCCTTCAACACCCACCACTCTTCCTGATACGCAAACCACACATGCTCGAACACAATTTCGCCGCGAACTCTTGCGGGCAGCAGCTTCGGCTGTGCAGAATCGCCGATCCCGGGCTCCTCGTCCAACGTTTCGAAGATTCGTTCAGCCCCAACCATCGCCGCCTGAATTTGATTATACTTCTCCGCCAAGCTCATCAACGGTTGAAAAAATTGCCTGATGTAATGTGTGAAAGCATACACCACGCCAAACGTAATGCCGTTTTCCAGAACATTAGCGCCGCCATACCAAAGGAGAAGGGCTACCGCCGCATTCCCCAAAAAGCCGATAGCCGGCTGAAACACGGAATTAATAGTCGTCCCCCGCATCCCCGCTTCGTAATGCTCCATGCCATGCTTCATAAACTGCTCCCGCTGCCGTTCCTCCCGGATGAAAAGCTGCGTAATTCGCATGCCGGACAGATTTTCCGCCAAAAAAGCGTTCAGCCTCGACAACAAAATTCTCGTATTGCGCTGCGCCTCGCGTATGACCGATTTATACCAGAACGTAAGAGCCGCCAACACCGGCAGCACTGCAAAAGCAAGCATCGTCAGCTTGACGCTTAAATGCAGCATCACCGCCACAATCCCGATAAGCACGATCACATCCTTGACCAGATTAACGACAACCTGGGAGTACAATTGATTGAGCGACTCCGTGTCCGAGGTGACGCGAACTACAATCCGCCCGACCGGATTCCGATCGAAGAACGACATCGACATTCGGCTTAAGTGGTGAAAAAGCTGCTCCCTAATCCGGCAAATAATCTTTTGCCCCGTATATTGCAGCAGGTTGCTCTGCACATAATTTAATAGAGAAGCGCCAATAACGGTCACCAAAAACATAAGTCCCAACGTGTAAAATCCCCTGTAATCCTGGCCCCGAAACAATCGCACCGTCTCCTGGCTAAGCAACTCGGCGGCGAATCGGGTTTCGTTTTGCCGCACTTCCTTCAGCCCGCCCGCCGATTCGATGAGTTCCTGCTTTCCCGCGCCCGCCTGCAGCCATCCCGATATCAAATATTCGTTTCCCGACGCCTCGACAATTTGGCGTTTCATTGCTGCGGCTGGAATCGGATTCTCCATTGCGCTCTCGTCCCAACGGACGAAAGCTTCTCCATTCCATTCAACCAATGGACCGAAGCGTTCCAGCGTTTCTTTATGCTGAATCGGGACCGCAAGCATAGGCTTGTGTAAGCCGTTAATATGGTCGTCAATCGCTACTTTAATGAGATACGGCCGGGCTAAATCCACCAAAACGATAAGAAATGAGAGCAATATGCAAAAAAGTATGCTTCTCCAATAAGGCTTAGCATATGCCAATAGCCTGAGCAGGAGTCTGGAATCCTTTACGTTCTTGAGTTCCTTTTCCGCATGGATGTTCATGCATTGCCGCCCCCTGCCTCCGGAAATTCACGCTCAAGCCGCCGGGCGGCTTCGTCCAGCTGCTGCTTATGGTACATATCGGCGTACAGGCCCCCTAACCGGACCAGTTCCTCATGGGTTCCCCGCTCCGTAATGGAACCTTCCTCCAGCACAATAATTTGATCCGCCGACTTGACCGATGAGATGCGATGGCCGATGATAATCGTCGTCCTCGCTTCCGTTTCCTTCGTCAGCCCCTCAAGAATCAGATCCTCCGTAACCGTATCAACCGCCGACATGCTATCGTCGAAAATAAGCACCGACGGCTTCTTGATGACGGCTCTCGCGATGCTGACGCGCTGCCGTTGCCCGCCCGATAACGAAATGCCTCTCTCTCCAAGAGCCGTATCGAAACGATGCGGAAATTCAATGATGTTGTCATACACTTGTGCGACCTTCGCCGCCTGTTCGATCTCTTCATCCGAGTAAGGACGCGGATCAAACCCAATATTGTCACGTATTGTCGAGGAGAACAGAAATTGATCCTGCGGTACAATCCCGATCTGTCCGCGCAGGGTGCGAAGGGGAATTTCGTGAATCTCATGCCCGTCGATCCAAATCGTCCCTTTCGGCGGGTTATACAGACGGACCAACAGATGAACCAGCGTGCTTTTGCCGCTTCCTACTTTACCCACAATAGCCAGCGAGCTTCCTTTCGGGACATGCAAGGAAATATTATTCAAGGAAGGCTCCCTCGCCTCCGGATAAGAAAATGTTAGATTATGGATTTCAATATCCCCTTCCAGGCGTTCAATCTCCTGATTGGCGGATACGTCGTCTGCGACATCAGGCTTCGTATGAAAAATCTGCAGCAGTCGCTGTTCGGATGCTTTACCCCGTTGCAGCAAATTGAGAACTTTGCCTAAATTCTCAATGGGACCCGTCAGCAAAGACAGATACGTATTAAAAGCGACGAATTCTCCTAGTGAAATAACGCCTCTTAGCACCAGAATCCCCCCAAAAATGATGGAAATGAGGAAGCTGATGCCGACAACGGCAGCGCTCAATGCGCCGAAGAGCGAATTGGATCGGACAAGCCTTCTGTTCATTTCTACTGATTTTTGATTATTTTGGCGAAACAGCTCTCGCTCTTTTTCCTCCTGGACAAAAGCCTTGATAACGCGAATGCCCGCGGTAAATTCCTGAACCCGGCTCGTCATATCGTCAATGGAGCGCTGCACATCTGTGGACTGCTGCACAATTGTGCGATTAAACCGGTAGGCAAGCATGCTTAACAGGGGAAGGGGCAGCAGCGTAAGAAGCGTCAGCAGCGGATTGACGGAGGTGACCATCGCGATGACGGAAATCGTAATCAGCACAAACGCCTCCATCAGATTATAAATTCCGCTCATCGTCACCTCGCGCATAATCCCCGCGTCGCTGATCGCGTGGCTCATCAAATCGCCGATCCGCTGATTGTTGAAATATTGTGCGGACAATTTCTCCCAGTGTTTAAACAATTCCGACCGCGTGTTCATCTCCAATAGCCGGGATAATCGAAATAAATAGGTTCGGGAGACAGCCTTGAATAGGGCGATGCCAAATCCTGCGCCGATCATCCATAATGCGTATTTGACCACATCCCGATACGTCATCTCCGATTGCTGCAGTTGATCCGTGAAACTGCCAAGTATAGCTGGCGTGAGCAGCTGCATAGCGCAAGATATGAACAATAATGCAAAGCCCATGACATAAGAAACGCGGTATTTCACCAGATGCTGCCGGATAATCGTTCGTTTCTCCATCCCGCTTCCTCCTTACCTATTGCAAGGTTATGATTTTCAGGAATAAGTTGCCATGGATATTTATACGGCAAGACATGGACTATTCCACTTTACGAAAATGCCAGATGTGTACTTTGCTTACACCGCCGCTCACCCACGAGAGCAGAGGGCTCCAATCCGGATTCGATTCATCCGTTCGCAGTGCCTTGAGATGCTTATACTCCGCATCTGTAAGTCCCTCCCATATTTCCACGAAAAGTCCCTGTTGGTCGGTCCCTTCGTAGAGCCCCAGGCGGGAGTCTTGCGCCGCTTTATCTCTCATAAACGATAAATAGCTTTGCCTCGCTTCTTCCTGCAGGGCATATTCCACAAAAACTTTAAACATTTTTGGCCTCCTGTTGATTTATTTTAAGTGATAACATGGTAAACTATAAAAAAAACAAATGCACAAATCTAGGAGGTACACATTTTGGATACAGGGACACACCTTGTCATCGGCTTAGGACTGGCTGGACTCGCTCATATTGACCCGGTCGTGGCCGCTGACAGCACCGTGATGACGGCCGTGCTGATCGGAACCGTTGTCGGTTCGCAAATTCCTGATTCCGATGGACTGCTGCGCTTTAAGAGTAATGCGTCCTATATCCGCAACCATCGCGGACGCTCCCATTCCCTGCCTTCGCTTGTCATTTGGACGCTGCTGATCACCGGGGCGCTCGGTTTGATTTTTGAAAACCTCCCTATGCTTCATGTCGGGATGTGGGTGGCTATCGCGGTGTGTTTCCATGTCTTTACCGATTTGTTTAACACCTATGGGACTCAAGCGTTACGGCCATTCTCGGAGAAATGGGTATCATGGAATATTATACACATATTCGACCCGATCATCTTCCTCAGCCATTTAATCGCGATTTTCATGTGGTCGTTTCATTTGGCAAGTCCGGCTCTGATCTTTCCCACGCTCTATTGTTTGCTGGCGCTGTATTATATATGGCGTTCCTTGGATCACTACTATTTGGAAAAAGGATTGTCCGTCAAAGATATCGGATATGAAGCAGGAGACAAATATACGCTTATTGCCACCTTTAACCTGTATGTATGGAATGTAGTTAAACGTAAATCAAACGGGGTCTATGTGTTGGGCGAATTGAGGAACGGAAACTTGAATTGGGTGGATTCCGTGAAATGCGCCGATCATCCGGCAGTGGATGCTTCCAAAAGTCATTCAGATATCCAGGCGCTGCTTTATTTCTCTTCTTATGCCTGTGCGGAATTAAAAGAGCACCCCTGGGGTTACGAGGTTCGCTGGGCGGATGTCCGCTATCGCCACCGCAAGCAATATCCATTCGTCGCCGTTATGCTGATGGATCATCGTCTAAGGCCGCTTGATTCGTATGTGGGTTGGGTGAGCGATACGCGGTTGGAGAAGAAATTACGCGTGGATACGTATTGATTAAAAAAGGGTGAGCCAGGCTCAACTGCCACTTCGAAGCGCGCAGCCACGCGCTGTTTTTATGGGTAAAATGATAACAAGATAAAAGCCCAAGGGGATAGTTCCCTTGAGCTTGTTATCCAACATGAAACATAAAACTTATGGAGAAGATAAACTACCGATATTAACGGAGTTGGCCTGCAAGAGATTGCTCGGCGATCTGCACCAAGCGGCGAGTGATGTGACCCCCGATTGCACCGGTGTCACGAGTAGCCATGTAGCCATAGTAACCGTCTTGAGGAATTTGGATGCCCAGTTCTTGAGCTACCTCATACTTTAATTGATCTAATGCTTGATTGGCTTGTGGAACGACCAGTGTATTACTGCTACGAGATTGTCCAGTACCCATAAGGATCAGACTCCTTTCAGTCAGCTATTGATCTTGATGTATTTGCAAGCTTGCACACATATTATGTGAAAGTATTCAAATAATATTCGTATTTTCAAAAATGTTTGGGAAAGCAGGTATGACCGTCATGAGCAAACCGCTCGCGCTTCTTTTCGCAGTTATCGGCACTTTATTGTTGGCCAGCATCAGCTTGTTTATTAGCCTGGGCCAGCCTTGGGCCGCTATGGGCTGCGGTGTAATTTCCTTGTTTTTCATCGGCTTCGGATTCATCCTAAAAGCGAGGCTCCGGAAAAAGCAAAATCGCTGAGGGCCAATTAAAATTGTAATAAGTGTGGTGAGTCGAATGCTGAAAATTGGCATTGCCTGTTATCCGACCCTGGGCGGGTCCGGCGTAGTGGCGACTGAGCTAGGCAAGATCATGGCTGAGAAAGGGCATGAGATCCATTTCATTACCGATCGCATCCCTTTTCGATTAGGCAAATTTCATAAAAATATATACTACCATGAGGTCGAGGTCAGCGATTATTATGTGTTTCATTATGCTCCGTATGACTTGGCTCTTGCCAATAAGCTCGCTCAAGTCGCGAAGCAGGAAAACCTGGATTTGCTGCATGTTCATTATGCAGTTCCCCATGCGATCTGCGCTTATTTGGCCAAACAAATGGTCGGAGACCATCTCAAGGTAGTCACCACCCTGCACGGAACCGACATTACAATTTTAGGGCACGACCCGTCGCTGCGCGATTTGATTCGGCTTGCCATTCATCAGAGCGATGCCGTCACTGCGGTTTCGAAAGATTTGATGCTCGAAACTACGGAAGTTCTGGACATTGAGAAGCCGATTGACCTGGTGTACAATTTTATCGATCATCGAGAGTACTTCTCGCCCGGCCATTCGAGGCTAAGGTCTCAATACGCAGCCCCTAATGAGAAAATACTGCTGCACATGTCCAATTTCCGCCAGGTAAAACGGGTATGCGATGTCGTGGATATTTTCGCCAAGGTGAATCGGCAAGTACCCTCACGTTTAGTCTTTGTCGGAGAAGGTCCCGAGCTGGCTAAAACCGTCTCTCTGCTCAAAGAACTCGGACTATCGGACCGCGTTCATTATTTAGGCAAGCAGGAGAATGTAGCGGAGGTAATGAAAATGGCCGACCTGCTGCTGCTTCCTTCCGAAAAAGAAAGCTTTGGACTGGTTGCGCTTGAAGCTATGGCGGGAGGTGTTCCAACTATCGGCTCCCATGCCGGGGGCATACCGGAGGTTGTCGGTCATGCAGAGACCGGTTTTCTCTCCCCCGTCGGGCACACGGATGACATGGCGGATTATGCCATAACATTGTTGACGGACCCGAAGCTGTACAGCCAGTTTTCTTTGGCCGGGATGCAGCGTTCCCGGACGTTGTTCTCCGCCGCGGTCATCGCCGAACAGTATGAGAAAATCTACTGCAGAGTCGTTCAGAAACGTTTATGGGAAACGGTGATTTCATCTTGATAAGCTTACATAATAAACGAGGCTGCCCTAGTCAAGTTCAATCTTGACCGGAGCAGCCTCGTTTGGCTACACAACTAGAAAGCCCATGCGTTTTTTGACGTCGCGCAGCGTTTCATCGGCAACCGCAGCCGCTTCTATGGCGCCTTTTCTCAGCACATCGTAAACTTGAGCAGATTTGCGGATATCCCTATATCTTTGCTGGATCGGCTCCAATACATTCACCATGACCTCGGCCAAATCTTTTTTGAACGGACCATAACCTTGTCCATCATATTTCGCTTCAATTTCTGCTATGCTCACTTCGGCAAAGTGGGAGTAAATACCCATCAGGTTGCTGACCTCCGGCTTGCCCTGAGGATCATATTTCACTTCGCGCCCCGAATCGGTCACAGCCCGGCTGATCTTCTTGCGGATTACATCCGGCTCGTCAAGCATCGCGATATAGCTGCCCGGGTTCGGATTGCTTTTGCTCATTTTTTTGGAGGCATCGTCCAGCGACATGATTCTCGCCCCAATTTCGGGCATATAGGGCTCAGGCATCGTGAAGGTTTCACCGTAACGGTTGTTGAAGCGATGCGCCAAGTCCCGTGTCAGCTCTAAATGCTGCTTCTGATCATCCCCAACCGGGATAAGGTCCGCATTATACAGCAAAATATCCGCAGCCATCAGAGACGGATACGTAAACAGTCCCGCTCCCACGGAGTCTTTCCCAGCCGACTTATCCTTGAACTGCGTCATGCGCTCAAGCTCTCCCATATAGGTGAGCGTGGTCATCAGCCATCCCAGCTCCGGATGCGCCGGCACATGCGACTGCAGGAAAATCGTCGCTTTCGAAGGGTCGATTCCCGCAGCGAGATACAGAGCCGCTACAGACTCTGTCTGCTCCCGCAGCGCTTCCGGTTCTTGAGGAACCGTAACCGCGTGAAGATCTACCACCATAAAGTAGCAGCGATGCAAATGCTGGAGCTTGACATAATTCCGCAGCGCTCCGATATAGTTTCCGATTGTGAGCTGACCGCTGGGCTGAATACCCGATAAAACTCTTTTCATTACGTAACGCCTACCTTTCTTGACAAAAAATATATATAACACAAAAAGGCCCCTCGCCCGCAAAGGGACGAGAGACCGTGGTGCCACCCTAATTCGCCTCAAACAAACATAAGGCCTTATAGCTCCGTTAACGGGGAGCCGTCGTTCGGCATAGTGAGAAGTCATTGACTGGGCATTCTGAAAACCGATCTGCGCCAATGTCCAACCTCTTCCGTTCAACCTCAAGCTCAAGGATCCATTCAGCAGCCCTGTTCCACCGGTTCGCACCCCCACCGGCTCTCTGAGAAACGCGGAGCGACTTACTTGTTCCTGTCATTGCACTGGATATTTCTATTTATTATACCCAGGCAGCAGACAAAGTCAACCATGCTCCGAGAAAAATCCGTTGTGGTCATCTAGTATATTCCCGCCGTCATTCTTGCTCCTGAAGAGGAGCTGTCCCCAAGCAGATCAATCTGCTTGAGGGACAGCCCCTTTGTTTCAATAGGATTAAATTTTCAGCACGCCGCCGGTGCTGGCAGAGGTGACAAGTTTGGAATATCTGGCCAAATATCCGGATTTGATTTTCGGCTCGAAGCCCTTCCAGTTGGCGCGGCGTTTACTCATCTCTTCATCGCTGATTTGCAGCTCGATTTTGCGGTTCTCCAGGTCGAGCTCGATGATGTCTCCGTCCTCGACGAATGCAATCGGTCCGCCCTCTGCCGCTTCCGGAGAAATGTGACCGATGCTAATGCCGCGGGATGCGCCCGAGAAGCGACCGTCCGTAATCAGGCCGACCTTTGCGCCTAAGCCCATGCCGACGATCTGTGACGTTGGCGCGAGCATCTCCGGCATACCCGGTCCGCCCTTAGGCCCTTCGTAGCGAATGACCACAACATGGCCTTCTTTTACTTTGCCATTCGCGATACCGTACAGCGCATCCTCTTGGGAATCGAAGCAAATTGCCGGGCCCACATGGCGGCCGCCAACGGATTTGTCTACTGCGCCTACTTTAATGATGCTTCCGCCTGGAGCCAGGTTGCCGAACAAGACAGCCAGGCCGCCTTTTTCGGTGTGCGGATTATCGAGCGGATGGATCACGTCTTTGTTTAATATTTCGCAGCCAGCCACATTTTCGCGCAGCGTTTTGCCGCTAACGGTAATGCGGTCGCCGTCGATCGCGCCCGGCTTCTTCAGCAGCTCGTTGATAATAGCGCTAACGCCGCCCGCATGGTGGACGTCCTCGATGTGATAATCCGAAGCAGGAGCAATCTTCGCCAAGTGCGGAACGCGCTCCGCAACCTCGTTGATGCGCTCGATCGGATAATCGATGCCCGCTTCATGAGCAAGCGCCAATGTGTGCAGTACAGTGTTAGTGGAACCGCCCATCGCCATGTCCAAAGCAAAGGCATTATCGATCGCTTCGATTGTTACAATATCTCTAGGCTTGATATCTTGTTTGATGATTTCCATCAGCTGCTTAGCGGAACGCTTCACGAATTCCTTCCGCTCTTCCCAAACCGCCAGAATCGTACCGTTACCCGGAAGCGCAAGCCCCAAGCCTTCAGCGAGACAGTTCATCGAGTTCGCCGTGAACATTCCGGAGCATGAACCGCATGTCGGACATCCATATTGCTCAAGCTCTTCCAGACTTTTCTCGTCGATTTTGCCGGCTTGAAAAGCACCTACGCCCTCAAACACATTAGACAGCGAAATGGATTTGCCGTTCTTGTCTTTACCGGCCTTCATCGGGCCGCCGCTGACGAAGATTGTCGGGATGTTGACGCGAAGCGCGCCCATCATCATTCCCGGGGTGATTTTGTCGCAGTTCGGGATACATACCATTCCATCGAACCAGTGCGCGTTCACTACCGTCTCCAGGGAATCGGCAATAATCTCACGGCTCGGCAGGGAATAACGCATGCCGATGTGGCCCATCGCAATCCCGTCGTCAACGCCAATCGTGTTGAATTCGAACGGTACCCCGCCGGCCTCGCGAATCGCGTCCTTGACGATTTTACCGAATTCCTGCAGATGCACGTGTCCCGGAACAATGTCTATATAGGAGTTACAGACGGCGATAAACGGTTTGCCGAAGTCCTCCTCCTTGACGCCTGCCGCGCGCAGCAAGCTGCGGTGCGGGGCGCGGTCGAATCCTTTTTTAATCATATCGCTTCGCATTTTTTGGTTAGCCATTCCTAGTTCCTCCCAATTCGTCTCGATCCTAATATTCTACCGCCGAATAGCAGACAATGAGTATATCATATCATATTTTTAAGAATAATTCTTCCTTTACTGTGTTCCCGCATCAGCTTATGATAATAGTACCATTCCACAAAGGAAGTGAAAACGTGAAAGAAATTCCTATCCCTTTTGTCAGAGCGAATCAGGCGATTATGGTTATACTCATTGTGCTCTCCGCTTTGCTGCAGCAGCCTGCGATCATTGCAGCGGTATGGGCCGTTCAAGTGTGCGGTCTCAGCTTCGGGGCAAGAGGCAATCTATTCGTCCAAGCGGCAAGGCCCTTTCTGTCTAATCGGCTATCCCGGTATGGAACGGAGGCTGCCGAACTGCAGCGGTTTAACAATTCCATCGCCGTCATTCTCCTGACGCTCTCGATCATCAGCTTTTGGCTGGGCTATTCCGTCATGGGATACGTGTTCGCCGGGATGGTTGCGTTGGCCGCTTTTGTCGCGATTTGCGGGTTTTGCGTAGGCTGCTTTCTTTATTATCAATTCAAAAGATTGCGCCGAATCTAGACATCGAGACTTGATCCGGAAAAGCAAAAACCGCCTGATCCATCGAGTAGAGTTCCGGCTCGTGGAAAGGTGGTTTTTTTCGTCTGACGGCACTATCGAACGTTAAGCCTTTCGGCGGCTTAGATGCACAAACGTAATGGCGAGCGCGAACACGAGGACTGCGCCTTTAATAATATCGGAAGTATAATAGGGCACATTCAGCATCGTCATGCCATTAAGCAGCACCCCGATCAGAACCGCTCCGAAAAACGTGCCGATCACATTCGGCTTCCCCGCACCTAGCACAGAGTAACCGACAAACACCGCAGCTACCGCTTCCATCAGCAGAGGCACGCCGGCATCAATCTGCCCGGAACCCACGCGAGAAGCATATAAAATGCCCCCGAATGCGGCAAACACACCGGAAAGCACATACGCCGCAAGTCTCACTTTATTGACGGAAATACCGGATAGTCTTGCCGCCTCCCGGTTCCCCCCGGTTACATACATTTGACGGCCCCAACGCGTGTAGGTCAAGAAAATATGAACGACAACAACAGCCACGATCAACAGAATAACCGGAACAGGAACTCCGAACAGCTCTCCTTGGCCGATCCAGAGGAACTTGTCGGAGAATTTCCCCGGCGCCGCCGTACCGTCCGTCATTCTCATGTTGTTATAAATGGAGAAGCCCTTCGTATACGTCTTTTGAACACCGCCGATGATGTACATGACCGCAAGGGTGGCTAGCAGATCGGGAATGCGGATTTTGACGATAAGTAGAGCATTGAGAAGACCGATGAGCGCACCGACAGCAATCGGTATAATGATTACCGCGATAAGCGGAGCCTCAAACCACACCATCAGCGTAGCCGTAACGACGGTCGAAAGCGAAACTGTCGAGCCTACCGACAGATCGAAGCCATCCACAATCTGGGAAAACGTAACGCCGATCGCAACGAAGGTTACAATAGAAATGGCCCGAAGTATATCGGAGATATTATCATAGGTCATGAAATTCTCGTTGATGATCGAAAAGACCAGAACAACGACAGCAATCACAAGCAGCGCGCCAAATTTAAAAGAAAAATCCAAAACCTTATCCTTCACGAACGACTGCCTCCCCCGCGCTAGCGTAATATAGTACTTGGTCCTGAGTGGCTTCCTCACGGGACAGCTCCTTCAGTACGGAGCCATAGCTCATGACCAGAATGCGGTCGGCAATTCCGAGAATTTCCGAAATCTCGCACGAAAAATAAATAACCCCTTTTCCTTCCTTAGCGAGCTTGCCGATCAACCGGAAAATATCGCTTTTGGCGCCGACATCTACCCCTTTAGTAGGCTCGTCAAACAAGTAGACCTCAGCGCCCGTCGGCAGCCATTTGCCTACGGCTACTTTCTGCTGGTTGCCGCCGCTCAAATGCTTCAGCGCTTGCTCGGGATTTGGCGGCATGACACCAAGCCTCTTCACCATCTCATCGGCGTGAGTCCGTTCTTTGCCCCTGCGGATGAAACCGAATCGGCTGAGCTTCTCCAGAATCGGCAGGGAGAGGTTATGCTTGATCGATTCCTCGACAAGAATTCCCTGCTTCCTTCGTTCTTCCGGGACAAGCGCAATGCCCGCATGGACTGCGTCTACCGGGCCCCTCAGATTAAGCGCCCGGCCTTTCAGACGAATTTCTCCGCCTTCCGCCTGGTCCGCTCCGAACAAGAGGCGGCTCAGCTCTGTTTTGCCTGCGCCCACGAGTCCCGCAATCCCTAGAATCTCCCCGCGGCGCAGCGTAAAGTCAACGTTGCGCACCTTTGTTCCGCGCTTCAACCCTCGCACCTCGAGAAGGACCTCTCCGATGTCGGCTTGCTCTTTCGGGAACTCTTCGTTGAACGTCTTGCCGAGCATCGCTTCAATAACTTGTTGGACGTCCGTCTGCGAAGCTTGTTTAGTACTTACATGCTGACCATCGCGCATGACCGTAATCCGGTCGCTGATCTGGAACACCTCGGATAACCGGTGTGAAATGAAAATGATGCCGACGCCTTCCGCCTTCAGTCGATGCATAATTTGAAACAGCCTGTCCGATTCTTCCAAGCTTAACGGCGCGGTAGGCTCGTCAAAGATGACGATCTTGGCCTTATGGGCCACTGCTCTGGCAATCAGTACAAGCTGCTTTTGAGCGATGCTAAGCTCCTCTACTTTTTTGCGAACAGGCAAGGAAATGCCGATGTTCTCCAGGATCGAGGCAGCCCGCTTATGCATCCTTCCCCAACTTATCCAGCGGCTCCCTTGCACCAGACTGTCCAGCATGATATTCTCCGACACTGTCAATTCCGGCACTAATGCCGTATCCACTTCTTGATACACGCACTGTATCCCAAGACTGATCGCTTCCTTCGGACTGCTCATTTGCACCAGCGCCCCATGGAGCCGAATTGATCCTTCATCCACGCTGTATGCCCCTGACAAGATCTTTATCAGTGTGCTCTTACCCGCCCCGTTGGCACCAAGCAGTGCGTGAATTTCACCGCTTTGAAGCTCGAAATCGACTCCATTCAGCGCACGCACGCCGGGAAAAGATTTTCCTATGCCTTGCATCTGGAGCAGCGGTTTTCCGTATGTCGTCATTTCAGTCACCCCTTCTGCGAACCTGAAAGTCCCATCGATAACGACCGATGGGACTTCTGCTTCCTACCTATTTATTTAACGGCTTGCTTCTCTAATTCCTTCAACCAGTCTGTGTAACCTTGCTGGCTTCCGCCCCAACCTTTCACATACTCGCTAAGCTGTATCGTGGAAATTTTCTTGTCTTTTGGCAGCTGGTCTCTGGAGACGAATACAGGATCCAGGATGACGCTGTCCGGAGTTTGATCTCCATGAAGCTTTTGGTACAGGAAGCGAACTTGAATGCGGCCGATATCCTTAGGATCTACAGCAGCCGATGCCACCCAAGGATTCGCCTGATCTTGAATCATTTGCAGATCCTCGTCGCTCATATCGATGCCGTACACTTTAATTTCGTTACGTCCTGCTTGTTGAATAGCGCGGGCTGCTCCTTTAGCGAACTCATCCCAAGCTGTCCATACAGCAGCAATATCGCCTTTATTCGGGTATTTCTTCAGAATGGCTTCCATTTGAGCTTGCGTATCGAGCGCAGGATCCTTGGCCGTACCGAAAGCTGCAATCTCTTTAATATCTTTATTAGCGTCCATGAAAGCTTTGTAAGCGATTTGTCTGCGCTCCATCGGGGCGAAACCGGCTACCCACACTTTCACAATATTGCCTTTGCCCCCGATGTCTTTCTTCATTTGCTCAAGCGTCATTTCTGCCATCTTCTGGTCACCCTGCTCAAGCACGGTTGCGCCAGGCACTTTCAAAGCAGCATCGAAAACAACAACCGGAATCTTTTTCTCCAACGCTTTTTTTACGCCTGCTTCAAGCGCTTCCGGAGCACCATGATCGATCAGAATCCCGTCGAACTTTTGGTTTACGGCTGCGTCCAGATTCGACGCCATTTTTGCCAAATCTCCGTCGGAAGCGAATACCGTTACCTTTCCGCCAAGCTTTTCAACTTGTTCCGTCACACCTTCTATGTACTGAGCCGAGAAGGTTCCTATATTGAACTGCATCACCAGTGCAACTTTTTTCCCCGTTAAACTGTCGCTGCTGCTTGACGCTCCAGCGTTGCTTGCCGCGCTGCCGTCGCTCGGAGCGCCGCTGTTGTCCGATTTCGCGCACCCTGCCAAAAGGCTGCCAAGCAAAGCGATAATCATAATCAAACTCCAACCCATTTTCTTACTCATTTCCCAATCTCCTCCCCTTATTTAAAAATAAAATTCACTGCATATCGACCACCCAGAAGCTGCTGTTAGTTTTAATCCAAGTTAATAGCTTGGAATTATTCTGTTTGGTATCTTATCACCCTGTCGTTCATTCGTCAATGACTTTTTTACATTTTTCGTAAAAATGTGCATTTTTCAATCCCAATAATCAGCATCTTTGAATGATGCGGCAGAACATTTGAACCTATATATAACCTGTGAGAATGTTCGCTTTGTTTGATTTTTGGCGAAACCTATTCTATGCTTCAGATTATAGGGAAGGAGAGTTTACTTCATCATTTAGCCGAGCAAATGAAAACCTCCCGGATAATTCAAGCGGAGAGGCTCCCATCTTGCTTTTTGCAGTTATTTCCGGCCAAAATCGGCTTTGATTTCGCCCAGTCTTTTGGTGTCCCATTTTACAATCTTGTTCGAATACGAATGAGTTCGAAGCCATTGAAGAGCCCGGTCCACTAGCGACCATATTTCCTCGGTGGAAGCATCGCGCACAAGGTTCGACGAGACGTCTTTTTTACGGATCCAACTCAGCGCCGTGACAGAGTCCGTGTAGATTGTCTTATTGCTGCCTTGTTTATTCAAATAGGCAAGAGCATGCACGATCGCGAGAAACTCTCCCAGGTTATTCGTGCCTTTGGAGATCGGACCCTGGTAGAAAAGAACCTCTCCGGTTCGGGTATCTACGCCCTTGTATTCGACGATCCCCGGATTGCCGGAGCAGCCGACATCGACGGAAATGCTGTCCAGATCGACTTCCGCCGCTGGCGCATCCTTGGCAGCGGATATAGCGGCTTTCGCTTTGCCGTCAAAGTCCAGCGATTTCTTCCAGCCTTGTTCGAAAGCGCGAACAGCTTCCGCCTCCGATGCGTACGATTTGAATTTGGCCTGCGGAACACCCTTCGTCTGCTCCTGGCATTGGGGCCAAGACGTATATATACCGGGTTTGTGACCTACCCACACTACATAATATTTGCTTTGCGCCATCACTAAAACACCTCGCCATATAGTGTATCATACTTGGCGATATATAAGGAGGAAAAAAGGATGTCTGTTTACTCTGATTTACAAGGTAAAGTCGCGATCGTGACAGCTTCAAGCAAAGGACTCGGCAAAGCGATAGCCCTGCAATTGGCGCGAAATGGAACGCAGCTTACCCTATGCAGCCGAGATTTACAGCGCATTTCGGAGACGGCGCAAGAAATCCGGCACCTCACCGGTCTCACTCCCGTCGCTCTCCAAGCGGATGTTGAAAACCCCGCTGATATTAAGAGGATCGTCGAGAGGACGGTAAGCTCGTATGGACGTGTGGATATTCTGGTCAACAATGCAGGCGGTCCCCCGCCCGGTGTTTTTAAGGACTTTTCCTCCGATGAGGCCTGGTATAAGACTCACGAGACTACACTGATGAGCGTTGTGCGGATGATCCGGGAAACCCTGCCTTTTCTGAAGGAACGAGGCGGCAGCATAGTCAATGTAACTTCTGTTTCAGTGAAACAACCGATTGCCGGATTGCTGTTGTCTAATGTGTACCGCGCGGCGGTTACGGGATTGGCCAAGACGCTATCCGAAGAATTCGCAAGCCATAACATCCGTGTGAATAATGCTGCTCCCGGACGAATTGCTACCGGCCGCATCATGGATCTTGATCGCAGCATCGCCGACCATCTGGGGACAACACTTGAAGAAGCTTCCGCCGCATCAATTCGGGACATTCCACTCGAACGCTACGGGACACCCGAGGAATTTGCCAATGCCGTTGTTTTTCTCGCTTCTTCCCAATCCTCTTACATAACGGGAACAACGCTTCAGGTCGACGGGGGAATGGTCCGATCTATCCTGTAGCGCTCACTTTTGGATAAACACCTTTGTGCCTTCTGGAATATGACGAAACAACCACTCCACATCCCTGTTCCGCATGCGAATGCATCCGGAAGAAACGTGCTGTCCGATCGAATACGGTTTATTCGTACCATGAATTCCATAGCGATACCCGCCGGTATTAGGGACGCTCAGCCCGAGCCAGCGGGTTCCGAGCGGATTCTTCTTGTCCCCGCCAGGAATCCTTTTTCGCATATACCAGGGATTCTTAATCTTATTGGCCACCCGGAACTCCCCTTCCGGGGTCAGATCGCCTTTTCCCGTAGCCACCAAAAACGAAAACTCGGGGGTGTCGTTCACATATACGGTGAGCAGCCGACGCGTTTTGTCAATCACTATATATGTTTCTTCCTCGCTTGGATAGCCTTCTGCAACCGCCTGCATGTCCATTCCAGCCGCTTGGAAAAGCAATACGATCAGAAAGCATTGAAACCACTTCATACTTTTAGCCTTCATTGACACGATCTATTCTCCTCTATACGCCTTGTAGTCTTCCTGAACAAGACTAATTTGCGCAAAAGGCTTCTTTTTTACCCAACTGTCCCCCGTTCATCCAGCCGCGTTGCAAGTTTCCTCACCACTTCGACCGTCTTGCTGAAATAAGGCCGGTAATCAAGTCCTTCGATGAATTCCAAAAACTGCTTTCCTAATTGACGCACTTGATCCCGATACGTTTCCTCCGGCAGAACAAAGCTTTCGAGCTCACGGTACGCCCCATTGCTTCTTTCTTCGACATGAATAAGCTCGACTTGTTCCCCCTCGCGATGCTTGACTGCAAATGAATAAGCACGGCACTCCGGATCACCGCAGCCGCATACAAAAAAAGGCATTCGCTGCCATTCCTCCGCATCCGCAAAGCGGTTCGGATCCGTATCTTGAAGCACGCTGAGCAAAAGCGCAGGCAGCCCGACATCAATACAAAGCGGCTCATCTATAAGCACGTCATTCCCTATGGACAAAGTCACATCTGCTTGGACAATTTGCAAATCCGAATCAAACGACCAACGATCAAAGCTGATTTGAATCATAACGGCCTCCTTCTCCCATTGCAGCTCTATTATAACAGCTGAATCGCAATCCTATCGACCCATGTAAGCTGTAATCCGTTTATGGATATACTTACCACCCGAATAACTGCGTATTTTTTTAAATCCAGTTTATACTAGCTATACTGGAGGTGATAACAAATGGGTACAGGACAATCTCGCAGCAGCAACGTTTTGGCAGTTCCTCAAGCCAAACAAGCTTTGGACCAATTAAAATATGAAGTCGCTCAAGAGTTGGGCATTCAAATTCCTCAAGACGGCTATTATGGTTACATGGCCTCCCGAGACACTGGAGCAATCGGAGGACACATCACTCGTCGCCTGGTACAAATTGCAGAGCAACAGCTTGCTGGCAAAGTTAGCAGATAATGGTTTACCTCATACTTAAACAAAAGGTGACCCTGGCGGCCACCTTTTCAATATAGATAAATCATGTAGAAGTGCTAAACCGTTCTGGCTAAATTGGACATATTATAATTTGATTCCAGCTGAATACTGGCAACAAGCTTGTTTTGCCTTAATGTAAAATCAAACTGAATCTCCCCATGAGTCCAATTCTTCTTGTATTTCAGTGATTCCATCGCCATCTGGCGAAAAGACTGAAAATGGGAATCGCTAAGACCATTACCGCCGCTTTGAAGCTCACCCCCCTTGCTTTCAAGCGGCAGGTGCCTTACTCCGAACTTCCCGATCGCATCGTTACGAATTTGAATAAATACCGTACCGGAAGCGAGATGACTCAATTCCTCCTTAATTTCCTTAAAAACCATATCCACTTGACGCGCCAAGGGCATTTGTTCCAGAATCATCACTTTCCTCCTTTACTTTATAATTTTTACATATTATGTTTAGTCTGATGCTGTAGTCCTATTATACTTGGATATAATTCCGAATTCAACATTTTTTTACATATTTTTGATATTTATATGAAAAAAGACCTACAAATCGACATTCGCCGTGTAGGTCTTTTGTTGCCTTAAGCAAAAGGCGAATAATCATCTTTTTGCATCTCTAGCAGCTTGGCGATCGAGATTCCCGTTTGCAAATGAATCTCAAGCACTGTGAGGCTGGGATTTTGTTTGATAAAATCACGAACGGTGCGATAGAGCTCATCCTGTTCTTTTTTGCAGTCCAGGCAGTAGAAGGAACGCTCCATCAAATATAGCTTTCCGCATTCTCTACAATTTGACAGCGACATCCGAATCCCTCCGAAAGTAGACATGCACGTTTACATTATATAGGAAATCAAACTTTAGTACTAGAGTAAAATAAAAAGTCGGCTGCGTCGATTATTTGTTTTCGGACAGCTTCATGAACAGCTCGACATCAGCAATCGACATATCGACAGCGCTTTGCCAGAACTCCGGCTTCGTGAGGTCGACACCGAGATGCTTATGCGCAAGCTGCTCGACGGTCATGCTGCCGGTATCTCTTAACAAAGCCACATACTTCTCTTCAAAGGCAGCACCCTCTTGAAGCGCCCGGGCGTAGATTCCTGCGCTGAACAAGTAGCCGAAGGTGTAAGGAAAATTGTAAAACGGTACTTCCGTCGCGTAAAAATGCAGCTTAGCCGCCCAGAAATGAGGATGGTACACACTCAGCGAATCCTTGAAGGCTGCCTTCTGCGCGTCGACCATCAGCTCGTTCAAGCGCTCTGCGCTCACGAGGCCGAACTTGCGCTCCTCATAAAAATTCGTTTCGAAGATGAACCTGGCATGGATGTTCATAAAGAAGGCGACAGCCCGCTGAATTTTGTCTTCCAGCAAAGTAATGAGTTCCTCATCGCTTGCCGCTTGCTTCACGGCTGCGTCCGCGACTATCATTTCCGCAAAGGTCGAGGCGGTTTCCGCCACGTTCATGGCATATTCCTGCGCCAAAGCAGGCATGTCGTTCATCACATGCTGATGATAGCCGTGTCCTAGCTCGTGAGCGAGTGTCGACACGTTATTCGCGGTCCCTCCGTAGGTCATGAAAATCCGCGTTTCTCCTGCGATAGGGAAAGACGTACAGAAACCTCCCGGCCTCTTGCCTGCGCGATCCTCGGCCTCGATCCAGCGGCGCTCGAATGCTTGTTCGGCGAACTCCGCCATTCTGGGGCTGAAGCTGCGGAATTGCTCAATGATCATCTCGGCTCCCGCATCATAGCTGATCGTCTTGGAAACTCCGCCAAGCGGCGCATCCACATCGGCCCAGGCGAGCTTTTCCAGGCCCATGAGCTTGGCCTTCCGGTTTAGGTAATCAACGAAAACTCCTTTGCTGCTGTCGATGACCTCCCACATTACCCGCAGCGTAGCCTCACTCATCCGATTGATGTCCAAAGGCTCTTTATGTACCGAGTTCCATCCGCGGTGCTTATACATCTGCAGCCTGAATCCGGCCAGATGATTAAGAGCCTCTGCGCAGAAGTCGGCTTGCTCCGCCCAGGTATGTTCCCACTGCTCGAAGAGGAGCGTTCTTTTGTCATAGTCAGGGGTGTGCAGTTTGTTGAAGGCTTGCCCCGCCGACAGTTCGACCTCCTTGCCGTCCTCCACTATCTTCATGCGGAATTGACCCACAGTCGTATTGTACAGGTCTCCCCAGCTGTGGTACCCGTCCACCGCCAAATCGTTGATCAGCGCCTCCTGCTCCGGCGACAGCTTCTCCTTGGCCTGCAAGCGTCTCTCCGTGAGCGGGAACGCTATGCCGTTAAACGGTTGTTTGTTCAACAAAGCTTCCCATACCGCATCGTCGATACCCTTCAAAAATTGATCGAAATGCGTCATGGAAGATAAATATTCGGCGCTGAGGCTCTTAATCTGCCCGCCAAGCAGAACGGCCTTTTTATCCTTCTGGTTATCCGCGACCAGGCAGCCTATAAAGGAGTCCGCTTCGCGAATTTGCTTCAGCAGTTGCTGCTGCTGCTGAACCAATTGTTCCAAGGTACCCTTATCCTCCGTATTCTCAGGAGGCTTCGCCCCACGCAGCGCGCTCTGAAAAGCCGTCAGGTTCTTTTGGATTTGCTCTAAAAAATCAGCGAATTGGGGGGAGCCGCTCCCTCCGGGGAAAAACGTATCCAAATCCCATGTTTGACTAAGCGGTTTGTTAAGCAATAATCTCACCTTTCCCAAATTCAGGGTATTCACACCTTTTAATTAAAGCATAAATATTCTTGTCTCGCCAATAATCCTCCGGCCTGCCAAAAACGGCTCTGTGCAATCCGTTGCTTATACGCGAAAAGTATGCTAACAATAGAAAGGTAACCTACTTTATCATAACGGGAGGGCGGTACGATGAAACCGCTGCAAATATCGCCGGAAACCGCACAAAAACTGGCAGAAAGACTCAAGATGCCTTTGGAGCACATTATGCATATGCCGCAGCACATTCTTTTGCAAAAATTAACCGAGCTTGCCAAGGATCTTCCCCCGGCAGACCAACCCTCTGACACCGGCGAGAAGGACGGCAAATAAGCCGTGATTCCATTTGCTCAAACGTGGCCTTATGAAATTGTAATGAAGGATATCTATGTATCCGAATGTCCTTTCTGTCAAAGCTCCAATGTGCTTATTCCGCTAAAGCTTAAAGAGCTGCAGCCGATTCGGGAAGGCAAAAAAAAACTGTTGGTCTTCCCCTGCTGCCATAACAAATTGACGGTTGTCGACGTTGACCGGGACTATTTGCTCACGGATCGGCCCTTGAGAAAACATTAATTCAAAAAGGAACAACATCGCCCTCAGACTTTACGTGGAAGGTTTTGTTGTTCCCTAGCATTGCCCTCTATGGGAAACCTATTTGGTCTCCTGCATTTCCTCCGGCAGTTCAAGCTTGGCTGCAAGCATATCCTCGCGGGTAACCGCCCACTGCTCCCTGCTCGCGCGTATTATGGCGGCATCCATAATATTCCGGTCATTGATGATCCGCCCGAACCATTTCACCGCTTCGTTATAATTTTGCAGCCTGCGATTGAGCTCCCCGATCAAATACATCAAACGAGAATTGTTTAAATCCATGCCTTCCGTTTCAAACACGGTGACGTAAGCTTCCAAGGCATATTGCAGAAATCGCTTTTCCTGTTCCACTTCGCCATTATAGCGGTATAACCAAGCGATGTGATGCAGCAGACCAGCCACAACCCTGGCCTTCTCCCCTTTAATCTGCGCGCACAAAAGGGCGAGCTTATAGCTTTGCAAGGCGTCTTCCCATGTCCGCTCTTTACCGTATTCGCGCATGGACCAATTTCGAGCCACTTTCTCTTCAAAGACCTTCCGTTCAGCCGCCGACAATTTATCGGAAAAACTCTCCGTGCTGGAGAAACCGCAGAACGGGCAAACGCGCACGACATAGTAATCCGGGTTAACATCCTTGTAATGCACACAAAAATCAGTATCCGTACGGCTCGCCTTCTTAAAGCTGGGGCGCACGCGAGAGGATTGAAAAGGATTCGCGCAATACGTACATCTTACGTTGATATCATATAAAGGTTCTACCATAAAAGTTTCCGCCCTTTTCAGTTCTCCCAATCTTCCTCAGCCGAACTCATTAACGTCTCTCTGATGACAAAGACAAAAGAACATACGACAATTCCCGCAATAATACCCGTCATATGGATCACTCCCATTGTCATAGACTGGATGTGCTTGTAGTTCTATTGTACCATAACGTCCTCCGGATTACAGTACTATCGGCTATATTTTTCGGGCGGAATGTCTGTCCGGCCTCTCTCATATATTGATGAGGGGGAGGTGTGTACAAACCATGAGATTTCGTCTTTTTTCCGGCCTATATCCGATGGCTTTTCTTGCCGCGGCCATCGGCGTTTTTGTGCTTATTTATCCGCAAGAAGGCTTTGCCGCAGCTCTCCGCGGGGTTTCCATCTGGTGGGACGTGCTTTTCCCCGCCCTGTTTCCGTTCTTCGTCATTTCCGAAATGCTGCTCGGCTTTGGAATCGTACACTTCTTCGGTACAATTTTGGACCCGATGATGCGCCCCGTGTTCCGCATTCCCGGCATCGGAGGCTTCGTGATGGCGCTGGGCTTCGCTTCCGGATATCCGGTGGGCGCAAGACTCACCTCCCAGCTATGGGAGCAAAAGCTTGTCAATCGCGAAGAAGGAGAACGATTAGTCGCCTTCACAACGAGCTCCGATCCGATTTTTTTGATCGGCGCCGTATCCATAGGCTTTTTCCATGATGCCTCGCTGGCATTGATCCTGGCTGTCGCCCATTATGGGGGGGCCATTGCCATAGGACTTTTGATGCGGATTCACGGACGGAAGAGCGAACCTACTTCACTGCCGGACCTGGAGACAGGACCGATTTGGGTTCGGGCTCTTCGGTCCATGCACAGGGCCCGACTAAACGACGGGAGACCGGTCGGTGTGCTGCTGAGCCAAGCTGTGCAGCATTCGCTCGGCCTTATTTTCGTCGTAGGCGGTCTTGTCGTGTTTTTCTCCGTTGTCTTGGAGGTTTTAACGGCGGGACACGTGATGGGCTTCTTTTTTACCGTCGTCGATTCCTTGCTGCATGCAGCCGGTATGCCTAGTTCCCTATCAGCCGCCGTCATGAACGGGATCTTTGAAGTCACTCTCGGCGCTAAAGCCGCTGGCACTGCCGAGGCGGCGCTCATCAGCAAGACGGCGATTGCCGCATTCGTATTATCATGGGCCGGGTTATCCGTTCATGCGCAAATAGTCAGCCTGCTCAGTCATACTAATCTTCGTTATACCCCCTTTTTGACGGCGCGCATTCTGCATGGCATATTCTCCGCGATCATCGTGCTCTTGATTTGGGAGCCTCTGCAGCCGCTTCGCAGGCAAATGGCCGTATTTCTGCCCGATGCCGATCCCTCATCCCTCCTCTCCAGTTGGGTTACCTGGGTATTTCCGACCAGCCTGATTGTATTCCTTGCCTCTTTTGCAGTCATTGTGGTGCTCTTTCTCGCATACTCCTTACTTAAAACCATGTATGAAAAGGTTGGTGGAACAAGATAAATGGGTAATCACGAGCAAAACCGCACAGGAAGCGGATCAGCAAGCAGGCAGGCATCCGCCGCGAAACGGCACCTCATGGTATCAAGAGCAGGCCGCCGGACAGGGGCAAGTACAGATTGCTTGCTTTTCTGCGGAGTTCGGCTTTCACGAGTCGCTGCCTGTATATTCCGGCGATTGGCGATCAGACCCGTCGTTTCCAGGCGAGCGTTCCCTCCCACCTGCTGCATGGCCCCCGCTTTTCGGTCAGAGTTCGCCCGATCAGCGCCAATTTCGCCTGCTCGTTCGAGCTTCCTATCGTAACAACTGCGCTTCGCAGATCATTTACACATCGATGATTTGCCGCACTCTACAAGAGTGGGGCTTTTCTTATTCCCTTTTATTGATTATTATGAGTAAAGAAGCCCTGATATGTTTGGGGCTTTGTCTAAAATTGCAAACACATGACGATGCTATGAATTGGAATTACGAGCTTTACCGGAATCTTATCCGCGGAAATCGTCATATAGGAGGTAACCTATTGAAATACAATGTCGTGCAACGCGGGGATAAAGTCTCCAAGCAACTGACCGAACGATTTCATGAGCTCGCTGCGGGTTATGGAATGGTTCTGGAAGAAGCCGCTCCCGATATCGTGTTATCTATTGGCGGAGACGGGACAATGCTGCACGCTTTTCATCAGTATGTTCAACAGATCGAACGCATCGCGTTCGTCGGGATTCATACTGGAAGGCTTGGCTTCTTCGCCGATTGGAAGCCCGATGAAATCGAGCATTTGGCGGAGCTGATGCACCAAACCGGTTCTCCGGAGGCGCTGCGCTTAGTGAAATATCCTGTCGTAGAGATTGAAATTACATCGAATGCCGGGATCGAGACGCACGTGGCGCTGAATGAATTTACCCTCAAAGGAATTGAGGAAACGTTGGTCGCCCAGCTCAACATCAACGATGAAATGTTCGAAATGTTCCGCGGCGACGGCATATGCATCTCCTCGCCTTCCGGAAGCACCGCTTACAATAAAAGCTTGGGCGGCGCGATCGTACACCCTGCCCTTGAGGCCATCCAAATCGCTGAAATCGCCTCTATCAACAACCGGGTATACCGGACACTGGGATCACCCGTCATTCTTCCGAAGCATCATCATTGCGATATTTATCCGCAGTCCCACCAGCATATGCTGCTATCGCTCGATAATCAATACATACAACGAACGGATGTCATTGCGATCCGGTGCCGGGTGGCTGCAGACGTGAAGGTTCAATTCGCCCGGTTCCGCCCCTTCCCCTTCTGGAGTCGGGTGAAAGAAGCGTTTATCGGGTATGAAGTGAAATAGGAGCGTATTTAAGAGATCGAAAAGCCGTCAGGAACATTGATTCCTGACGGCTTTTTTGGCAAATATATGGATATGGGGCCTGCTCAACTTACCGTCTGGCCGTTCTCGGGGACTACATTTTTGGCATTGACCTTTTCGATGATAAAATAAGCACAACCGAAGTTGCAATATTCGTTTAGATAGTCCTGTAGATTAGCCACGGAGGTTTCCTTGGTCGATTTCGGGTTGTTTTCCTTGAAAAATCCGCGAAGCCGCAGCTGGTTATATCCCCAGTCCCCGACGATGTAATCATACCGCTCCAACACTTCGCTGTAACGGTCTCGAAACACCTCGAAATTCCATCCGTCTTTATGATCGATCACAAGTTCGTAGGTTTTGTTGCCCATATGGATCATGACTGCGAGCGCTGCCTCCTTTTTGTAGGATAAAAGGTTCTATAGCTTGGCTGCCGATTCGACTTGCGCGTGCGCATGATAGGAGCTGCGGACCAGAGGACCGGACTCGACATGCTTGAAGCCGCGTTTCATGCCTTCGCTTTTCAACTCTGCGAATTGCTCAGGCGTGTAATATTTGATCACTTCGAGATGGGTGAGGCTGGGCTGCAGGTACTGCCCGATTGTCAAAATGTCGCAACCGACCGCGCGCAAATCGTCCATCGCCTGCAGCACCTCGTGCCATTCTTCGCCCACGCCGATCATGATGCTCGACTTGGTGGGGATTTCCGGCGCCATCCGTTTGGAACGCTGCAGCAGTTCCAACGACCTGCGGTATTTCGCTTTGGATCTTACGCGATCGGACATACGCTCGACTGTCTCGATGTTATGGTTCAATATATCGGGTTTAGCTTCCAGAACTGTCCGAAGCGATTCCTCTTTGCCCAAAAAGTCCGGTATCAGCACCTCAACTCCGCATAGCGGAAGCTTCCGGCGGATGGCCTTGATCGTCTCGGCAAAAATTTGCGCTCCCCCGTCTGCCAAATCGTCTCGGGCTACGGAGGTTACCACGCAGTGGCGAAGCCCCATCTGCAAGGCGGCGTCCGCTACCCGTTCCGGCTCCTGCAAGTCCAGTTCGGTTGGCAGCCCGGTTTTGACTGCGCAAAATCGGCATGCCCTGGTGCATATATCACCGAGAATCATGAAGGTGGCCGTACGATTGGCCCAGCATTCATGAATATTCGGGCATTTGGCTTCCTCGCATACGGTATGCAGCGTTTTGGACCGCATCATGGATTTGAGTTCTTTGAAGTCGTCTCCGGTTGTCAGCTTGATTTTCAGCCAGTCGGGCTTTCTTTCCCTAGGTTTGCTGGTTTTTATCGCCATGGTTCTGTCCCCTTTTGACAACGTTTAGTTCATTATATCACGAATGACGAAACAATCCACTTCGGGTTTCTTTTATGATACACTTAACTTTGGAACGGAACAAAGATATGCGTTTCGCCTGGAGGGAAGTAATATGGAGATATTGGAATCGACCCGGGAAAAGGACCGGAAGCTCGGAGACATACTCCGCAGTATGGGACGTGTCATGGTAGCTTTCTCAGGAGGAGTGGACAGCACCTTCGTATTAAAACGCGCGCAGCAGGAGCTTGGCGATCAGGCGCTTGCCGTTACGGCCGCTTCTGAAACGTTTCCGACCCGCGAGTTTGACGCGGCAGTGAGATTAGCGGAGGAGATCGGGGTCAGGCTTTATCGGACTGAGGTCAGGGAGCTTGAGAACGCGAATTTCGTCGCGAATAACCCGGACCGCTGCTACCATTGCAAAACCGGACTTTACACGCATTTGCAGCATTTGGCTAAAGAAATGGGATATCCTTTTATATTAGATGGCTCCAACGTAGACGATTTGGGCGACTACCGGCCCGGGCTGCAGGCCAAAAACGAGCAGGGCGTCCGCAGTGCGCTGCAGGAGGCGGGACTTGCGAAGGAGGAAATTCGCCGGCTTTCGAAGGAACTCGGATTGCCGACTTGGAACAAGCCTTCCTTCGCTTGCTTGTCCTCGCGCATTCCCTACGGGACGCGGATTGAGAAATGGAAAATCGATCAGCTCGACGAGGGAGAGTATTTCCTGTCTCAGCTTGGGTTTTATCAGGTGCGGGTGCGCCATCACGACAAAATTGCCCGCATTGAGGTGATGCCTGAGGAGATCATGAAGGTCATTGAGCATCGCGATGCCATTTACGAGAAGTTTGCTTCGCTGGGGTTTACCTACGTGACCCTGGATTTGCAAGGTTACCGGACCGGCAGCCTGAATGAGGTACTGCCGGCGGAAACCAAAGAAAAAGTGAGAGAAGCCTCGCTATGATGGATATAGAAAAGATCTTAAAGCTTGTCCAAGCGGGAGATTTGGACGTGGAAGAAGCGAAGCGGCAGCTGATCAAGGAGCTGCCGGCGCAGGCGCCGGGAACCCTGGATTTGGGGTTCGCACAGCTCGATATCGATCGCGAGAAGCGCACGGGCTTCCCCGAAGTCATCTTCGGGGAAGGCAAGAGCGCCGAGCAGATCGAGGCGATTTTCCGCCGGCTGATGGAGCATACGGACCGCGTGCTGGCCACGCGGGTGGATGCGGCGAAAGCCGAGCGCATTGTGTCGGGCGTGGAAGGCGTCAGCTACCACGCCGCAGCCCGGGCGCTGACGTGGTTCAAGCGCCCGATCCTTCGAGTGCACGATGGCTATGTGGCCATCGTGTGTGCCGGCACCTCCGACCTGCCCGTGGCGGAGGAGGCGGCTTTAACGGCAGAATGCCTGGGCAGCCACGTCGAACGCGTTTACGACGTTGGTGTCGCCGGCATTCACCGGCTGTTCCGCCGGCTGGAACTGATTCGCGGAGCGAATGCGATCGTGGTTGTAGCCGGCATGGAGGGGGCCCTTGCCAGCGTCATCGGCGGCCTTGTGTCGAGGCCGATTGTGGCTGTGCCTACAAGCATCGGCTACGGCGCCCATCTGGACGGACTTGCACCGCTGCTCGCCATGCTCAATTCCTGTTCTCCCGGCATCGCCGTGGTTAATATCGACAATGGCTTTGGGGCAGGCTATTACGCGGGACTCATCAACAAAAATATGTCAAAAAGGACGTGACTCATGCGCATTTTGTATTTGGACTGCTTCTCCGGAATCAGCGGCGACATGACTGTTGCCGCGCTCGTCGATGCCGGCGCAGACCGTTCATACATAGAGGAAGAGCTGGCTAGAATCCAATTGGAGCCTTACACGCTCGAGTGGAAACGGGTGAACAAACGAGGCATATCCGCTTTAAAATTCGACGTACTGCCGGATCCCCATCATCCGCCGCAGCACCATCGCCACTACTCGCATATTGTCCATACCCTGCAGCGTTCGGATCTCAACGAGCGGGTGACGGCGATCAGCTTGGCTATTTTCGAAAAAATCGCCATTGCTGAAGCGAAAATTCACGATATGCCGATTGAAAAGGTCCATTTCCACGAGGTGGGGGCTATCGATTCCATAATCGATATCGTTGGCGTAGCTCTCGCGATCGATTCCCTGCAGGTCGATCGAATCTATTCCTCTCCAGTGCCGCTAGGCTCCGGCACCGTACATATCGATCACGGCATCTATCCCGTACCGGCTCCCGCTACACTGGAAATGATGCGCGGTTTGCCCATCGCCCCATCCCCTTATTGCATGGAGCTAACGACTCCGACAGGCTCGGGAATCATCTCGGGACTCGTCGACGAATTCTCCAAAAGCTTCCCCCCGATGATCGTGGAATCGATCGGCTACGGCGCGGGAACGCTCGACCTGCCTAATCAACCGAACGTACTGCGGGTTGTGGTCGGCAAAGCCGATCCTTATATCAGCAAATGGCAGATGACGCACGAGCATTTGATGGCGAATGCGGAGCCCCATCATCATGATGACCACCATCATCACCAAGCTCCGAAAGGCGCAGCCGCCGCGAGTAAAGGACACTCCCTTCACGAAAAAGGGCACGCTCATGGGACTTACGGACAAAGAAGCTGGCATGATGAGCATGCCCACAGCCATGAGCACAATCACAGAGAAACGAACAACCAGGACACCGCCAAACGCGAGCACTATAGTTAGAATTGAAAAGCAGCTTCATCTGCAGCCAGGTAATCAACAACTACAAAAAACCGCCAGGAACAGTGAACAGCTCTTGGCGGTTTTCGCGTAAATCCTGTTTTAGCTCGAGCAATCCGATTATTCCGCTATACACTAGCACGCACTCCATCAAAGTCGGCTTCATCGAAACGCCGTTCTCTTAGTCAGCAGCACAGTCTGCTTTTCGTTCCATAAATACCCTGCGCACTTCGTCATAGACGGTTTTAAGCGGGACGCCGCTTCTCTTGGCAGCTTCCTCGCACTCTTTAAATTCCGGTGCATACTGAACTAAATTCCCTCGGTGGTAGCCGACTTTTACCTCTATTGGACCCCAAACCGTTTCCACAGTTTCAATTTCCCTGGCAAGTCGATGGCAGGATGCCCGAATGGAACGAATGCCCAGTGTAGTCGTCTCCGCAAACATAACCTCTTCCATCGAGGCGGCCAGGCTTGCGTCTACCAGGACGTTCAGCATGACGCCGGGCCTTCCCCTTTTCATAATAATGGGAATCCAGAAGACATCATTGGCGCCTTGCGCAAAAAGCTTGTCCATAATGTAGGAGGTCCATTCCGGGTTCATATCGTCAAGATTTGCCTGTAAAATAACCATATTGTCGTCCACATGCTCTTCTTTATGAAGAAAGCTCACGCCTACCAACCCCTCAAATTTCGAATCATGGCATAAACAATAACTGCTAAGGAATCCCGCCGGGCTTCTGGATAAAAAGCACTCCATTGCGCATGTTAAAAAGTGAGAAAAACGGAGGGGTGATCTTGATGAAGCGGAAGCATATATGTCCACTTATCTTGCAAATGAGCGTGTTCATCGCGTTAATCCTGTCTTTGGCGACGTGTCCGGGGCAAGCCGCTGCAGAAGCGAAAGCCCCTAAAACGGCAAATCCGCAGCAAACGGAGATGGGTCGAATATTTGAGGAACGCAAGGAGCTGTTTGATAAAGTCGGCACTGTAACAGGGATTCCCTGGTATTTATTGGCTGCCATCGACCAGTACGAACGAACCATCAATATTGCCAAAAAACGAACCGCCCGCCAGGGGCTGGTCAGCATTTATTTCTCCGAGACGGATTGGGTTGGCATGTTGAACCCGGATTATGAAGATACGAATCCCCGTTCGATCAGACTGTTTCGCGGCTTGGGCAGGGACGGGTCCGGGGACGGCGCGGCCGAACGCAATAGTGATCTTGACGCCCTCGCGGCCATGACCTCTTTCATCGCTAAACGAGGGACTAAAGACGAAGATCTCCGTATCGGATTATGGGACTATTACCAAAATACGAGAAGCGTCGAACGCATCAATCAGTTTGCCCGTATTTACGCTGCTTTCGGCACATTGAATCTGCATGAGCATGCTTTCCCTTTGCCGTTGAGAGCTGACTATTCGTATCGCGGCACCTGGGGAGCAAGCCGAGGCTGGGGCGGATACCGAATCCATGAGGGTACCGATATTTTCGCTGCTTACGGGGTCCCTGTAAGAAGCACCTGCTACGGCATCATAGAAGAGATGGGCTGGAATCCTTACGGAGGCTGGCGCATCGGAGTCCGTGATTTGAATAATGTTTACCACTACTACGCTCATTTGTCCGGCTTTAATAAGCAGGTAAAGGCTGGAGACATCGTGAAACCGGGACAAGTCATAGGCTGGGTGGGCAGCTCCGGCTATGGTAAGCCGGGAACCTCAGGAAAGTTCCCCCCGCATCTTCATTATGGGCTCTACCGGGATAACGGGTTGACCGAATGGTCCTTCGATCCCTACACTTTCTTGCGCAAATGGGAACGGGAAGATAAAAAGCGCGGGAAATCCGGCGGCTAGTGTCCACTATTCAGTTTCCTGCGTCGGCGTGCTTCCTTCTGCGGGCTGGCTGTCCTCTCCATTGCCACCACCCTTATTGGGAAGCATGCCCAGATTCGGCAGCGAAATGTTAGGCGGAACCGCGTCTTTATTGCTGCCGACCGGATTTCCTTTATTGTCGAAATAATACATAGGCACGTCTCCGACGACTAAGGAATAAGAAATGGGGATTTCCGTTTCTACGATTTCCGGCTGCGTATCGAACGGAATGATCACAGTCACCTCGGCAATAATCCGAACATAGACCTCAACCAAAATCATATTGATACCTGCATTCTGATAGCGAGTGCTTAAGTCGACCTTCACATTCCCTTCGGGAACAAGGCGTATGGGAATTTCCGGTCCGAAAGAGGCTACGAGCGCGCTGTCCATCGCTTGCCCGAGCGGAATATGCTCCGGTAAGCTCTTGAGACCGTCCAACAGCTTTTGCACCGTATTAATCGTTTCCGAGGTAATCCTCATATGTTCTGCGTAGTTCAGCATAAATCCGGTTATTTTTCCGTTTCTATCTGTTTTCCAATCGATCAGCTGTTCGGCATTCGTACGTCCCGCAATCCGCTCTGCAATGGCTGTATTAATAGAATGTGTAGCAATTTGCTTCACACGAACTTTAGCAAGGCTCATCAGCGGCGACCGCAAATTGCGTTCAACAAAGATAAAGCCCTGAATCGAAAATAAGGTAAAGATGAGAAGCGCTATGATCAGCTTCTTCCTAAGGCTGACTTTGCCCGTCGTTCGGCTTCTCCATCTGCGTCTTCGCATCTCATTCCCCCCAGCCCGTACGCGTTTATTAACACCTTATGCGTCAAACGAACAAAAAAGAAGCCCAAGGAAAGTCCCGGCACTCTCAAGCTTCTTTTTTGTTCATTTTTTGTGACATTGTTTGTTATAATAATGATTAACGCATGCATGGTTGCCGTGTTCACAATGGGAAGGATGAAGGTATAGTGAATCCAATAAAAAAATTGAAGTTGAAAGCTCAGCTGCGAAATTGTGATTATGTGCTTGCGGGCACGGTTATCAAACAACAGTATTATGATGCAAATAAGAATTCAGAAATCAACCGGATGATTGACCGACTTTTAGCTAATCCCGGATTCGAGGAAGCATTGAAATTAATCGAGTATAACGACATTATGATCTTTTATTTTACAGAGAGCTGCGGGGACGGATTATATATCCGCAAAATTACTCAGGAATCTAAATCCGTCCATTCCCAGGCTTACCCGAATGCAGCCCAAAAAGAGAACAGCCCTGCTTACAGTCCCGAACTGAAAAGGAAAGGTACTCTGAAGCAGGTGAATGAAGAGCCGCCGGAACCTGCTGCAAAAATCAAAGCGGCACTAACCGTTCCCGATCTGCCGGATGCCAGATTCCACTCCATCTTAAGCTCTGCTGACATAGAGCCTGAAGTCGCTGCAGCTGTGGAAGAGGAACTCTTTCTGCCTCGGCCCTTTGCTTCCGAGACCGCACCCGCACCTGCCTACGCCGCGATACCCAAACCTGCACCTGCAGCAGCACCGAAAGCAGCAGCTGCAGGTGCAGCTACACCCGAACCTATACCTGCAGCAGTGTCCGAAGCTGCACAGCGTCCATCCTTCACTAATGTGGTGGCTACTTTAAAGATCGATATCCATACGATGGTCAAGGAGTTGGACGAATACCGGCGCCAATTATCGTATTATCCCGCGAATGAGAGAGAATTGAAGCAGATGATCCAGGCGTTGGAAGCGGCGGTTCAAGAATTCTCCCAAGCCGTGGATTTGTTGGAAGGACAGAATGGCTCATAGGGCGGCCTTGAAAATGCTTAGATTAGCCCAGCCTTATTGAATGTGGTCTGTTCGCCGCAAAACGAGCAAAATGCAGCTTCCGATGGATTTACCTTGCCGCAGCCTTTTTTTAAAAGGCCCGGTTCGTCCAAACAACGGTTAACCAGCGGAGCCCCGCATTTGATGCAATACGCATGTTTACCGTTCACATGACTGCAACGCAGACATACTCTTTGTTCATCTTTGGCTTTCTCCGCCATTATCATTCCCCCTAACACCTTTGCTTGTGGAAAAGTTTCAAAAATAAGTACACAGGACAAAAAGCCTCCGAATACACTAGGCTTAAGTCGATCTATGGGAGGTTTACATATGGCTCTTGCTATCAACTTTGTAGCGATCAACGTCTATTCCTTAACTCGGGACGCCTCTGTCGCCGTAGGAGAAAACAACCAGCCCGGATGGAGCACGCACGGGAAGACTATGTTTGGCAACTGCCAGGTGTTTGGGACAAACTTCACCACGAACGTGATCAACAATTTGATTGACTGCGACTTCCTGGATTCTCCGATCAGCGATCAGGATATCATTCCATCCGCGCAAAACCAAACCGCTTAATCGGTATAGAAATGGAAGGAGGCTCCGATCATGGCACAGCTAGAGGGGCAGCTTAACGTCATATTCAATAAAATCTCCGTTAATTCCGTGGATTCCGGCGCCGGGATATTCGTTGGAACCAATACAGCTTATGGTTGGAGCTCCGTGCACAAGGTTAACAACGGCTTCGGCAGCTCCAGCGGATGCGCCGTTCACCACAATTGCAGCATTGTTTATGACAACGATCAAATTGATTTTCCCGTCGAGGAACGGGGCGTATATATTCATAAGCAAACGGCGCCGGCCGCCCAGAACATCACCTTCCAGTCGATCGACGTGAATGCCGTCACGACCAACTCGTCGATTGCGGTGGGTGAAAATAACCAATCCGGATGGAGCTCCTCCGGCAAACATAATATGGGGGAGGGCCGACAGCAGGGGATCAATGTCGTACACAATAATTTCAACACCGTAATGGACCAGGATATTACCGACGCGCCCGTTCGTCATATTCAGCTGCGGAATTCTGAAGCACATCCATGAGATCGCTATCATCCAAAACAGAACGAATTTCCCGTAAGCTGTTCTCATTCCCATGAATGGTACCGAAGCCCTGATTGTGTTTCTTATGGCTTTGAAAACCGCTCGGATAATTATTGCCGAGGTTGACGCAGGAAGCTCCTTCCACAGAACCGATATGGATGTAGCCTATGACGAATGTAGGAGACATAAACGCATTTCCCATTTGTAATCCTCCTTCTCCTTTACCGGTGTGGCTTCACTTCCGGCTCGTATTTGAAGCCCGCCGCTGTTTTTTTAATATCAAAGCGCTGTTGATCGCTTTCTTCCTGTTTCGGCAACTGCCCCGGCTTATTCTGGGCCTCTTTTTTTCCTACACGGGTACCGAAATTGTTTCCCAGATTCAAAGCGCCGCTCAGTTCATCGATATCAAGACGATCCAGACGAAAAGTCAAATGCTCCAAGGAAGGGTTATGGACATGAAGGTTCTCTATCGTGATCGAATGGCTTGACGGTTTATCCGCCAATCTTTCCACAGCCCGCTCCAGTCCCGCCAATCGTTCGTGCAGAATCTTGTCCGCGTTCTCACGAGAATCTCGTTGTTTCAGCCAGTTTAGGACCCCCATGGTTTTCCGCCCATTTTATGAATCGATTCGATCCAATCGTTGTCCAGCACCACATGGTGATTATTCTCCGAGACGTTATTTTCTCCCTCGATTTTTCCGAAGCCTTCATTGACTTTACTGTAATGCTTCCACCCCGTAACGAGATTTTGACCCGAAAACACGCCAGAAGATTGGGTAATAGATTGAATTCGCAAATCATTAAATACAATTTTAACCATATCGATCACTCCCGGACTGTTATTTCTCTAATATATGACCGAGTTGCCTACTTATTTCTCTTCCTCTTTATCTTTCGTCAACGGGATATGCTTGATGCCTTCCATCGTTTTTTTACGGAATCGAACGGTTAACAGTCCTAAACGGTAGCTCGTCGAAACTTCGTCGGTTTCCACATCGTGCGGCAGTGGAACCTTCCGCTGAAATTTACCATGGAACCGCTCCGACAGCGTAAGCTCCTCCTCTTCCACCGGATACTCACAACGGACTTCCCCTTTCATGAGCAGTTGTCTGTCGATGATGCTCAATTTGATTGAATCTAGAGAAGCGAGGCCGGGCAATTCCACGACTACGACCACTTCTTCGGTTGTTTGGTACATATCCATACGGGGACCGGGATTCGGAATCAGACGGGAAATATCGTGCCAGAAATCTTCCCCCAGAGCCTTGTTCGCTTGATTCTGGATGGAGTTCCATAGCGCCTTAGGATCATTCATATTGGATTCACACCAACTTTTGTACAGGTTATTATCGTCATGATTATATGTATGATTCAAGAAGGTTTTACGAGAACAAAAAAGGCGGACGAATGTCAAAGTCATTCGCCCGCCAAACGGCTATTTATAATCAACCGATACTGAAAATTCTCCTATTCTATCGATCTGGATGCGAACCTGATCTCCCTTATCGATGGAACCGACACCTTCAGGCGTGCCTGTAGTAACAATATCGCCCGGTTCTAATGTCAAAACGGAAGAGGCTGCTTCAAAAAATTTATAACAGTCATAGATGAGATCCTTCGTATTCGCTGATTGACGCAATTCCTCATTAACCCATAAGCGGAATCCCAGCTTATTTGGATCCTCAATTTCATCGGCTGTCACAATCCAAGGCCCAATAGGCGTAAATGTATCAAATGACTTCCGCCATGGGCGATCTTCCTTTCCTCTAACCGTAATATCCATTAAAGCAAAGTATCCAAATATGTATTTGGAGGCCTCGGAAGCTGAAACATCCTTTGCTCTTTTTCCGACAACAAAAGCTAACTCAGCTTCATGATCCGTTCTGCGATCTTTGAACGGAAGCTTAATGGTCTCACCAGGTCCAATGATGGATGAAGGCGCTTTAAGGAAAAAGCCCAGCTTCTCAACCGTATATTCTGCATTGCTAAATTGTTTATTCATCTCTTCCTGATGTAAATAGTAGTTAACGGGCGCAGCTACTATTTTGCTAGGTGCAGGTACAGGCGGCTGTAGGCTGATTTCACTTAGCGAAAACGATTCCGCAGATGTAAGGGAGTTCACGATACGTGGTTTTAATTCTTCGAAACTCTCCATCAATTGTACTAATGAACCTTGAGGATTTTTCACATCCCAGGAAGCGATGCTGCTAATATCGAATATTCTGTCTTCCTTTACGACCCCTAGTTTAAAATCATTAAATAGTGCAATTTTCATTTTACCAACACCCTTTCTTAGACACCTAAATACTTATGTTGAATTTCATTATTTCCCATAAGCTGGTCCGGAGTACCCTTCCAAACAATTGTACCTTTATTCATAATTAAAATCTCATCAGCGGTTCGACATGCTAGCGCAATATTTTGTTCTACCATCAAGATGGAAAGTCCCGTTCTTTTCAATTGGAAAACAATATCACCTACCTGATCAATAATAACGGGCGCTAAACCTTCCGAGGGTTCATCCATTAATAATAATTGCGGATTGGTCATGAGCGCCCTGCCGATAGCCAGCATTTGCTGCTGACCTCCTGACAGTTGAGTCCCCATATTCTTTTCTCTTTCTTTCAAAACCGGAAACAATTCATACACCTTTTCTAATTCCCAATCTTTATTGCCATTGACTAAGTTCTGGCGTGCAGCCATGGTCAGATTCTCACGAATCGTGAGAGAAGGAAAAATGCGTCTCCCCTGCGGCACTAATCCAAGTCCAAGACGTGAAATTTGATTGGAAGAAAGATCGCCAATTTCACGGTCCTGAAAGCGCACACTACCTTTCCTGGATTGAATGACACCGGAAATCGAATGGATGGTCGTCGTCTTTCCAGCCCCATTCCTTCCAAGAAGGGCGACACACTTTCCGCTTGGAACGGAAAAAGAAACCCCTTGAAGAATATGACTTATCCCATAATACGCATGCACATTCTCAAGCTCAAGCATGAGCCTTGGCCCCCCCTCCGAAATAGATTTCCCGCACATGTTCATTGTTTCGCACTTCTTCAGGAGTACCGCTTAAAACGACCTCTCCATGATGGAGAACGGTTAACCGGTCTGCAATGGAGAACACAACTTCCATGTCATGCTCTATGACCAAAATGGTAACCGAACGCGGCAGCTTTAAAATCATTTCGGCTGTCTGCATCGTCTCTGCCGGAGACATGCCGGAAGTAGGCTCGTCCAGAAGAAGGATCCGCGGTTTAGATGCCAAGGCCAACAGAACTTCAAGAAGACGCTGTTCCCCATAGGATAAATACTTCACCTGAATATTGCGGCGCGCGGAGACATCCCATTGCTCAAGAAGTTCATCTGTCTCATTTTTGAGATCAGAATAACTTGAAAGAGAATTAAAAATTCGGAATTTGTACGGTTTCCGTGATGCAATAGCAAGATGGATGTTCTCTTCAACGGTCAAATTTCCAAACAAATTATTTTTTTGAAATGTCCGCGACATGCCTAAAGCAACCAGTTCATGGGAGGGCAATTTGCTGATTTCTTTATCATCCAGGTAAACTTCGCCCGAATTGATCGGAAGTACATTTGTAATACAGTTAAAAAGCGTCGTCTTCCCTGCACCGTTGGGTCCGATGATCACATGCCGTTCCCCGGGCTGCACATGCAGAGAGACATTTTGCAGGACTTGCAGACTTTTAAATGACTTACTTATATTCTCCACACTTAGCATACTTAAGTCAATACCTCCTCTTGTTCAAGATTAGGAGATTGTGTTCGATTTACGCTTTTTCTGCGTTTTTTAAAAATTTTATTGCCAAACAGGCCAAACCAATGTATCATTCCTCCGCGTCCAAACAGGACCAGCACGACAAGCAAAATCCCCATGATTAAGGACCAACGTTCGGTATACGTACTGATAAAGTTCTGAAGCACGATGAACATGCCGGCTCCAATGACCGGGCCAAATAACGTACCTACTCCTCCGATGATGACCATCAGCAAAACTTGACCGGATAACATCCAGCTCGTTAAATCAGGACTGACAAACAAATTGAAGTAGGCATATAGAGATCCCGCAAATCCGGCGATGGTTCCTGAAACCGTGTAAGCCAGCAGCTTGTAGAAGCGGACGTTGTTCCCCAGCGCTTTCATGCGCGATTCATTCTCCATAACCCCCTTGATCATCTTTCCAGCAGGAGAATCGACAAAGAATCGCAACAGAATGTAAACCAGAATGAAAGCAACGGCCATTACAAAATAAAGCCCCAAAGGACTAAGTACTTCTCCAAATCCGAAATCCAAGGCAGCTGAAACTTTTTTTCCATCCGCTCCTCCTGTCCAATGGTCCATTTTCCAGGCAAGCGCATATAATAGTTGCCCGAAAGCCAAAGTAATCATAAGGAAAGAAAAACTGGACGTTCGAATAAAAATTGCCCCGGTCAACCAAGCCACGATTGCGGATAAAACGACAGTTACTAGAATCAGTAAATACGTGTTCGGCAAAACGTCTCCCAGCAGCGCTACACAATAGGCTCCAAGCCCGAAAAATGCGGCGTGCCCAAGAGAAACCAGACCCGCATAACCTATTATCATCCCAAGGCTCATAGCAAAAATAGCCATGATAAATATTTCCGTTACCAGATTCACACCAAAATCAGACAGGATAATAGGCATCAAAGCTGCAATAAGAACAAGAAAAACCAAGGACAAAAGCTTTTTTTTCACCTATGCCACCTCTCTACCCAGTAGCCCTTGAGGGCGAATAATCAATACAAGAACCAACAACAGAAAAACAATCAGCATAGATAAAGAAGGAAACCAGATTTTGCCCAATGTTTCAATAAGCCCAATTAATATCGCGCTTATCAGTGAACCTTTCCAGGAACCGAGACCCCCAATGACCACCACGATTAATGATGTCACCAGGATATCCATATCTACGCCGGTATAGACCCCTACCAAAGGGCCTCCCAACACTCCGCTAAGTCCTGCCAATGCCGCTCCAAATGCGAATACGCCGGTAAACACCAATCCCACGTTAATTCCTAACGCTGAAACCATTGTCCGATCATCCACTCCCGCACGGATAATCGCCCCGATTTTCGTCCTGCTTTCAAAATACCAAAGCAACACGACTAGAGCACAACCAACCAAAACGACGAACAAGCGGTAAACAGGAAAAACGATGTCTCCAATAGAGATGGAGGCATTCAAAATGGCGGGGACAGCGATTGTTTGCATATCGGTACCCCAAATCCACTTGGCCGAATCCGCCATGATGAACGTTAAAGCAAAGGTGAGCAAAACCTGTTCAAGATCTTTTCCGTATACCCATCGAATTAACACTTTTTCGATGACAATTCCAAGGATAACCGTAACGACAACTGCAGCTAATATGGCCAGCCCAAAATTTGCATTCAACTTAAGAATCGTTAGTGCAACATACGCACCTATCAAAAAAAACGAACCGTGCGCCAAATTAACTATTTTCATTACACCCAAAATAATGGTCAAGCCCGCTGCAATCATGAAATACAACATCCCGTAGGCTAGTCCCGTCAAAATCTGTACTGCTAAAATGGATAATGTCAAAGTATTTCCCCCTCTCCTGTAGGCCGGGAACTAAAACATCAAGATTTAGGGAGTTTTCTATCCCTAAATCTTGATTTTAGCTTTATGCCTTATTTTGCAGGTGCGGTTTCCGGCATGGTCACCTTGTCAATCTTTTGTATCGTTACTGGGACAACTTGATTATCTTTTTTCGTATTCTTTACAATATAAAAATCTTGAATGACGTTGTTTGTTTTCGGATCAAGCGTCACGGCGCCGCGTGGACTATCCCATGAGATTCCCTTTAAGACTTTGATCAAATCTTCAGTTTTCAAATTTCCTGTTTCCGAAACAGCCTTATCCAGTACTTTTGCGGAATCAAAGCCTGCTACAGAAAACATGTTTGGCAATTTGTTATATTTCTTCTGATAAGCTTCGGCAAACTTTTTATTTTCGTCATTCTCTAACCATGGAGTATAAAAGACGCCGGAAACGATTCCTTCGGCAGCATCGCCTGTAGCTGTAATAATCTGCATGTCTCCGAACTCCGGGGAACCGGTTAATGGAATCTGTCCTTTCAGGCCAAAGTCGCTATATTGCTGGATTAAACGAATGCCCTCGTTCCCGCCAAGGAAAGAATAGACAACTTCCGGTTTTTCTTTTGCAATTTCCGTTACATACGGGCCATAATCGTTGGTTCCTATTTTCGAGTAAATTTCTTTTACCACTTTCCCGCCTGCTGCTTCGAAAGCGGCCTTAAAAGCACTTATATGTTCTTTTCCGGCCGAATAATCATTGGCTACGGTAATGGCCTTCTTTCCTATATTCTGCGCTATATAGGCACCCGCATTGTGTCCACCCTGCCAGTTCGACAAAGATACACGATAAATGTAGTCGCTTTTTTGAGCCCAGGATATATCGTTCGCTGCAGCATTCGGAACAATTGTAATCATCTTATCCTTTTCCACTTCATCCCGTAATGCGTAGGCTACATTGGATAATAAAGGCGCTATCAATAAATTGATCTTTTCGCTTGAGACCAATTGCCGGTATTTCCGTAACCCCACTTGCGGATTTCCTTCATCGTCTTCGTACTTCACTTCAACTTTGTTTTTGCCCAGCATTTGTTTGTTCTGTTCCAGATACAGATCAATACCCTCTTTAATGTCATTGCTCAAAGCGGCGAACGGTCCGGAGAAAGACATGATGACACCGACTTTGATCGTTACATTTGAAGCATCGCCGGGTGAAGGGGATGAATCCTTCACTTTATCAGAACCAGCAGCCCCTCCTCCACCTCCACATGCCGTTAACAAAATAAGAGAGAGAACCGTGGCTCCTGCCCCTATTTGTTTTAACTTGCTTAAAAATTTCCCTTTTAACATACTCTAAAACCTCCGATTTAATTTTTTTATTTTTTCGACATGAGCAAAACCGGTTTGATCGTATTTCCTTTCTCCATGTCGTGAACCGCTTGGTTGATTTCTTCAAAGCTATAGTATTTTACGAGTCTATCAAACGGAAATTTGCCTGTCTTATATAACTCTATTAATTGGGGGATAAACGTTTGAGGAACACTATTTCCTTGTAATACACCGACTATTGTCCGCTCAAATAACAAATGATACATGTCAAACGTTACCTCAGTTCCCGGAGGGGGACCTCCAATGATAGCAGCAACGCCAGTTTGGGATAAGCAATCCACCGCTTGGCGAAGCACATCCGGGCGAGCGCTGTTTTCCACAGAGAAGTCCACGCCTCCGCCTGTAAGATCTATGATTCTTCTTACAAGGTTTTCGTCTTTGGCATTCATCGTATGAGTAGCACCGAGTTCCCGGGCAAGTTCAAGCCGATTATCGTGGACATCGACTCCGATAATCTTGGAGCATCCTGCAATTTTTGCCGCCATGATCGCACTTAACCCGACAGTTCCGCATCCGAAAACGGCCATTGTCGATCCGATTGAGGGTTTAAGGCGATTAAATACCGTTCCGCTGCCCGTTTGCACACCGCAGCCGAGCGGCCCTAACAATTCGATGGGAACGTCTTTGTCTACCTTAACTACACTTCTTTCAGGTGCGACACAATAGGTGGAAAATGAAGACTGCCCGAAGAAATGTGATAACTGATCACTATCCGGATGGTGGATGCGGTGTGTACCATCCGGCATAGCTCCTAAAAAATTTAATTGAAACGCTTTGTCGCATGCGTATGGCTTTCCCGCTCTGCAGCGCTTGCATACTCCGCATGAGCTTTGACTGAATACAACATGGTCTCCAGGTTCTACAGTGGTTACACCAGGCCCCACTTTTTCTACGATACCTGAACCTTCGTGGCCCAAAACAGCCGGTAAAGGAACCGGTCTATGTTGATTGCGCGCATTAATGTCCGTATGACAAATTCCTGAAGCAACAATACGAACCATAACTTCACCATATTTGGGCATATCAATGGTTACGTTTTCAATTTTAAAATCCGATCCTTTTTCATGGATGACTGCAGCCTGTATTATCATGGTTCCTTCCCCTTACATATCTGTTCTATGAATGATCGCTTGCAATTCCATTTGTTCAAATAGGGCTTCTACTCCGTGACCTCTGCCAACGCCGCTTTGTTTAAACCCGCCGAACGGCATGTTGACCGCCGACGCGCCAATTCGATGTATATTTACAAAGACACTTCCGGATTGGAGATTGCGAGCCAATTGGAAACCTCGTTCAACGTTGCTGGTCCAAAGGGAGTTTCCTAAACCGAAGTCCGTGTCATTAGCCATCGAGATGGCTTCCTCCTCCGTGTCGTACGGCAAAATAGGAATGACGGGTCCGAATTGCTCATTCTGAACGATCGAATCCTCTTGTCTGACATTTGTAATAATGGTTGGAAGAATAAAATAGCCATTTGAAGGCGAAAATCCTTCTACAAATTCGCCTACAGTCGTTACAGTAGCTCCACTTTCCTCCGCCTGGCTGATTAATTGCTTCACGATATCAAATTGCGTTTGATTATTAACCGGCCCCATAGTTGCGTTGGGATCCAACCCAGGACCTACTCTTATCTTGTTTGCTTCCGCTGTAAAACGGTCTACAAATTCCTGATACTTCTCACGATGTACATAAATCCTCTTGACTCCATAGCAAATCTGGCCGCATCCGATAAATACCCCTTTAATTATTTCATCTAGTAATTTTTCATCGATTATAGCATCTTTAAGGATAATGGCCGCATCATTCCCGCCCAATTCCATCGTTACATTTTTTATGGTGCTGGCAGCCGTCCGGATAATGCTTGCCCCGACTTCCGTACTCCCCGTAAAGGAAACTTTTCGGACTTTCGGATGAATTGCCATAGCTTCGCCGACTGTAGAACCTGATCCAAGTACGATATTGAGAACTCCGTCAGGCAGCAGCTTGGCTGTCCCCTTTAAAATTTTCGTTAAGGCAAGAGGACAATAAGTAGAAGGTTTTATAACCACTGTGTTCCCTGCCATTAAGGCCGGTCCTAGCATGAGACATGTTAAGTAAACCGGGGAGTTCCAGGGAACGATGATGGAGCATACCCCCATCGGCTGCCGGGTGAGAATCATCTTGCCTTGATGATTTTCAATAATTTCCTCTTTTGCAACTTGTTCAGCCAATGAGCTGTAATAACGGAGTACATTGGCTCCGCCTAATATATCCCCTTTCACTTCTGCAAGCACTCTGCCATTTTCACGGACGAGCAATTCCGCTAATGGAACGTGATTTTCCTCGATATATTCAGCCATTTTTTTGAGCAGGTCGCCACGATCGTTAGCAGACGTTTTTGCCCACCCCTTCCATGCGATGTCGGCGGCTTCTACCGCGCGATTAACATCTTCTACGGTTCCAAGCGGAATCTCCCCAACACACTCTTGAATAGACGCAGGATTGAAAATTTTTGTTGTTTGACTTGCAGAGGTTTCAATCCCGTTAATGTACATGGTTTCACTGCAGAAATTGACCATAAGTACCTCCCGAATTTATTTGCAATCGCTTTCAAACCGCCTTAACATAGCCATGCAGGTTCTTGCAGCATGTTCAACCGTTTCTTTGTAAGTTTATCTAGTACTAGAATCACTCATATATCCAAGTTGCCTGGAAATTTCATTAGCGGTTTGTATTAATTCCATGCTCGCTTGCGATTCCAAAGAAACGTCCAAATTGCCATGAACTCCGACAACACTCACCGCTCCCGCCAGAGCGCCCGATTTATAAAAAACAGGCGCACTGATTGCCGCTGTTCCATACATCAGACTGCTTTCCGATTTAGAAAAACCGATCTTTCTGATTTCTTGGATTTCCTGATCATATTCGGATGGCTTAATATTGCCTTCCAATATTTCCTTTTGATAAAGAGCATCCGTAATCTCTTCCGGCAGAAACGCCCGAAACACTTTGCCTGTGGCCGTAAAGAGAGGAACGTAAGATCCAATTTCAAAGTCGATGTTAATTAATTTGTTGCTTTTTTCGTATTGCACAAAAAAAGCTCCCCGCTCTCTCCATATACTTAGCGCAGCGGATTCATTTAATTTGTCCCTCAGCTTGACCAAATGCGTTCTAGCATACTTTGTGAGATCAAGACTATCAGATGCAGAGCCTCCCAAAGCAATTAATTCAAGCCCTAACGACCAACGGGGAGACTCTCCTTCGTCACGCATTAATACACCTAGATGAACAAAAGAATTAAGATATCGGTAAAGTTGGCTCTTATGCAAGCCTGTAGCTTTCGCCAGTTCACTAAGATTCATGGAAGCTTTGTGTTCTCCCAAAACTTTAAGAATAGAAAAAGCAACTTCAACGGACTGAACCCTTTGACTCCTTTCTTTGGAAATTGAATCATGCATTTTACTCGTTTACCGCCTTCCATTTAACGTATCGTTATGAATACTAACGATACGTTATAATTATCTGCAAATACTATCATTACAATTCGGAATAGTCAATAATTTTATTTATTAGTATGCCAAAACAATTCACTCATTAATCAGCCTGGTATGTGACGCAGTCCTAACGGGATGAGAGCCCGTTTACAAAAACATACTCAGATTCATAACTCCTAACACAGCTTGATCTGGATAGATAGTTCGCGAGGCAATCTTCCATTCTCCATTCACTTTGCGTAAAACATCTTCCCGCTCGCCGAACAATTTTTCCGTTTCAATGTCCGAACCTCGGCTTCGGTGAAATAAAAAATAATTTCGCACTTGATATTCATCGGGATGAGAACCTGGATCAATCATAATATTGCTTATGATATGCCGCTGCCGCGGGGACGGGTCTTCGACCCATGCGGATTTTGTATAAAGCCTGTTCACCCTTAATGCAAGGGAATTTTTGTTGTCTTCAAAATAAGACATCTCATCAGCAATATCCGTTCCTTCTCTGCGCTCTGTCGTCACACGTACGGGCATTCGGTATACGATATCTTCGGTGAACAAGTCTAACCATTCTTTATATTTTCGATGATCCAACAAGTAAGCTTCTTGATAGAGAAATTGGGTGATTTGGTATTGCAATTCAAAGTTCATCGGTGCTCCTCCTTTGGTTCCAAGATATCTTTGGTAATGAGCTCAAACCAATAATCATGCAAGGTTCTGGCCAAGGTGTCAGTGAAAGCTGTCGGATAAGCTACTCCGGGTCCAGGGAAGCTTTCATCAGGTTCGATCCGATCCATACCCATTAAATAATTGCTGACATTGTTATAGCTCAGTTGCTTATCTCTCACCATCATTCCTTCACTTGCCTGAACGATGCGTGCCAAAAGTTCTGTATCGTCCTGCTCTAATGTGCCGGATGGACCAAAGGTACCAATATATCCTTTATAAGCCGCTTCTTTGTATTCTTCCGGTGCGGCCTTATCAATCAAAAACCAACTCCAGATTTCCACCTTATCGGGTCCTAAAGGCCTCCAAACCCGCAAGTTAAAATAGTTGTGGAAATGCCCCTCCATTGCATGAATGGGACTGAGAAAAGATAGATTGGGATAAACGCCTCCCACAAGCACCGATGCTCTCGATAAAATGTCAGCCTGTACCGGAGTCAGGTTTCTTTCAAACATCGGCCACATCGATTCAGGCAATGTTTGGTATTTATGCACAGATCGGCCTGTTTTGGACGTGATTACATTGAGGCCATGCCCATTTTCCAAAACGACCTGATGTCCATACCCCGCATAAAGAGGATCCTCTGGGCTTATTCCCATCTCTACGGTGGAGCGATGTACGGATTGCACATGATAAGTATCGGCCATAAAGTTTTCCGCTGTCATTTTCCAGTTGGCTTTAACTACCCAACGATGCGGAACGCCTCTGACTTCCATGCCCCCGTCACTTCTGCTCAGGATTATGTCTAAATACCATTTCATATTTCCAAGATAATCATTCAAAGGCATGGCATCCGCATCCAGGTTTGCGAAAATCATTCCTTGATGCATCTCGACCTTCGGAACGGGACGGAGGGCCCACTCCTCTTTCTTCATCTCTTGTCCGTATACCTTGTCACCAGCTACAATGCCGATCAGATCGCCGTTCAGGTTATAACTCCAGCCATGATAAGGGCAGGTGATCGTTTTCCTTTTTCCGTAATCAGCCGTGCACAAATGTACGCCTCTGTGTGAACATGAATTGAGAAACGCTTTAATTTCTCCTGCTTCTGTCTTTACAAGAAGGATAGGATCGTTCACGATCCATCGTGTCACGTAACTGCCCGGCTCCTTTAATTCGGATTCATGTCCCAAAAAGTGCCAAGTACGACCAAATATTTTTTCAACTTCCAATTCGTAGATTTCCGGGTCCGTCAGCGCCCATTGCGGAAATAATCCTTCCGCCATTTTTTGTTTCATAGTTTCAAGCGACTTTTTATCCAAATTACCTCTAGCCATAGATTCTCCTCCTTTTTTTTATAAAAAGCTTGAAGGCGTTTGAACCGGGGGTTCACCGATGCCTAGCTCGCGGACGCTGGTAATCAACGCAGAACGAAGACACCATTGTCGAGAGCGTTCGGGATCGTTGGCCTGTTCAGCAAACTCTTTCTGCAGCTGAAGGCGCTGTTCCGGGTCTTTTTCCTTCATCACTTTTGTATTCTTCTCAGTTATGCTTTTCACATAATCCAAAGCCACTCGGCGGCGGAGCTCGCTGTATTTCTCCAACTCGGGTTCAGCTTCGGCCCCATTCAATATCCGGATGAGACGTCTGCTAAGATCAACCGCGTCATGAACCCCGCTGTTCAACCCCAGTCCTCCCATAGGACTATTGACATGTGC
>LNAP01000884.1_pt8 | contig 49788 bp, 38 predicted proteins | sample 602601 | NCBI WGS metagenome assembly LNAP01 (sample SAMN02440304, study PRJNA202911) | soil metagenome | biome: Subtropical and temperate rainforests or woodlands; isolation source: soil samples (1 kg each in a 20% v/v slurry with milli Q water) were... ...
CTCTCTAGACCTGAGCCTGGACGGCGTGGAGCGACGCTCCCTGGCCGACTTCACCGAGCAGGCCTACCTCAACTATTCCATGTACGTGATCATGGACCGCGCCTTGCCGCATATCGGCGACGGCCTGAAACCGGTGCAACGACGCATCATTTACGCCATGAGCGAACTGGGCCTGGACGCTGACTCCAAGCACAAAAAATCGGCGCGTACCGTCGGTGACGTGCTCGGTAAGTTCCACCCCCACGGCGACTCGGCGTGCTACGAAGCCATGGTGCTGATGGCCCAGCCCTTCAGCTACCGCTACACCCTGGTCGACGGCCAAGGCAACTGGGGTGCACCGGACGATCCGAAATCGTTCGCCGCCATGCGCTACACCGAGGCGCGCCTATCGCGTTATTCGGAAGTGCTGCTTACCGAGTTGGGCCAAGGCACCGCCGACTGGGTACCCAACTTCGACGGCACCCTTGATGAGCCCGCCGTGCTGCCGGCGCGCCTGCCCAATCTGCTGCTCAACGGCACCACCGGTATCGCCGTGGGCATGGCCACCGACGTACCGCCGCATAACCTGCGCGAAGTAGCGACCGCTTGCGTACGTTTGCTTGATGAGCCAAACGCCACCGTTGAGCAACTGTGCGAACACGTACTCGGCCCGGATTACCCGACCGAAGCCGAAGTCATCACCCCACGCAGCGACCTGCTGAAAATCTACGAAACCGGTAAAGGTTCGGTGCGTATGCGCGCCGTGTACCGCGTGGAAGATGGCGATATCGTCGTCACCGCCCTGCCGCACCAAGTGTCCGGCGCCAAGGTGCTGGAACAGATCGCCGGGCAAATGCAGGCGAAAAAGCTACCAATGGTCGCTGACCTGCGCGATGAGTCGGACCACGAGCACCCCTGCCGCATCGTGATTATTCCGCGCTCCAACCGCGTGGACGCCGACGAGCTGATGGCGCACTTGTTCGCCACCACTGAGCTGGAATCGAGCTACCGGGTCAACATCAACATCATTGGCCTGGACGGCAAACCGCAGGTGAAAAACCTGCGCGAGCTGCTCAGCGAATGGCTGGTGTTCCGCATCGGTACTGTGCGTCGTCGCCTGCAATTCCGTCTGGATAAAGTCGAGCGTCGCCTGCACTTGTTGGACGGCTTGCTGATCGCCTTCCTCAACCTGGATGAAGTGATCCATATCATCCGTACCGAGGAGCATCCGAAGTCGGTACTGATGGAGCGTTTTGCCCTGACCGACATTCAGGCTGACTACATTCTCGACACCCGCCTGCGTCAATTGGCGCGGCTGGAAGAAATGAAAATCCGCGGTGAGCAAGAAGAACTCGCCAAGGAACAAGCCAAGCTGCAGGCCCTGCTGGGCAGCGAAAGCAAACTGCGCAAACTGGTGCGCAGCGAGCTGATTGCCGACGCCGAAACCTATGGCGACGACCGCCGCTCGCCGATTGTGGCGCGCGCCGAAGCCAAAGCGCTGTCGGAAACCGAGCTGATGCCGACCGAGCCGGTCACAGTGGTGGTCTCGGAAAAAGGCTGGGTGCGTTGCGCCAAAGGCCACGACATCGACGCTACCGGGCTCTCCTACAAAGCCGGGGATGAGTTCAAAGCGTCGGCGCCGGGGCGTTCGAACCAATACGCAGTGTTTATCGACTCCACCGGGCGCAGCTACTCGCTGGCGGCGCACTCGCTGCCATCGGCCCGTGGCCAGGGCGAACCGCTCACCGGGCGCCTGACGCCACCGCCCGGCGCCACCTTTGAATGCGTGCTGCTGCCAGACGACGACGCGCTGTTCGTGATCGCCTCTGATGCCGGCTACGGCTTTGTGGTGAAAGGTGAAGACCTGCAAGCCAAGAACAAAGCCGGTAAAGCTTTGCTCAGCCTGCCCAGCGGCGCCAAAGTGCTGCTGCCGCAACCAGTAGCCAACCGTGAAGAAGACTGGCTGGCGGCGGTGACCACTGAAGGTCGTCTGCTGTTGTTCAAGGTCAGCGACTTGCCGCAACTGGGCAAAGGTAAGGGCAACAAGATCATCGGTGTGCCGGGTGATCGCGTGGCCAGCCGCGAAGAGTTCGTCACCGGCCTGGCGGTCTTGCCTGCCGGCGCGACCCTGGTGCTGCAAGCCGGTAAACGCACCCTGTCGCTAAAAGCCGATGACTTGGAACACTACAAAGGCGAACGTGGCCGCCGTGGCAACAAACTGCCACGCGGCTTCCAGCGTGTAGATGGTCTGCTGGTAGAGGGCTAAGGCGGCAAGCACAGCGCGGATTACCGCTTGATACGCGCTGTTCGCTGCCAGTTCGGGCCAATCGGCGGGCTTTGAGCGCTCTAAAAAGCGCTTTCGAAGTACGCCGTAACCTCTGCAAGGCTGGAGTCATCGCACACTTTGACGGATGATAGCCAGCCTCGACCCAGTGTTTGGACTACAAGCGGCCACGCGCCGCTGCCTGGATGACTAAATGATTTCGTTGCGAATTCCCTCGCTGCTGCTCTTGACCAGCCTGCTCAGCATGGTTGGTTGCGTCGCGCAGCCCCCGGTTACCCTGTACCAACTGGACAGCGGCAACCCGAAAATGCCGGTCGCCAATAAAGGCGTGGCGGTACTGCTGGGGCCGGTGTCCATCGCCGACTACCTGCAACAACAAACCCTGCTACAGCGCCAGCAAGACGGCAGCCTGACCCCCGCCACCCAAGCCCGTTGGGCCGGTACCCTGGGCGCCGATATCGACCAGGTGCTGTTGCGCCAACTGGCCTCGCGCCTGGATACCCAACGCCTGGTCATGGCCCCTGGCGCCGCCGGTTTCATCCCGGATGTGCAGGTGCAGTTGACCATCAGCCGGATGGACTCCGGTCCACTACAACCGGCCGTGCTCGATGCCCAATGGCGGCTACTCGACCGCCGCGGGCAGTTGCGTGATAGCCGTCTGATTCACATCGAGGAACCCCATCAAGGTGGTTCGGCCGATCAGATTCGCGCTCAAAGCGTGATTTTGCAGCGCCTGGCTGAGCAACTGGCGGTAGCGATCAAGCCGTTGTCGGAACAGCCGATTGCCGAAGAGAGCCGCAAACCAGCGGTAGCACCGGCGCCCGCCAAAACACCGGAACCGCCGCAAATTCCCAAAGCAGCGCCGGTGCGTCAGCAAACGGAAGTTTTCCGCTTCTAAACCCACCGAGAAGCGCCTAACAAAAAGGCCGCCTGGGGTTACCAGGCGGCCTTTTTTTACCTGTTGTCCGTTAGCGCATCACGGCGCAGTGCCGAGGTACTCCCAGTGGTCGTTGCTGGTCTGGTCTATAGGGAAATACCAGTAGTTCTCCACCTTCAGCCGGAAGTAATCCACCCGCCCGCGATAGGCGTAGCGGTACACATCCCCCACCACGCCGGCGGTCGTTGGCGCGCCCCAGGAACGCAAGGCGTCTTGTTGGTACCAATGGCTCAACTGTTGGTCTACCTCAACCGCGCTGGCCGGATAAAACGCCGCCTTCATCGAAGCGTCATTGCCCAGGTAGATCCAATAAGGGTTGGACGTCGCGTCAGTGGGGAAGTACCAATAGCGCGAAGACCGGGCCATAAAGTATTCGTGCAGGTTTGTGTAGGGGTTGTAGTACTGATACACCTGCCCGCGCTGCGCGGTGGTGTCATACATCACCCACTCCTTCAATGCCGTGACCCCGTAATAGGCCAGCACCTTTTCACTCAGTGAATGGCCAACGGTTTTGAGCGCGCGCAGCGGTTCCGGGCTCCAGGTTACGCTGTCCTCCGCCTTGCCCATATACCGCCACGAGTCATTGCTGCTGCCATCAGTAGGAAAGTAGCCGTAGCGCGGCGTTTTGAGGATGAAATATTCGCGCAGGCCGGTATAGATATTGTCGTAGCCGTACAACGTGCCGACGCGCCCAGCGCGGGTATCGTTCCAGTTATGAACATCGCCGTACACGTCGCGCAGCCGCGCCTCAAAGTCTGCGGTCGAGGAAAACCGCTGAGGCAGCGCCGCGCGCACATTCGGCAACTGCAGGGCCGCACTCAGGTAGCCATCCTCTTTTCCGACGCGAATTGCCGCAGGCAATGGCGCAGTGGGCTTGTCGATAACGCCCACGGCAAGCTCGCGCCGCTGGCCATCAATAACGCAGTAAACAGTAGCGCGCGTGGGCTGCAGACTGGCCGGCAGGTTCACGTGGAACTTGTTCATCTCCACGGCGCTGTAGCGGCTCGCGGCCAATTTAATATCGACCTGCCCAGCGCCCTGCTCCGCCGTTTGCACACTGAGGTAACAACCGCCATTGGCCTGCGGTGCGGGCAAGTTATAGGTGTGCCCGAAGTTGCCATACAGGGCTGGATACACCGTGCTGGGCAGTTGCCCCAGCGGGTCGTAGTAGCCCACCAGCGTTACCACCGGCACGCCAAACAGGGCTGGGCGAGTGCGCTCAGTGGCGGTCACCAGAGCCTGCTTGCTGGCATCCCAACGTAAATAGCCAGTTGGGCTATTCGCATCGACTTGCGAGGACCCCACCAATGCCTGCTGCACGCGCTTCATGGTGTAGCCGGTGTGATGGGTCAACTTCGAAAGCGAGCCTTCGGCCGAGCCACCTGCCATCGGGTCTTGTCGGTAGCGATACAAGGCTTTGAACGGCGGCGTAACGGCCCCTTCGATCACGTTGTCGGCCGCCGCTGTCGACCAACGCAGATTGCTCAACATGCGGTTACGAAAGCCGTCATAACCCCAGCCACTCTTAGCGTTGTGGGAAGACCAGAACCCACCACCAGGGAAGTGCCCCAACCCGTAACCATGCCCCAGCTCATGGCTGAACTCATTGCCGGTGGTGTCGATCAGCGTGGCAATCCCGTTGCCGCCACTTAAGCCGTGGCGAACGATGCCGTTGGCATAACGACCGATATTTTGGTGAACCACCGTTTCGCGAAAATAGCCGGGCTGCTCTTGCGAGCTGCCAGCGCTGTCGACGATGCCGTAGTTGGCCAGGTTAATCCCGGTGGAAATTAGCGCTTTGCCCAAATCGCGCATATCGCCGGAATACACACCGCCCTGATCGGCACTGGCCGTGGTGTAGACAGTGCCGTTCGGCAATACCACACGGTCCAGGTGCAGAGGCAGGTATTGCCCAACAGTCAGGCGCGCGACCGGAATTTTCTGAAAATAGTCGATTGCTGCCACGCCTGGCTGGGTTTCAAACCAATTGGCGCTGGCTGGCAGCGGATCGGTCAACATGCCGAGGCGAATGGTCTGCACCACCAGCTCGGCCGGGCCCGAGAACTCGATAGCCTGCGCGCCCAATGAGCCACTGCGTTGCCCGTCGGTGAACTGCAGAGACAGGCCCGGCTTCAACCATTCCCAAGGCAATTGGGCACTCCAGGCTTTAAGCGAATAGCGCACATCCGGGCGTTCATCGACCCTGTCGCGATCGGCATCGGGCAGCAAGCGCGGCGGGGCCAGCAGGCGCTCACCCAGCAGCACGCCATCGCGCATGGCCTTCACTTTTACCTGGCCCATGCTCGTTTCAGCGATGGGCTCCAGAGGCGTAAACATCACCAACGCCTCGCGCTCGGCGACTAACGTGGGCATCTCGTTGGCGGCGTTGCCTGCGGGGTCGATGGTGTGGGTTTGGGCAAACTTGACCATCCCTTGTAGCGCGCCCAACAGGTCGCTGCGCAGCGGTTGGTCGTCGATAAAACCAAGCGGGGCAGCGGCGGCGGAGTAAGCCGGCAAGGGGCAAATGGCCAGAAGGGATAACGCCGTAGCGCAAAGCGCAAACGTCCTATGGGGGGGTGTTCTCATGGGATTCTCAGTGCTGAACAGGGAGCGCGAACGTTAACGCTCCCGCGGGCCGCGACATGCAGGACCCACCCCCGAACACGCCTGATCAAATCGCCGAAAGCCGCCGGACTATCCGAAACAACACTGCGATTTATCTACTCGCCCCGTTGCAAACGCAGCTTGTTAGCCGAGAAACCGCCCTAGCGCGGCCAGTAAACGCAGCAACGCCCCCTGATTGCGCTGCATCACCGCCAGCCCCGCCGCGCGCATGTGTTCGGCCATTGGCGGTTGTTGAAACAACTCGCCCACCGCGTCGGCCAATTGCCTGGCATCCGCGACCTCACGCAGTGCCCCCGCTTCGCGCAGCTGCGCGGCAATATCGAGAAAGTTAAACAGGTGCGGCCCGCTTAACACCGGTTTGCCCAGCGCCGCTGGCTCCAGCAGGTTATGGCCACCATTGGCGACCAGACTGCCGCCCACCAAGGCGACATCGGCCAAGGCATAGAGAAACAGCAGCTCGCCCATGGTGTCGCCTAGCAGTACTGGCGTGACAGCGCTGACTGGCTCCGCCGTTGAGCGGCGCACAGTGTTCAGCCCGGCCTTACTGCACAGCTCAAACACACTGTTAAATCGCTCTGGGTGGCGCGGTACCAGAATCAACAGGACGTCAGGATGACGGGCTAACAACTGCTGATGGGCCGCCAGGATAATCTCGTCTTCGCCTGCATGGGTGCTGGCAGCAATCCACACCGGCCGTTTGCTGGCTTGCCATTCATCGCGCAAAGCCTCGGCGCGGCGTAGAAGCTCGGGGTCGATAGTCAGGTCAAACTTGATCGAGCCGGTGACGCTCACGCATTCAGGGCGCGCACCCAGGCTTCGGAAGCGCTCGGCTTCGGCTTCGGTCTGTACCGCCAGCAAACTCATTTGCGCCAACATCGGCGCCGTCAGCTTGGCGAAGCGGCCATAACCACGGGCCGAACGCGCGGACAACCGGCCATTGGCCAACGCCACCGGAATGCCGCGTCGCGCACATTGGTGAATATGGTTTGGCCACAACTCGGTCTCCATAATCACCGCCAGCTTGGGTTGCACGCGGTTGAGAAAACGCGCGGCGGCCCAGGGCAGGTCGTAGGGTAAATAGCAGTGTTGAATCAGCGCGTCGCCAGCGAACAGCGCCTGGATGCGCTCGGAACCCGTTGGGGTCATGCAGGTAACGGTGATCGGCAGCTGTGGATAACGCTCCCGCAGTGCGCGAATCATCGGCGCGGCGGCGATGCTTTCGCCCACCGACACGGCATGCACCCAAATGCCGCCAGGCTGCAACGCCGGCAGGCCGATGGCGAAGCGTTCGCCAATGCGTTGCCCATAGGCCGGCGCCTTGCGCGCACGTAAAAACAGGCGCAGCGCAATTAGCGGCAGGCCGAGGTGAAACAGCAGGGTATAGAGGGTTCGATTCATGCGCCGCAGTTTACTGGGTTCATCCCGTTGTTGAAGCACTGCGCTCAACCAATCGCCTGCAAGTGCTTGGCAAAACTCTCGGCCAGCCACATCGCCGCCGGGCCCAAGGCTTCGTCGCGGCGGCAGACCAACTCCACCACCAACGGCGGCGGCGCCCAGTCGCTGCGCAATTCCACCAGTTGGTTGAGGTAGGTGGGGTACTGCGCCACATGCCGTGGCAACCAGGCCCAACCGAGGTTACGCATCACCAATTCGGCCATCACATAAAAGCTGTCCGCACGCCACACCGCCGGGCTGATCGGCTCGCCGCCAGGGTAATGGCGTTCTTGTGGCGCCATGAGCAATTGGCGGTGCTGGGCCAGGGTATGACGGTCGACGTATCCGACGCCGGCCAGGGCATGCCCGGCACCGCATACGGTGACCATCTCGATGGTGCCCAGGCGCTGGCGCTCCAGCGCCCGCGGCATATCTTCGTGGTGAAACAGCAAGCCGAGGTCGGCACGGCGCTCCACCAGCTTGCGCGCCACATCGCCTTGGGCGCCGCTGGCCAGTTGCACCTCCAGCCGCGGGAATTGCCGGGACAGCGATTCCAAGCTATCGAGCACCGGCTGAAATGGCATGGCCTCGTCCTGGGCCAAACGCAGACAGGCCTCTTCGCCGCGCACCAAGCCCATGGCGCGGCCTTCCAGACGCTCGCATTGGCGCAGAATCTCCCGCGCGTCTTCCAACAACACCGAGCCGGCTTCGGTTAGCCGGGGCTGGCGACCGCTGCTGCGATCAAACAGCAACATGCCCAAGTCGGTTTCAAGTAGGGCAATGGCATTACTCACCGCCGACTGCGCGCGATTCAAACGCCGCGCCACCGCCGAAAATGACTGGCTTTCAGCGACGCTGACAAACAAGCGCAGCTGCTCAAGGTTCCATTGCATAGCGGCAACCTATCTTTTATTCAGATGGGTAATGACTTTATCCCATCGCAGCAGCGCTTAGAATCGCCAACTCATCAGCACACGCGTTTTTAAGTAGGAGCACCTCTTATGTCCGGTTACCTGTTCTTGGGCATTGCCATCGCCTCTGAAGTCATTGCCACCACCTCGATGAAAGCCATCGACGGCCTCAACAAGCCGCTGCCGTTGGTGCTGGTGATTGTTGGCTACGCCATTTCCTTTTGGATGCTTACCTTGGTGGTGCGCACCATTCCGGTGGGGGTGGCCTATGCGGTATGGGCAGGACTGGGGATTGTATTGGTGAGTATTGCCGCGACCTTTATCTACGAGCAAAAGCTCGATCTGCCGGCGATGTTGGGGATGGGGTTGATTGTTGCGGGGGTGGTGGTGATTCAGTTGTTCTCCAGTACAACCGGGCATTAACAGACCACGCGCTTCATAGGGTGTGCTGCGCGCACCAAGCGATCTGCCGGGCGACCTCGCATTGGTGCGAACAGCACACCCGAAGAGCAGTTCGCGGCGCATGTGAGGGTTATACTGCCCGCCTTATTTTTCACCGAGGCACGCGGCCCCATGTCCCAAGCGCTTTGCACTGACGTTGTGATTGTCGGCGGCGGTATCGCCGGCCTCTGGCTGAATGCGCGCCTGCGCCAGCAGGGTTTTTCCACCCTCTTGGTGGAAAGCGCCACGCTAGGTGGCGGGCAAAGTGTGAAGTCGCAAGGCATCATCCACGGCGGTACCAAATACGCGCTGCATGGCGCGCTGACTGGCGCGTCCGAAGCCATCGCCGATATGCCGCGGCGTTGGCGCGTGGCGTTGGAGGGCAGCGGCGAGTTGGATTTACGCGGCGCCCGCGTGCTGTCCCAAGCCCACTATCTCTGGTCGCCTGGCACCCTGGCTGGCAACCTCACCAGTTTTTTCGCCAGCAAGGCCGTGCGCACCCGCGTCGACCAAGTCAAAGGCGCCGACCTGCCGCCCGCCCTGCAAGACCCGAAATTCAAAGGCAAGGTCTACCGCCTTAACGAGCTGGTACTCGATGTACCGAGCTTGATCGCGCGCCTGGCCGAACTTGCTGGCGACAGCCTACTTAGCGGCCAAACCATTGAGCCGCTGCTGGACAACGGCGAGCTGGCCGGACTTACGGTCGACGGCCGCGAGATCCGCGCCCAGCGGGTGGTGTTGAGTGCCGGCGCCGGCAATGCCGCGCTGCTCACCGCCCTTGGCCAAAGCCAACCGCTGATGCAACGCCGCCCACTGCATATGGTGATGGTCAAAGGCCCAACCCTGAAGCCGTTGTATGCGCACTGCCTGGGCGGCGGCCCGAAACCACGGGTCACCGTCACCAGCCATCCGACTGCCGATGGTCAATGGCTATGGTACTTGGGCGGCGAGCTGGCCGAAGCCGAGGGTGTGGCCCGTGATGGACAGGCGCAAATCGCCGCCGCGCAGAAGGAAATGAGCAACCTGCTGCCCTGGGTCGATTTCAGCCAAGCGCATTGGGCAACGTTGCGTATCGACCGTGCAGAACCGGCGCAAAGCGGCCTGGTACGCCCGGACAACGCCTTTCTCGCCGAGCACAAACGCCTGTTGGTGGGCTGGCCGACCAAGCTGGCCCTGGCGCCGGACTTCGCTGACCGCGTGCTCGCCGCCTTAAAGCGCGACGCCATTCAGCCCGGCCACTACGCAGCTCTGCCCGAACTGCCACGCCCGGCCGTTGCCGCTACCGCCTGGGACACCCTGCTGCCATGAGCCAGAAAACCCTGCACGACCTGCACCGCCCGCTGGGCAGCACCGGCATTCTGGTTTCGCCTCTTGGCCTGGGTACGGTCAAGCTGGGCCGTGATCAGGGGGTGAAATACCCCAACGGCTTTCAGATTCCGGATGACCACGAAGCACGCTTGCTGCTCGACCTGGCCCGCGACCTGGGTATCAACCTGATCGACACCGCGCCCGCTTACGGCAGCAGCGAAGAGCGCCTGGGCCCGCTGCTGCGCGGTCAGCGCGATGCATGGGTGATTGTCAGCAAGGTCGGCGAAGAGTTTGCCAATGGCCTGTCGCACCATGACTTTTCTGCGGCCCACACGCGGTTCTCCGTGGAACGCAGCCTTAAGCGCCTGGAGACCGAGCAGATTGATGTCGTGCTGGTGCATTCCGACGGCAACGACCTCAACGTCTTGCAAGCGCATGAGGTGTATCAGACCCTCGCCGCCCTCAAGGCCGAAGGCAAGATCGGCGCTTACGGTTTTTCCGGTAAGACCGTGGCCGGCGGCTTGCTGGCCCTGGAGAGAGGCGACTGCGCCATGGTCACCTACAACTTGAACGAAACAGGCGAACGCCCGGTGCTGGACTACGCTTCCCAGCACGGCAAAGGCATTCTGCTGAAGAAGGCGCTGGCCAGCGGGCATATCTGCCTGGAGCCGGGCGTCGATCCGGTACGCGCCAGCTTTGAATTGGCCTTCGCGCACCCGGCGGTTGCCAGCGCGATAGTCGGAACCATCAATCCGCTGCATCTGTCACACAACGTCTCCACCGCCGCGTCCGTTATTCACACAATCGGACGAGGCTAAAACAATAACGACCGCCAATCGCTAACCATCCAACTCGCAGCCCATCTGCGCAGTAGATGTCCCTGAGGAGCCGATATGCCGCGAGTCCTAGTCCGCAAGGCCCCCACCGATTTCAAAACCTTGGCGCTGCGGGTTGAAGCCAGCGCCACCGACCTGAGCTATCAGGGCATTGGCCCGCCGCTGAACTTCTCGCAAGTGCTCGATCGCCGTCAGCCACTGCCCCTCGACAATAGCGAACAGTTTCAGGCCGACCTGGCCAACCTAGGCGTTTCCGTGCGCCTGACCCTGAGCTGGCAAGGCCGCGATTATTGGGTGCTGGTGCGCCAACGCCGCCTGGACCGAGGCGATGTGGTGCTCAAACTGATTTCCGGCTACGTACCCGCCCACGAACTTAACCTGCCGCTACTGACCGCCATTCAGGAAGTGGCCGAAGAATGCCTGCTGGAAACCCCCGAAGGTTGGCTCGGTGGACGTTTTGGCGACACCTGGCTACCAACGCCGTACCACAACGCCCTGCGTTACCGGCAATCGGCGAGCTTTAGCCTAAGCCCGCTGTCGGGCGCGGCGCGGCCAATTCGCTGCGGCAACCTGACCTTGATTGAGCGCCCGCGCGCCTATGTGCACCTGCCCACTTCCTCGCTGCAACTGGTCTACGACCTGCGCCTGGAACTGCCCAAAGACACGCGCCTGCTCAGCCTGTTTCATGTCGATGAAAAGCTCGAAGACGGCAAGTTAGTGGCGCGGCTGGATCGCAGCAAACCGGATCTGTATTTGATTCCGCTGCACCAGGGCAAGCCCTGTGCGGAGCTGTTGACCTTAAAGCAAGGCGTAGTAGTACCGGCCAGTACGCGCGGTATTTTTCTCGCTGAAAGCTTTGCCCCACAGGAAGGCTGGTTGGTGCGCGATGAGCGCATTCGCTGGAAGGATTGGGTACAGCAGCAGGGCCTTAACGTAAAAAAGCCCCAGGCAAAAGTGGCGTGTAGCTAAAGCGGCAGAATGTCGTTTGGCTTGGCCCTCTCCCCCGGCCCCTCTCCCGCAAGCGGGCGAGGGGAGACAAACGGAACGCGGTCAGGGCCCCTCTCTCGCAAGCGGGCAAAGGGAGACAGGCGGAACGCGGTCAGGCCCCCTCTCCTGTTTGCGGGCGCCCGGCCAGGGGAGAGGGCGGGGGGAGAGGGCCGGGCATACCGCCGTCCCCGCTACTTCAACTCACTCGAGCTCTTACCCAACAACCGCCGCGCCACGATCAATAACTGGATCTGCTGGGTGCCTTCAAAGATGTCGAGAATCTTCGAATCCCGCGCCCATTTCTCCAGCAGTTCGTCCTCGCTGTAGCCCAGCGCGCCGGCCAATTCCACGCACTTGAGCGTCACTTCATTGGCTACGCGCCCGGCCTTGGCTTTGGCGATGGAGGCTTCCTTGGAGTTGGGCAGTTTGTTGTCGGCCATCCAGGCGGCTTTCAAAGTAAGTAGACGCGCGGCCTCCCATTCGGCTTCCAGGCGGTACAGCGTGGCCTCGGCATGGCTGACGGTCAGCAGCGGCTTGGCGTAGTCGAAGCGAAAGCTGTCTTTTAGCAGCTCACGGGTACGGTCCAACGAGGCTTTGGCCACGCCAATGGCCATGCCCGCCACCAATGGCCGAGTGTTGTCGAAGGTTTCCATCACCCCGGCAAAGCCTTTTTGTACGTCCACTTCAGGGTTGCCCAGCAGATTGGCAGCCGGTACGCGACAGTCGCTAAAGCTGATGGAAGCGGTGTCTGAGGCCTTGATGCCGAGTTTCTTTTCCAGACGGGTGACGGTCATGCCTGGCGTGCCGTGCTCGACCACAAACGACTTAATCGCGGCGCGGCCCAAGGCTTTGTCCAGCGTGGCCCAGACCACCACCGAGTCGGCACGCTCGCCGGAGGTGACGAAGATTTTCTCGCCATTGAGCACGTAATGGTCGCCGTCTTGCCGCGCCGTGGTGCGGATGGCGGCGGAGTCCGAGCCGGTGCCGGGTTCGGTAATGGCCATGGCCGCCCAGGTGCCGTTAAAGCGCTGCAGCTGTTCGTCGTTGGCCACCGCAGCAATGGCGGCGTTGCCCAGGCCCTGACGTGGCATGGCCAGCAGCAAACCGACATCGCCCCAGCACAGCTCCATCACGCCTAATAGCGCCGACAGATTGCCACCGTTTTTAACGCCCTCTTCCAAGGATTTAGCCGCACCGCGCTTGCTCGCCGAGCCGGCACCAATGGCATCCGGGGAACCAGCATTCATGCCGTCCAATAACGCTGCAAGCAGGTCGAGTTCCTTGGGGTAGGCATGCTCGGCTTTGTCGTATTTGCGTGAGATCGGCCGGAAATAGTTGGCCGCCACTTGATGGGCCTGATGCACCAGGCCTGAGAATTTCTTCGGGGTTTCCAGATTCATGTGCGTAGCTCCCTGGCCATCACAGTTGCAAGCCGCCGGCCATCACGGCCACGGCGCGCAAGTCGCGGTACCATGTTCTTTGGTAAAGCCATGGCCGCCCAACAGTTGCACGGCATCGGTGCCAATCTTCATGGCCTTTTCGGCGCAGAGCAGACGCGCCAGATAGGCTTCGCGCTGGAACGGCAAACCTTGCTCGGCGCGGGCGCAGGCACGCCAGACCAGCATGCGCATGGCGTCCAGTTCGATGGCGATATCGGCGACCATAAACGCCACGCCCTGGCGATGGCTGATCGGCTCGCCAAAGGCGGTGCGTTCGTTGCAGTAGGTGGTGACGTATTCCAGCGCCGCCTGCCCGGTGCCTACGGCCAGCGCACACCAAGCCAGGGCGGCGTGGTCGAGAAAACTCTGGTAGTTAAAGTGCTCGGCGTTGAGGCGCTGCTCAGCCGCTACTTTCACGTTTTTAAGTGTTACCCGCGCCGTGGCGCCGGCTTTAAGGCCCATACCCGGCTCTGGAAAACGTTGCAGGCCTTTGCTACCGGCTTCAACGATAAACAAGGCCGGGCCGTTTTCAGCCTTGGCGGCAATGATCAGGTGACTGGCATCCAGGCCACGCAACACCAAGCTTTTTTCGCCGCTGAGGTGGTAGTGCTTACCCTTGCGCTTGGCTTTGGTAGCCAGCTGCTGAGGGTCGAACAGCGCCACGGGTTCGTTGACCGCAATGGCCATCACCGGCGCACTGGCTTCACTAACAAAGGCCGGCAGCCAGCGCTGCTGCTGCTCTGACGAACCCCAACGGCGGATGCAGTTAGCGGCAGACAACGGCACCAACAGCGCGGCGGCCAGAGACATATCGCCCTTGGCCAAGGCTTCGGCAATCAGCGCGTTGCTCACGGTGGTGCGCTCGCCGGCCATACCGCCATGCACTTCGCTGACACCGTAAAAGGTCAGGCCCAGGTCTTGGGCTTGGTTGAGCAGTTCAGCGGGCACGGCGGCATTGGCGTCGGCATCGTGGGCGGCTGGGCGCAGCACTTCGCTGGCAAAGCTGGCGAGCATCTCCACCAGCATTTGTTGCTCGTCGCTTAAGGACAAGTCGAACAATGCATCCGGGTCGACCTTGCGCGGCGTGCGGCTGCCGCCCTTTTGCGCACGGTCGGCGGCCAGGCGAAAACTGGCACGGCTGCCACTGTAGATAAGCTTTTCAAACGGTTTGCGCAGGTTCAGGCGGTCAGGCCAATCGGCCTGCGCCATGCGATTGAGAAGGGCCAGAGCGCGGCCTTGGACATCGGCATTCATGGGCATCTTTCCATCCAGGATAGAGATGCCCAAAGCATGCTCGCGTAAAAAGCCCGAGCCTATGACCGTCCCGCCAAGAGGTTATGGCAGGTCAGCCATGTAGCTTATTTGCGTTCAAGGATTTTATTGACGATGGCCGTGGTGGAGCTGTTTTCCACCAGGCCAAGCACCCGTACTTCGCCGCCATAGGCTTTGACGATATCGGCGCCAACCACTTGCTCAACGCCATAGTCACCGCCTTTTACCAGCACGTCGGGCTTTACCGCCCGCAACAGGTTTTCCGGGGTGTCTTCGCTAAAGCTCACCACCCAATCCACCGCGCCCAAACCCGCGAGCACGGCCATACGCCGGTCTACCGAGTTAATCGGGCGCCCTGGGCCTTTGAGGCGGCTGACGGAGGCGTCGTCGTTAACGGCCAACACCAGACGGTCGCCTTGGGCGCGGGCTTGTTCCAGGTAGGTCACGTGACCGGCATGCAGAATGTCGAAGCAGCCATTGGTAAAGACGATTTTCTCGCCATGGGCGCGGGCATCGTCGATGCTGGTGAGCAGTTGTTCCAGGCTCAGCACGCCACGTTCGGAACCCTCCTCACGCTGCACTGCACGGCGCAGTTCCGGCGCGCTGATGGCGGCGGTGCCGAGTTTGCCCACCACAATGCCAGCGGCCAGGTTGGCCAGCGCCACCGCTTGTGGCAGCTCTTCGCCGGCAGCAATGGAAGCGGCCAAGGTGGAAATTACCGTGTCGCCAGCGCCGGTGACATCGAATACTTCGCGGGCGCGGGCTGGCAGGTGCAGGGCCGGGTGGCCAGGGCGCAGCAGGGTCATGCCGTGCTCGCCACGGGTAACCAATAGCGCGCCCAGTTCCAGCTCGCTCATCAGCTCGGCGCCTTTGGCTACCAGCTCGGCCTCATCGGCACAGCGGCCAACAATGGTTTCAAATTCATTCAGATTCGGCGTGATCAAACTGGCGCCGCGGTAGATAGCGAAATCCTTGCCTTTGGGGTCGGCCAGCACGGGGATATTGCGTGCGCGGGCGGCCTGGATCAGCTCTTGGTGGTTCTTCAGCGCGCCTTTGCCATAGTCCGACAGCACCAGCACTTTGATGCCGTCGAGCTGGCTTTGCACCGACGCGGTAAGCGCCGCAGTGTCGGTCTTGAACGGTTCTTCAAAGTCCATGCGCAGCAGTTGCTGGTGACGGCTCATTACCCGCAGTTTGACGATGGTCGGCTGGCTGGCAATGCGCTGAAAGTGTGCTTGCACGCCGGCGCCTTTAAGGCTGTTGGCCAAGCTGGCAGCGGCTTCATCTTCACCGGTCACACCGACCAGACGCGCCGGCGCACCCAGCGCAGCAATGTTCAAGGCAACGTTGGCGGCGCCGCCTGGACGATCTTCGATATGGTCAACCCGCACAACGGGCACCGGCGCCTCAGGAGAAATCCGCGAGGTGCCGCCATGCCAGTAGCGGTCGAGCATGACATCACCGACCACCAATACGGCAGCCTGATCAAAACGGGGCATGGACAACTTCATGGACTCTCCGGGACGACGAAAACGCGGGGAAATATAGCATAGCGAGGCGGCTAACCAGCCTCGGCGGCCAAGCCCAGCAACTGGGCGACTTTTAAAGGAAGCGGATCAGCCCGGGCACTTGGGGAAGCCAACGCCTGGTCTTCCCCGCCCGAAGGTTATAAGCCGATCAGATGACAGCCTCATCAACCGCCTCGTCATCATCTTTGAAATGACGGGAATGCAAGGTGGCGTAATAGCCATTGAGGGCCAACAGCTGGTCATGGGTGCCGCGCTCAACGATCTGGCCGCGGTCCATGACCAGAATCAGGTCAGCCTTCTCGATGGTCGACAGGCGGTGGGCGATCACCAAGGTGGTACGGCCCTCCATCACCTTCTCCAGCGCAGCCTGAATATGCCGTTCCGATTCGGTGTCGAGCGCCGAGGTGGCCTCATCCAGAATCAGCAGCGGCGCGTCTTTGAGCAAGGCGCGGGCGATGGCTAAACGCTGACGTTGGCCGCCCGACAACATCACGCCGTTTTCACCGACCTGGGTATCGAAGCCTTCTGGCAGTTGGTCGATAAACTCGCGAGCAAAGGCGTCGTCGGCAGCCTTTTCCGCGGCGCTGCGCGGGCGGTCGGCCAGGTCGCCATAAGCAATGTTGTTCAGCACGGTGTCGTTAAACAGCGTGACCTGCTGGGTTACCAAGGCAATGTGGGTACGCAGGTTGTTCAGGCGATAACTTTCCACGTCGAGGCCATCGAGCAGGATTTGCCCCTCACTGTGGGCGTAGAAACGTGGAATCAAGTTAGCCAGCGTTGACTTGCCGCTACCCGAGCGCCCTACCAGCGCCACCATCTGCCCAGGTTCGACGCTAAAGTTCAGGTTGTTCAGCACCTGCTTTTCCGTGCCTGGGTAGGTGAAATTAAGGTTTTTCACTTCCAGACGCCCGGAAACGCGCTCGCGCTCCTCGGTACCGTTGTCGACCTCGGTGTCCTGGTCCAGTTGCTCAAAGATGCTTTCGGCACCCGCCACACCCTTCTGGATGGTGGAGCTCACTTCAGACAGCTGGCGAATCGGCTTGGGCAGCAGGCCGGCCATGGAAATGTAGGCCACCAGGTCGCCTACCGTGGCATCACCACGCAGCAGCAACACCAGGTACAGCAACACGGCCATGGCGCTATAAATGACCAACTGCAACATCGGCGTATACACCGCCGAGGTCTTGTTCATGCGCAAGTTCTTTTTAGTGTTTTCGGCACTGACTTTCTTGAAGCGTTTACGCTCATACGCTTCGCCGCCAAAACTGCGCACTACGCGATACCCCTGAATAGCTTCGGAAGTAACGTGGGTAACATCGCCCATAGCGATTTGAATATTTTTGCTTTGCTTACGAAACTTGCGGCTGGCGCTGGTAACCATCAGGGCAATAATCGGCAGAATAGCGACCATAACCAAGGTTAACTTCCAGTTCATCCATAACAGGGTGGCAAACAGAAATACAACGGTCATACCTTCACGAATTACCACTTTGATGGCGTCAGTTGCGGCGCCAGTCACCATAGTGACGTTAAAGGTAATACGTGAAATCAAATGGCCAGAGTTATGCCGATCAAAATAGCGATTGGGCAGCGTCAACATATTGTTGAAAAGCTCAACACGCAGATCATTTACTAACCCCAGCGAAACCTTGGCCAGGAAATAGTTACCGAGAAAAGAGCCAACGCCCTGCCAGACGGCGATCAAAATCACCAGTAACGGCACCGCATAAAGCAGTTCCAGATTCCGCAACCAGGCCCATGGCGCGTTGGGAAAAAGCGCGGCTCCAGGGTTGCTCAAACCGTCAACGAAGTACTTGAGGATGCCGGCGAGCATGGGTTGGGTAGCAGCAAAAATAAGAAAACCGACGATGCTCAGAGCGAACAGCCCCCAGTACGGCCGGACGTAGGAGAGCAGGCGGAAGTAGATTTTGACGCTGGACACCGGCTGGATACTCCGGAGAGAATTGCTCATGAAATGCACGCTACCCAATCGAAAGAAGACGGAAAATGATAGCACTCCCCGCCCTGATTATGTGGCTCCGAGGTTAGATTGACTGAATCCGCAAGCGCCCCCACCGACTCGATATATTGCGGCCTGGTGGCAGGGGCAGAGGTAATTGAGCGCGACCCTTACGGCGACAAGGTGCTCAAATTACAAGATGGCAACTTTCTTAAGCTGTTTCGGCGCAAACGCCTGATTACCACCGCCATGATTTCCCCGCCAGAAAAGCGCTTTATGGCGAATTGTGAAACCCTGGAAAAGCGCGGAATCCCCTGCCCTAAAGCCCTGCAACTGTTCAAATTTTCTCACCCGGACCGAGGCGCCATTTTATACAGCCCGCTGCCCGGCCACACGTTACGCGGTTATATTCCTACGCAATCGCCAGAACAGCAGGAAATACTGCTTAAAAAGCTGGCAACTTTTATTGCCCACCTGCATGACAAGGGTATTTATTTCCGCTCGCTGCATATGGGCAACATTATTCTTACCGAATCGGGCGATTATGGGCTTATCGATATTTCCGATATGCAAATCAGCTTACGCTCGCTATCGAAGGCTAAACGCAAGCGCAACTTCAAACACTTGCTGCGTTATAAGAAAGATCTGCGCTTAATCAAAAAAATCGGTCTTGCCCCGTTCTTTGCACAATACAATCAAAGCACTGCGGTAAAACTGAATGCCGACGATATTATCGCCGAGTACGAAAAAGTTAACGTTTGACCAGTTCAACCGGGACATACGCATATGAACGACACAGTGAAAGTATTTGTTGGCTGCGATCCTAACGATTGCGACCTCGAACAAATGATGGTGCTGGAATACAGCTTGCGTAAGCACTCTTCCCTGCCGGTGGACATTCACTGGATGCAGCTGTCCCGCGACCCTGCGAGCTTCTGGTACTCCTCACCTGAGACCGAGCAGGGCTGGCGCTCGGATAACTGGACTACACCGTTCTCCGGGTTCCGCTGGAGCATTCCGGCCTTCTGCAATTTTGAAGGTCGCGCCATATATATGGATGCCGACGTCATTGTGCTGGGCGATATCGCCGAGCTGTGGAACACGCCATTTGAGCCGGGCAAGATTGTGATGGCCAAGGGTGGTAAAGAGTCCTGGCGCTTTTGTGTATCAATGTGGGACTGCGCGCAGGCCAAAGAGCATTTGCCGGCACTGGAGCAGATCATCAGCGACCCGCGCTCGCACCATAAGCTGCGTGACTATTTCGGCCAGAACACCGGTTTAATCCAAGGCTTTGACGATCAATTCAATAACATCGACGGCGAGCATAGCCCCATCGATGCGATCAAAATCCTCCACTACTCCGACATCGGCACGCAGCTCTCGCACAAATACTCCTTCGAACGCCTGGCAAGCCAGAATGAAAAACACTGGTTCGACGGCGACGTGTTCGAGCACCCACGCAAAGACCTGATCGAGCTGTTCGACCGTTATTATCAGGAGGCCCTGGCCAACGGCTATACGCTTGAGCAGTACAAAGTGGCTGAGCGATTTGGCAGCGTGCGCAAAGCATCGCAAAAGAACTACAAAGGCAATGACGTGACCCGCGCCAAGGGTTGGCGGCGGTTTTTCTCCAGGTAACCTTGCCTACAGCGCCCAGCAGCATTGCGCTGCTGGGCAAGCATAGCGACGAATTCCCTAGCGACGGAGGGCGCCCACTTTGTTCTGAGTAGTCACTGCCACCGCTCCTGCCAGCGGTAGCCAGAGCCACAGCCAGACGACGTTCGGCGCGTCCACGAAGAAATGCATTTCCACCAGCATCAGAACGCTGGATGCCGAGAGAACAGCTAGCCATAGCCGGCCCAAATCGCTAGTCGTTTTCCTCAATGCCCAAATGCAGGCACCCATCGCTAACCACAGAGCGGCCAATCCAACTAAGCCAAATTGATAGAGCGCTTCCAGGTACAGGCTATGGGGGTTGCTAACGATGGCGCCATTGGTCAACGCCACCTTCCCAAGTTCGGTATGCGAGCCATGGCCAAACCACCAATTTTCGCCAATTCGCTCGAATACGGCGGCCCAGACCTCGTCTCGATCGGTCAAACCTCGATCGCCGAACTCGTACACCACTTGCTCAAAGCCGACCACAACCACAGCACATGTGACCAATACCGCCACCCAGCCGATTTGGCGGCGCAGCCGCCCCTCGGTCATGGTGATAACCAACACAGCCGAAGCAAGCAACCCTGCAACCCACGCAGAGCGAGCAAATGTGAAATATAGGTAGATCAGCAAGACCACCACACACGCCGACCACAGCATACAGTGCGCTGGCTTACGGCTTTTGAGCAGCAGCCAAACCGAGATGACCAAGGCGAAGGCGTAGTGCAAGCCTGCTTCAATAGTAATGCCAAACTCCGCAACGCCCGGAATACCGGAATCGTGGATATACATCCCGCGATAGGACGTATCAAACTCACCGACCAACATCTTGTTAACCAGCGATAAGCCTGCAAAACAAGCCGGTGCCAGCGCACTCACCGTTAATACCGCCAGCCAGCCGCGGCCTTCTTTCCCGCCCAGTAGCATCACCATCCAGGTGAAGAACAAGATCAACAGCAACTGCCGTACGGAGCTGTAGGACTCGGTGAGGATGCTGTTTAGCATCAGCACGCACCATAACAAGAGAAACAACAAGAACGTCGGGGCCAAGAGTCGCAAACGTTCCTTAAACAGTTGCCCCAACAGACACAGTAGTGAAATGCAGGTAACCAAACGTATGGTTTTTTCCCAATCCCCCGACTCTGGCCACCAATAACCACCAACTAACAAAACCGTGAGGGTTAACAGGGCAAGCACTACACCCAATGCCCCTATCTTCTCCGCATATTTCTCGAGCTGCATAACACCACGCATAAGACTGTTGATTGGATGCACTGAATGAAGTTATATCTATCCATCTACAGCGCTAAGGCTTTACGACCATCACCGCGGAGCTTTTTATCCACTCGCGCTCAAATTCCCACGCATGACCGTCCCAAAACGTGCCGCCTTCGTCAGAAAAGCCGACCAGCACAATGTCAAAGCTCGCGCCTTTGAGCTGTTTTAGGTAGTCAAAGAATGCCAGGGCATAAAATCCGGTCGAGGGCCCGCCACGGGTTGGCAGCCCTTCATACGGGTAAGCTTCCAACGCAGGAAATGCTTGGCGCAGGGGCAGAAACGAGAAATCTCCAGCCCGCGGCAAGGTGCTTTCATCGCCGCCCAACATCACACTGTATAAACGCGGGTTGAACCAGGAAAACAGTCGCAACATGCCTTTATACGGATAACCGAAGTAACCACCTTTGCGGTAATTGTGCCGATGAATAAAGACATTCACATGGCGCCGGCGCAACGAAGGCAGGTTGCGGCACTTGTTAAAGCTGACCACGATATCGCTGTCTTGAATATTCAAGCTGTCGATAAGCGCGGGCGTCAGTAGTGGGTTATTGGCGAGCAAAATCACTCGCCCGGAGGCGGCAATCTTTTCAATTAAGGCAACGGACATACGTTGCAAACTTTCACTGGTCACAGTGCATCAGTCCTTGAGCATTTTGACGATATCGGCATCGGTATACAGCCGCGCGATCACCTGATCATTGCCGCCCAACTTCATATTCTCGTTATACAAGGCGATATCTTGGGTGCCGGGCAAACTGGGGAAGTAGGCGTCATCAGCGGACAGCTGCCGCACCTTGAACCCCGAACGCAGGGCGTGAACATGCAGCCAGATATCGTCGGCTTTAGGCGACACGGCAACAAATGCATCTCCCTGTTCCTTTAGCACCTGCAGAAATGCCGGCGGATACAACACCCCCGACACGCCAATGGCAAAGTTCTGGAAACTGGCCTGCGGCCCCAACTGGGTGGCCCAAGCGGTGTACGAGGTTATCCCATCCGCGCCAACACCTAAGCGCTTGGCCTTGTAGCAAACTATTTGCTCGGGGGTTGCGCGGTGGGCTTGCTGCAAGCCGGCCAACCAATTGCGCGGGTAAAACACATCGTCGTCCGCCGTAACCAGCGGCTTATCCAAGGGCTCGCCTTGAACGAAGGGGAAATACTTTTTATGCGGGCCGTAGTTTACGCAGTGCTTTACCTCCAGCCCGCGAGCCTGCAAACGCCGCAGCGCTAGCGGAAGGTTTTCATACACGGCCAACTCGTCTACCCACAAAATCAATCGGCTGGGCAGCACGTCGCCCGCGGCAATCGACTCCAGAGTGATATGCACAGACTTGAGTCGCGTCGAATAGCTGGTCAGCGACACCACCGGCCCACCGCTGGCCACCACCGACTGGCGCGAGAAACGGTTAGCCAGAGCAAAGCGCAACAGCTTCCAGCGCCGTGCGAGCTTGGCTTTGTATTTACGCCACTTGCGCCCGACCTTGGAGGAACCCACTGCGGTATCTACCGGCACCGACATCAGGCGCCCAGCTCCAACGAGTCGCCACGCCCGACCGCGTAGTAGCGCAAACCCGCAGCGCGCACTTCATCGGGGCTGTACAGATTACGGCCATCGACAATCACTGGGTGACGCAAGGTGGCGGCGATATGCTGCAAGTCGACCGCACGGAATTCTTTCCACTCGGTGCAAATTACCAGCACATCGGCACCGTTCAATGCCTCTTCGCTACTGCTGACCAGCACCAGGTCGTCACGCTCGCCATAGGTGCGGCGAATCTCGCCGGCTGCCACCGGATCGTATGCACGCACCCGCGCACCTTGAGCCCACAGCCCTTCCATCAAGGTGCGGCTGGGTGCTTCGCGGATATCGTCGGTGTTGGGTTTGAAGGCCAAGCCCCACAGCGCCACGGTCAACCCAGCGAGCTGCCCATCGAACACCTGGGAAAGCTTCTTCAGCAAAATATTCTTCTGCCGCCCGTTCACCTCATCAACCGCGCGCAGCAACGCCGCGTCGTAGCCGATGTCTTGCGCCGTACGCGCCAGGGCCTGCACATCCTTGGGAAAGCAGGAGCCGCCGTAGCCGCAGCCGGGGTAAATAAAGTGGTAACCAATGCGCGGGTCAGAGCCGATGCCCTGACGGACCTGCTCGATATCGGCGCCCACCAGCTCGGCGATATTGGCGATCTCGTTCATAAAGCTGATTTTGGTCGCCAGCATGGCGTTGGCGGCGTACTTGGTCAGTTCGGCCGAGCGCACGCCCATAAAGAAAATCTTGTCGTGGTTGCGGTTGTACGGCGCGTAGCACTCGCGCATCAACGTACGCACGGTTTCCGACTCGGTGCCGACGACGATCCGCGCACCACGGGTGAAGTCTTCAATGGCAGCCCCTTCCTTGAGGAATTCGGGGTTCGAGCACACGTCAAACTGCACGTCGCTGCCGCGCTCAGCCAGTGCTGCGGCAATCGTGTTTTCTACCTTGCCTGCAGTGCCCACCGGCACGGTGGACTTGTTCACCACTACCTTGTAGCCGTTCATATGCTGGCCAATGGTGCGCGCCACATTGAGCACATAGGTCAGGTCGGCTGAGCCATTTTCGTCCGGCGGCGTGCCCACAGCGATAAACAAGATGCTGCCAAAGGCAATCGCCGCGCTGGCATCTTCGGTAAAGCTGATACGGCCGGCAGCGATATTGCTGCGCACCATGGCCTCAAGACCCGGCTCGTAAATCGGGATTTCGCCGCGGGTGAGCATGGCGGTGCGTTCGCTATTGGTGTCCACACAGATCACGTGGTGGCCGGCGTCTGCCAGGCATGCGCCGGTGACCAGGCCCACATAACCACTGCCGAAGATGGTGATTTTCATGCTCTAACCCTGCTCATTCGAAATCGCCCCTGAGGGGCGTGTGCTTACGCGCCAGTAATCAACGCACGCAGCCGATGGAAAAGGCCCGACGGGTGTACACCCTGAGGATTCTGGTGCGGCAGCGCCAGCACGGCGGAAAATTCTTCAGCGCGCTGACTGAGCCGGTGGCGTTCAAATACCAAGTCATGGCCGGCCTTGGCAATCGCCGCAGCCTCGTCGGGATGCGCCAGCAAGTGCGTGTACTTCTCCAGCAATTCCTCGACCGTGTCGTAGTGCACCACATTGACCATATCGACCAGCCCCAGCAGCGCATCCTCAGTCGGCTGGCGCTTGGCGAGCAAAATGCAGCCGCAGGCCATGGCCTCGAAGTTCTTGGCCATGTACTCATTGAAGCCGATGTCGGCACTCAAGAAGAACTTGATGCGGTTAAGCACCGCCAGGTATTCGTCGGGGCTTTCAGTGCGCAGCAACTGCAACGGCGTGCTGGCTGCCACGCGGTCGAGCAGCTCTTTGCGCCGGCTATACACCTGATTATTCACTCGACCGACAAACGCCAAGTCGATATCCCGCGGGCCGTTGAGGTTATGCAGATGGGCGTCATCAAACGCCTTGGCGACAAAGTGCGCACTCACCCCGCGCGAACCGAAATAGTCGCGCACCGAAGCACTGGTGAAAATCACCGGGCTACCGTTGAGGGATTTAAAGAAGGTCAGAAACTTAGAGTGAAATTTACTTTCCCCCATAAATTCCTGGTACGCGTCCTCTTCGTAATACACCAGCCCTGGCAACGCGCGAACACGGACAAAGGCATGGGCAACACGGCGCAACGGGATATCGAACAACACCCGATCAAAGCCGGAAACGTCCAATTCTTTAAGGGTTTTCGGCAGTACGCGGATCTGCTCTTTGCTCAGTTTAATCATCTGCGAACCGGGGTTTAGCTCAACCACCCGGTTGTACATGGTGTCCAGCGAGCGCGCGCGCTCCTGACGGTTGATGATCAAAATGCGCACACGCGTGCCCTCGCCTCCTGCAACAGCGCCGATCAACTGGCGCTTTCCTTGACCACAAGAATGTCTTCCATGATCAGGTACTGCAGGTCCGAGCCAAAGAACATATTCAGCGCATCAGTCGGCGAGCAAATCATCGGCTCGCCACGGCGGTTCAACGAAGTGTTCAGCGATACGCCGTTGCCGGTCAGCTCTTCCAGGGCCTTCATCATGTCGTAGTAACGGGGGTTGTATTCGCGTTTAAGCACCTGGGCACGGGAAGTACCGTCCTCGTGCACTACTTCCGGCACGCGGGTTTTCCACTCTTCGGCCACTTCAAAGGTGAAGGTCATAAATGGTGCCGGGTGGTCGACCTTGATCATCTGCGGGCCGACGGTATCCAGCATCGACGGGCAGAAGGGGCGCCAGCGCTCACGGAACTTGATCTGCTCGTTGATGCGGTTGGCCACGCCAGCAATGCTCGGGCAACCGATGATCGAACGGCCACCGAGGGCGCGCGGACCAAACTCCATGCGGCCCTGGAACCAAGCTACCGGGTTGCCGGCAACCATGATTTCAGCGATGCGCTGCGGCATGTTTTCGATTTGTTTCCACACCGGCTTGCTCGGATGGCGAGCGCAGGCGGCAATCACGTCTTCGTTGGAGTAGGACGGGCCGAGGTAAACGTGCTCCATCTTCTCCACCGGCACACCGCGCTTGTGCGAGATGTACGCAGCGGCGCCAACGGCAGTGCCGGCGTCGCCGGAAGCCGGCTGCACAAACAGCTCCTTCACTTCCGGGCGGGCGATGATGCGCTGGTTGAGTTTGACGTTCAGCGCGCAACCACCAGCAAAGGCGATCTTGCCGGTTTCCTTGAGAATGTCGCCCAGGTAGTAATCCATCATCTGCAACGCCAGCTTCTCGAACAGCGCTTGCATGCTGGCGGCGTAATGGATGTACGGGTCGTCGGCGATGTCGCCTTCGCGTTTCGGGCCTAGCCACTCGATCAGCTTGGGCGAAAAGTAGAAGCCCTTGCCGTTTTCTTTATAGCGGCGCAGGCCAATCACGTTGGCGTACTCGGTGTTGATGATCAGCTCGCCGTTCTCGAACTTGGCCAAACGGGAGAAATCGTACTTGCTGGCGTCGCCATACGGCGCCATGCCCATGACCTTGAACTCGCCATCAAGCATTTCGAAACCGAGAAACTCGGTGATCGCGCCGTAGAGGCCGCCGAGGGAATCCGGGTCGAAGAATTCTTTGATTTTATGGATCTTGCCGTTCTCGCCGTAGCCGAAGAACGTGGTGGCGTACTCACCCTTGCCGTCGATGCCCATGATCGCGGTCTTCTCGGTAAAACCCGAGCAGTGGTAAGCGCTGGAGGCGTGAGCCAGGTGATGCTCAACCGGCTCGATTTTGATTTTTTTCGGATCGAAGCCCAGTTGCTCCAGGCACCAGACGATCTTGTTGCGGTAGCGCTTGTAGCGGCGGTTGCCCATCAAAATGGCGTCGAGGGAGCGATCCGGCGCATACCAGTAACGCTTGGCGTAGTGCCAGCGAGCTTTGCCGAATAGGCTGATGGGGGCAAAGGGAATGGCCACCACGTCGACATCCGACGGTTTGATACCGGCCTGCTCCAGGCAGAACTTGGCCGACTCATAGGGCATACGGTTCTTGGCGTGCTTGTCGCGCACAAAGCGCTCTTCTTCGGCCGCCGCGATCAACTTGCCATCGATGTACAAGGCAGCGGAAGGATCATGACTAAGGGCGCCGGAAAGGCCGAGAATCGTCAATGCCACGGGAAACCTCTTGCAACGACGCATGGCCAGTGGCCAGCGCGAAAAGTCGGACAACAGGCCGGGAAAACCACGGGCTGTGTGATAAAGCGGGGGATTATAGCCGGTGCGTTATGTTGGGCGCGAGCGTGCTGGCAGGCAGTTGCGGCGAGCGCCGTCCGCCGGAGAATTGTGGATTCCCGCCTGCGCGGGAATGACGGTTAATGCAGCAAAACCCTCCGTTGTCCCCGCGCAGGCGGGGCCCCAGAATTCTGCATGCTACAGCGCACGCCCCATAACAGCTTGCTCGGGCCGTAAGCGCAGCCCCGGATTGCTGGCGAGAACAACGGTGCAGGGCGACGCCCTGCTACTTTTCCGGCAACGCATAAGCAATCACGTAATCGCCCCGCTCCGGCGACTGTCTGGCGCCACCGGCGCTGACGACGATGTACTGCTTGCCGGTTTTCGGTGACACATAGGTCATCGGCCCCGACTGGCTGCCCACCGGCAGACGCGCTTTCCAGATTTCCTTGCCGCTGCCGCTATCAAAGGCGCGCAGGTAGAAGTCTTGGGTGCCGGCGAAGAACAACAGGCCCGATTGGGTGGCCATCGAGGCGCCGAGGGTCGGCATGCCAATCGGAATCGGCAGGTGCATTTTGATGCCCAGTGGGCCGGTGTCTTGCACGGTGCCGACCGGCACTTGCCAGACCAGCTTGCGGGTTTTCAGGTCGATGGCGGACATGGTGCCAAACGGTGGTTTCTGGCACGGAATGCCGGCCACCGAGAGAAAGCGCTCACGCATGGCGCCAAACGGCGTACCGGCTTGCGGCACCACGCCCATTTCAATACCACTGGCCCCAGCGGCGATCTTCTCGCGCGGGATCATGTAGTTGGCCAGGCCCAGGCGCATGTCGTTGACGAACATATAGTGGGTGGTCGGGTCCACCGACACGCTGCCCCAGTTCATACCGCCCAGCGACCCCGGAAATTGCAGGGCGCGGTCCAGGCCTGGCGGGGTGTACACACCTTCGTGGCGCATGCCTTTGAACTGGATGCGGCACAGCAACTGGTCAAATACCGTGGCGCCCCACATGTCCGCCTCATGCAGTTGCTGGTTGCCAATCGACGGCATATCCACCGAGAACGGCTGGGTCGGCGAATAGCGCTCGCCCGGCACATTGCCCTGCGGCACAGGCTTTTCATCGACCTTGGCGATCGGCACGCCGGTAGCGCGGTTGAGCAGGAAGATCTCGCCTTGTTTGGTAATTTGCGCCAGCGCCGGCTGGGTGCCGCCGGCATCGTCCGGCACATCGTAGAGCAGCGGCTGCGCAGGGATATCGAAGTCCCACAGATCGTGGTGGGTCATCTGAAAGTGCCATTTCACCGCGCCGGTGGCGGCTTCAACGGCAACGACCGAGGAGCTGTACTTATCGTCCAGTTCAGTACGTTCGCCGGCCCAGAAGTCGGGCGTGGCGTTGCCGGTGGGCAGATAGATCAGGCCGAGTTTTTCGTCATAGGCCATGGCCGACCATACGTTCGGCGTGCCGCGGGTATAGGTCTGCCCTTCTGGCGGCCGTTTGGTGGTTTGCGGGTTGCCCGGATCCCAGGCCCACACCAGCTCACCGCTGTGCACATCAAAAGCACGTACTACGCCTGGCGGCTCGTTAGTGGAGAAGTTATCCGCCACACGACCGCCCACCACCACGACATTTCCGGCTACCAGCGGTGTCGAGGTCTGTTGGTAGTAGCCGTCTTTAACTTCGCCCATATCGGTTTTCAGATCTACCGTGCCGGCACTACCAAAGTCGGCACACGGCTCGCCGGTTTCGGCGTCAAGGGCGATAAGGCGGGCATCAATGGTTGGCAGAAAAATGCGCTTGGTGCAGGCGACCGGGGCCGCTGGCGCCGCAGCTACCTCAGCCGCAGCGGCGGGCGCATCTTCATAAAAGCCCAAGCCACGGCACCGCTGCCAGTTTGGCGCCGAACCTTCGGGGTCGAAGTGCCAGCGCTCTTTGCCGCTGTCGGCATCCAGGGCAAACACCTTGCCATAGGCGGTGCAGTGGTAAAGGGTGTCGCCGATTTGCAGCGGGGTGTTCTGGTCTTCGGCGCCGGAGCCAGTACTTTGCGGCAGGTCGCCGCTGCGGAAGGTCCAGGCCACTTGCAGCTTGTCGATATTGTCTTTGTTGATTTGGTCCAAGGCAGCGAAACGATCGCCATGGGTGGTATTGCCCCAGTGCTTCCAGTCTTTCTGTTCCTGGCCCTTAACTACCGGAGTTACCGCCGCCAGGTGGTCAGACGCCACAATCGGGTTGAGCACAAAGGCGTAGGCAGAGCCGGCAACAATCACAAAGGCCAACAGGCCGCTCAACACGTACGCACCACGGCCATTACCCTCATGCAGCTCAGGCGAGGCGCGCAGCAGGGTGGGATAAAGCAGGGTCACCACCAGACCGATCACGGTAAAGACAGCCAAGCGCGATACCAGCGGCCAGAACTCCAGCCCGGCTTCCCATACAGCCCAGATCACCGACAACAGCAGAACAATGCCGAACAGCCAGGCGCCATTGGGGTTGGCTTTGGCGATCAATACACCCGCTCCCAACGTGGCCAAGCCACAGAGCACGAAGTACCAGCTGCCGCCGAGCACCGCCAGGTAGCCGCCACCGCCGACCAGATAAAGGCCAACCAGGGCTATCGCTGCGCCGACCAGCACCAGCAGCCAACGGGCCAAGCCGCCTACGCGGGCCCCTCCAACGCGTATCGGGTCATTCATGCTCACTATCCTCTTGCTGTCTCAATCTGCCAGACGCGCTAGCACCTGACGGAAAAACCAGGCGGCCGGCCATCGGCCAGTGCCATAAAGGGCGCGGATTCTGCCCTGCATCCTTAGCGCATACACCTTGTATGGCGTGGGTCATCAGCCCGCTAATCATCTGGAAAAAGCCGCAACCCCACTGCCAGAGCGGCTCGGCGGCGCGTGACTTTATGGTCGATAATCGCCCACTATGCTTAGCCCACGACCGCACAGGCCGTTTCGGCCCTGTATAACGCCGGCGATGAATGTATTGAACCGACTGCCACCCTACTCCCTATTGCTGACGGTATTAGCCGTTAGCCATGCCAACGCCGATACCTCAACGGTGCAACTTGACCCGCTGGTAATCACCGGCTCACGTCAGTCCAGCGCCAGTTTCAGCCTGCCCTTTTCGGTAGATAGCGTAGATCGTCAGCAGATCAGCGACGGGCAATTGGGCATAAACGCCTCGGAAGTGCTCACCCGCGTGCCGGGTTTGGTGGTCCAGAACCGGCAGAACTACGCCCAGGATTTACAGATTTCTTCCCGCGGCTTTGGCGCCCGTTCCGCGTTTGGCGTGCGCGGTCTCAAGCTGATCAGCGACGGTATTCCGGCCAGCACCGCCGACGGCCAAGGCCAAGCCGCCACCTTTAACCTCGACACCGCCGAGCGCATTGAAGCGCTGCGCGGCCCGGCGTCTGTTTTATATGGCAGCAATGCTGGCGGCGTGGTTCAGGTGTTTTCCCGCGACCCCGAAGGCCCGTTGAAAGTCGGTGCCGACACCCTGTTCGGCAGCGAAGGTATGCAGCGCAATCACCTCAGCGCCGAGGGCGGTAACGGCAAAGCCGGTTTTCTGCTCGACGCCTCGCGCATGGACACCGACGGCTACCGCGACCACAGCGCCGCCCGCCGCGACCAGACCTTTGCCAAGCTCAACTTGCACCCCGGCGCCGACGACAAGCTCAGCCTGATTTATAGCGGCCTGGAACAGAACGGCACCCAAGACCCGCTGGGACAAACCTGGGAAGCCTATAAAGCTGACCCGCGCTCGGTCACCGCCAATGCCGAGACCTACAACACCCGCAAAAGCATCGACCACCAGCAACTGGGCGTTAACTACGAGCATTACTTTGGCGAAGCGACCCTGCAGAACACGCTCTACGTGGGTAAGCGCAGCGTGATTCAGTACCTGTCGATTCCCCGCGGCACGCCTTCCAACAACCTCTATGGCGGTGGCGTAGTGGCCTTTGACCGCACGTTCTACGGCGGCAGCCTGCGCTGGCTACAACCACTGGGCGATGTCGATCTGGTGGTTGGTCTGGATTACGACCGAAGTGAAGACGACCGCCAGGGTTATCAAAACTTCTCCGGCAACCAACTGGGGGTAAAAGGCGAACTGCGCCGCGACGAACAAGACACCGCCACCAGCCTCGACCCGTATGCACAGGCCACGTGGAAAATCGGCGACTGGACTCTGCAAGGCGGCCTGCGCTATAGCACGGTGGAAATTGAGGTCGACGACCATTACTTGGTCAATGGCGATGACAGCGGCAACCGCCGCTATGAACAGGCCAACCCATCGTTCAGCGTCGGCTATGCCTTTACCCCGGAGCTCAACGGCTACCTCAGCATGGGCCGTGGTTTCGAAACGCCCACCCAAGGCGAACTGGCCTATGCGCCAAACAACGCCACGGGGGTGAACTACGACCTCGCCCCGTCCACCAGCAAGCAATACGAGTTGGGGCTAAAGGCCTTGATCGGTGCCGGCACGCGGGTCAATGCCGCTGTGTTTCAGATAGACACCAAAGATGAAATCGTCGTGTTCGCCAACAGTAACGGCCGCACCAGCTACCAAAACGCTGGCCCAACCTTACGCCGCGGCTTTGAGTTGGGCGTGGAAAGCCAGCTTGGCGAGCGGTGGACAGCCAACCTCGCCTACACCTACCTGGCCGCGCAATACGACTCCAGTTTTGTCAGCGGCGCGCGCACCGTCGACAGCGGCAATGACCTGCCTGGTGTGCCGCGCACCACGCTGTTTGCCGAACTGAACTGGCGACCGCTCGAAGGCATCAGCACCGCCATCGAAGGCTTGTACCGCAGCAAGGTCTATGTGGAGGACAGCAACAGCGCCAAGCCGGCGCCAGCCTATAGCGTCTTCAACTGGCGAGCGCGCTTTGAACAGCAACTGGGGCCATGGACCGTGCACCAGCTAGTGCGTTTGGATAATGTGCTGGATCGGCAATACGTCGGCTCAGTGATCGTTGGCGACGGCAATAACCGCTACTACGAAGCGGCGCCGGGGCGCAGTTGGTATGCAGGCGTTGGCGCTTCGTACCAGTTCGACTAACCGACCTGAACCTTGCGCATTTCGAGGCCAGTTAAGCGAGCTGGCCTATTGTTTTTCCCGCCAGCCGATGACGGCCATTCGATCGACACAAGACGCCGCCCAGCACCATGGCGGCAGGCAGCAGCACCAGCGGCCAGAGCTCGTCGGGGTTGCCAATTATCAGGCTGCCATCAAAGTTGAGCATGACCAGCGAGCAAGCCAGGAATACGCCCCAGGCATCGCGAAACCGCCAGGCGTAGAGCAGCGTGGCAGCCATCAATGCGATAAACAGCACAAGTGCCGGCGCGCCGGTATACACCCCCAGCGCTACGAAGATGTTGTGCGGGTGCATGATCGGCATGCTTCCAGCCAAGAGCGCTGTGGTGTGGAAACCCTTGCCACAGCCCAGCAGCCATCCACAGTTCTGCCATTCGCCAAGCATGATGCGCAGGATCTCGCCACGGTAAGAGTCGCCACGCGCCCACAGGCTGTGCCACCAGGATTGTTGGTAGATAAGCGCCAGCACCAGAGCGCCTACCCCCGCCGCCGCCAGCAAGGCCCGCGCCGTTAGCGTGGGTTTATGCCGCAAGCCATACAGCAGCCACAGGCTAAGCAGAAAGGCTCCGCCGACCAAGGCCGTCCGGGTTTGCAGCACAAACGCCACAGCCACTACTGTCAACAGTACCGCAGCCACGCCTTCAAGCCAGCGCTTGCCTTGCGCCCAGGCCGGCATACCCAGCCCCAAAGCACTGACCAGCCAGACACTGGTGTACACCACGTTATCCAGACGCGAGGGCAGCAGAGCCAAGCGGTTACCGGGGAGATAGTGGCCGCTGCTCCAGTTGTAGAACGCACTCAAATAGATGTACCCACACAGTATCCAGAACTGCGCGCGCACAAACTGCTGGCGGCGAAACAGCACGGGGTCCGTTAGCGCGGCCACCACCAGCACAAATAACAGCGTGTAGAGGATGTGCTTATAAAATTGCCAACTCCCGGCAATCATTGCCGGCAGCAGAAACCAGGCGAGGAACACCAACCAGCCGATCACCAGCGGCTCTTTCACTAGCTCCCGGCCCGCTGCTTTAAGCATAAAGAACCCGCCGGGCAACGCGATCAGCGCGTAAAAAATCGTGTTGGTCAATTTCGCTGACGGGCCCAGCACGTAACTGAGCAAAAACATGCACAACACCAGGCTGAAATACCGCGTTGTACCGTTCACCTGCACGCGCTCAAGCACCATGCGCTAACCATCCCACTGCCAACCCCACTACGAGCGCCGCGAGCAACTTGACCTGAGCACGGCGCCGGCGCCGGTGTTTGTCTGCGCGCTCTTCTGGCACTTCGACATGGACGTCGAAACCGGTGTGTAGCACCACATCGTTTTCCACAATCAAGGCGTAGCGGTTTTCCTCGGCATAGGTACGCGACAAGGCCTTCTCACCCGAGAAGCCGGCATAGGGCGCGTGTTTAAGGTAGTCCGCACGGCGCCTTAGCCCCGGGTTAAGCGAGAAGCCTTGCCAGTCACTTTTGTGCGAGCCCACGACATAAAACGGCACGCCATTTCGCACCTGACGCGCGTTGAGAAATACATAGGGACTGTGGATGGCAAGGTCATGGCGGTAGCTGCGCAGCCATACCTGAAGCGCCTGCGGATCGGCTTCCAAGAGCAGGCGCGAGTCTTCGATAAACCCCTCGCGATAGAACTCCCAATCATCCTCGCAGTGAAAAATCCACGGTGTTTGCACCTGTTCATAGGCCAAGTCGATGGAGCGCAGCTGGCCCAAGCGCGGCACATTGATAAAGAACTGGGTGTGCTCGCGCCAGTGTTCGGGTATGCAAGCTTCGACCGCGCGATCACCCGAGTCCTCGGTGATAAAGATCCTGCGAATTGGCGTGGTATTGAAACGGTCGAGACTGGCCAAGGTGCGCTTGAGCAACTCGAAACGCCCGCAACTGGTCACCACAACCGAAATATCACTGCTTTGGCTAAACACCATACGTACAACTGATCCCTTAACAGGCGGGTGAGCGCGCATTGGTTAAAAGCCTAAGGCCGCCCGTAGTTTTTCTTTCCAATTCATCTCGCCTCGTGGGCGCAACGGTGCTTGCAAGCAGGCCGCCACCGCATGGCCGATGGCGCGAAAGCTGTAATGTTCCTGCACCAGCGCCTGCCCCGCCGCCGCGATAGCTTCGCCCAGCTGCGGCGCCGCCCGTAACTGCTCCAGCTTTTGCAGCAGTTCTGCACGGCTGCGGTACAGCACCAGGTTGTGCATATCGACAAAACCCAATGCGTGGTTTTCGTCACCGCCCTGGTCGAACGCAAACAGCACACAGCCACAGGCCATGGCTTCGAAGTTTTTGATCATGTATTCGCCCATGCCGACATCGGCACTGACGAAATAACGAATGCGGTTAAGCGTCTCGCCATACTCAGCACCGGACGCTGTGCGCAAGATTTGTAAGTGCTCGGCCTCAGCAATAGAGGCGAGCATTGCCGTGCGCCCGGTATAGGCCACGCTATTGAGACTGCCGACAAAGGCCAATTCGATATCGCGCTCGCGCAGACGATTGTGCAGCAGCGCCTGGTCATAGCCTTTGGGCACAAAGTGAGCATCCACGCCCTCTGCGCGTAAACGCTGGCTAACCTGATAGCCCGAACTGATCACCCGTGCCCACGGCAGCTTCCGGTAGTGGGCACTGAACTTGCCGGTGTATTTGCACGGGATGTAATTCTGGTAGGCGTCGTGCTCGAGAATCACCAGATTGGGCAGGGTGCGGATAAATCCGACCTGGCGGATTTCCTTTTTGAAGCGCAGAAACAACACGATGCGCTGGTACTGGCTGACCTCGACATGCTGGCGGAAATAACCGCGCAGATCAGCCTGCTGTTGGTCGGTTAACTCGCGTCTGTCGCACTCGCAACATTCGGCGATACCGTCATACAAACGATCCAGAATGGCCCGCTGCGTTTTTTGCACCAGCAGCAAAATCCTCACACGTCTTCTCTTTTGCTTGGGTACCTGGCCACCCAGAACAACTCGTGCAGGCGCACCGCCTTGCGGAAAAATTCGTTCTCGCCATAAAGCGGCAGCGCGCGCCCGGCCAGAAAACGCTGAATCAGCCGCCGCAATTGGCGTTTGAGCGGCGCGGGCGGCTGCAGGTCATGCATCATGCCCAGCGACATTGCCTTATTGCACTGCCGCTCGGAGGACATATTCAGCGACCAGGGGCACAGCGGCTCCTGGCTATGCAATTGGGGAGGCAATGCCACGCCGCGACCGCTATCGCCCATTGGCCAGCGGTCGTTGTCGTGCAGGTGGTTGGCGTAGTGCAGCAAGGTTTGCGGCTGCCAGTCAGTGCGGCTCAGCGCCTGCATGACCGCCTGCTGCGAACACAGATGATCGGGGTGCGGGTCAAAGCGCGGATGGGGCAGCACGATGACTTGCGGCTGAATCTGCTCAATCAGCTCGCAGAGGTCGTTGACCAGATTGCGCCAGGTCGGCTGACCGTCCTGGTCACTGCCCAGCGTTATGCGGTTGAAACGGCGGAAGTAGCGGGTATCGCTAAGCTCCGCTTCACGCGAGGCAATAGCTTGCTCAGGCGCAGCCTGCATGGCCGCCAGTTGCATGCAGAAATAGCCCAACTGAATACAACGCTCCTGCGCCACTCCGGCCCACAACGGCACGCTGATACTGTCCCAGGCGCGTAGCGAGCCCTTGAGGCGCGCGGCGTCACCACCGGCAAAGCCCATGTGCTGATAGTGCTCGGTTTCAATTTCACCGGCGGTGATGGTCACAATCCAGCTCTGTGCCTGGCTATACAAACCAAACGCCGCCAGTTCGGCATCGTCGGCATGCGGAGCAATAACCAGCACGCGCTGGCTGCGGTAATCCGGGTGGCGCAGTACAGACAATTCCACGGTATCTGCCACGGAGCAGAAACGCCCTTTGAGCACTAACTTACCGGCTGCCAAAGCCGCATGCTGGCTGGTCAGATTGAGGTAGCGCACGCCACGCACACCCCGTTCGAAATCCTGGCAATCGGCGAAGGTGCCGGCAATCAGCACGCCCGGATCAAGCCAGTGGCCGAGCCAGCCAGACTTGAGGCGAACCTTGAGAATCAACGTGTCGCCCTCCGCGAGCGCCAGGCTGTCCGGCACGTGCAGGCGCCCGCCCACCAGTTTCAAACTGACTTGCTCATCGGCCTGCAGTTGGTAGTCGTAGTCGCTTCTCGGCGAATAGAACAGATGGTCGGCAAACCAGGCCTCATGGGCCACCCAGCCCAACACCGCGACAAGTGGTGGCAACCACCAGGCCACCAGTATTCCCAGAGTCAGCAAAAGCAGCAGCCCCACTAACAGGCTGATGCGTTTATTGCGCCGATGGCGCTTGAGCAACTGCTGCTTGCGGTTAATCGTGCTGGTCATAGGTAAAACACCGGAACCGGCGTGCACCAGCGCACTTTGTACTCTCGGTCGGCACGGCCGAAGGAATAACGCAGCGGCTTGCCAACGGCGCGAGCCTGCTCCCAGGCATTCTGGGTATTGAGAAAACTCAATACGCTGCCGGGGCTGAAGTCGCGTTTTTGCGGATCGACACCGCCGTTAATGAACTCCACGCTAATCCACTGCGGCGCTTCCACGCGATACACCAACTGCACGGCTATCGGCGCACCCTGAAGAAAAATGACCGAGCCAATTAATAGCTCGCGCAAACGCTCCAACACCTCGGCCAGATGCTCGGCGCCAGTGGCGGCGAACCCCCAACGGCGTTGAAAAAGCTCACAGTAGATGCTCGCCAGTTCAACACTGGAGAACTCAGCAACGGCGCTCACCACCGCGCCCGCCTCTTCCAGCAAACGCAATTCGCGGCGCTGGTTGTAGCGAAACTTCTTCGACAACGCTTCCGGCGTGCGCGCCATCGCCAACTGCTCAGACTGCGGCTTGAGAGTGGCGAAGCGGCCTTTGTTCAGCGTTGATAAATACCGCCCACGATGGCGCAGCGGTGCCTGGGCGTTGTCGGCGGCGGGCAAAATCAGCTCGGCATTACCGAGGTCAAACAGGCCTTTTTTACCCTGGCGCTTGAGTACGCTTTTCGACAACGCCAAGTCGCGCCCCCAAGTGGCAATCGCCGCCTGTAGATGCCCCTGCTGCCGCCAGCCGAGATAACGCACGGGTATCTGCGCCAGGTCCGCCAGGCGCTCTACCACCAGCGGGTGAGTTGCCACGCTGCCTCCAAAGCGCTGCCAGGTATCGGCATAACTGGCGGCGTCAATCGCCTCCCAGCCGCGCTCGCGCCAACCTTGAATAGGGTTAAGCATCAGGCCCCCCAGTCAGGTCGACGACCTGCGGCAAACGCCAGAACGACGCCTTCACCGCGTGATCGGAGAAGCGTTCCGCCAGGCGCTCGAGCATCCGTTTGGCGCACAGCTGACGCTGCGGCTCATCCATCCCGGCCAGGCGTTGCAGGCCCTGGGCCAGACGCTCGGCATCGCCTAGCGGAAACAGCACCCCGACACCGTCGACCACTTCCCGGGCGCCACCGCACGCGGTCACGATCAAGGGCAGGCCGGCGGCCATCGCCTCCAGCAACACCATGCCAAACGGCTCGTGATCAGAGCTCAGGGCAAACACATCAAAGGCGCGAAAATAACGACAGGCATTGGGCACGTGGCCAAGAAACACCACGCAATCGGCAATATTCAGCTCGCACGCCAGCGCCTTGAGCTCGTGCTCCAGACGGCCGCGGCCGAGAATCGCCAATTGGCTGCCCGGCGGCAGCCCAGGGAGTGCCGCCGCAAAACCGCGTAGCAAGGTGGCCTGATCTTTATCGGGGTGTAAACGACTGACATTGCCGACGATCCAGGCATCCGCTGCCAAACCGAGTCGAGCACGCGCTGCGCTAGCCGGCAGTTGCTGGTGTTGCAGGGCCGCGACATCAATACGGTTGTACAGGGTTTCGATACGCGTAGGCGGCCAGCTCGGCAGGCAGCGGCGCATATCGTCACGCACAGCATCGGAAACCCCGAGCAGGCTCAACCGCGCGCGAAAGAGATGGGCGACCAGCCTGCGCGTGCGCCGCTGATAATCAGCGAAGGCGTGGTGCACGCCAATCACCGGCAAGCGCGTGGCCAGTAGCGTGATGTACACCGGCTTGAAACGATGGGCGATGCAAAAGCTGAAATTACGCGACGCGGCAAGCTTGCGCACGTCCCTGATGGCCCCGAGCTTCAGGCCGCGAACGGCCTGTGAGGCGTACTCGAGAAACACCACTTCCTCGCTGGCGCAGGCGGCTGCTACGTCGGAATTAGCGGCCCCGGTGAGGAACACCGTGGTTACCCGATACGCCGTGCCGGCAAACAGGCTGGCGTATTGGCGGGCGCAGTCGAGAAAGGGCGGGTCATAACTGTGGCAAAACTGCAGCACAGTGCGTTCGGCCGCGCGCGTCATGGGAAAGCGCGCCAATAAAGGAGGCGAGGCAAAACGCTAAACAAGAAAATCGGCGATGCAGTCACGACAGCGAAGCCTGCAGAAAAAGAGAGCTGCAAGCTTGCTCAATCAGCCCGCGCGCATATGCAGGCTCCGTCTCGTAGAAGGGGCTGAAAGCTACACGTTATGAGCTAGCAATTTCCCAACGCAGGTATCCGCCGTCTGGCCTGCCTTATAAACGCGGCAGGCGCTGATCGAGTAGTTGGTACAACGAAGTTCCGCTATCCCAGTTGCGCAAAAACCGCGCGCGGTCACGGGCATAGGCTGTGGCGAAGCTGGCCTGGCTGCTGTGCTGCTGCATGGCATCGAGGTCGATCAGGGTCCACTGCTGCTGATACCAGAACAGGTTGTGGCCTTTGAAGTCGCCATGGCTGATGCGCTCGCGAATCAGCGCGGCAAACAACTGGTCGAGCGCTAGCAGGTCGCTCTCGGGCGGCGTGCTGTGCAGGTAGGGCGAGAATCGCGTAATCAGGTCTTCGTTGCCGCAGTAGTCGGTGAGCAGGTAAGCGCGACCGCGCAACCAGCACCAGCGCCGTTCGATCACCGCCAGTGGCTGCGGCGTGGCGATCCCCAGCACCTGCAAGCGGTTGCCCTCCACCCAACTGTGCCAGGCCCGGCTCGGCCGCCAGAAGCGCTTAAGCCAATGGCCGATGCCTTTGATGTTGTAGCGTTTGAGCACCGTCAGCGCGCCATTTACCTCAACCCCGGCCACGGTGGCGGTGCCGCCGTTTTTAAATGGCTTGCCCTGTTTGATCGCCTGATCCGGGTCGGCCAGCAACGAGCCAAGTTCTTCGCCACGCTCGCGGCGCACCACGCGCAAACCAAAGGCTCCGATCTGGGCGCTAAACGACGAGCAATCACGGGCGAGCTTTTTCAGGTAATCGCGCAGCCGCCATTTGCGCACGGTGGCGACTTCGGCCAGCAGCCGCTCCAGTGGCAACGCATGCTCGCCATTCACCAATAGGTAATGGATCAGCAATTCTTCAATAAACGGGTCCAGGCTTGCCGGAAGCTGGGCGAAAAACATACCCAGGTTGCGCAGCACCGCCGGCAGCGCCAGCGGCTGCCCCGGCGTTTCGGCGTTAACGCCGCCGCCATCAATCAAGTACAGCGCATCGCCGCGGCGCAGCAGGTTGTCCAGGTGCAGATCGGACTGCCACAAGCCCTGGCTGTGCAGTTGAGCAATGCAGCGCAAGGCCTGGCCTAGCACCGCCTGCTGGCCATCAGAGAGCAGCGGCTCGCGCGCCACCGCCAACCAGGCATCGTTCAAGCTGATGGCTTCATCAATAAACTCGAACAGCAGCCAACCACCTGCACCCGCCTGAAAACCTTCAGCCAGCAATGCGGGAGTAAGCATGCCTTGATCGGCCAAGCGCCGCGCGCCAGCGCACTCGCGGTGGAAATGCCGTTCAGCCTTGCTGCCGACTAACAACTTGGCCAGTACAGTGCGCCCTTGCCAGGTAGCCTGGCCGACATAGCGCTGCCCCGGCAGCACCCGCAACCAACGCTCCAGGCGCAGGTTTTGCGCGCCGATTTCAATCTGCAACGGTAGCCCAGGCGAACGCCCGGCCGCCGCCAGCTGCGCCAAATTCAATGCCGCGCCTCCTTGTGTTTGCGCCGTGCGCCGAGGCGGTTGCGCCAGTCTTTGGGGTCGCCCCCGGAGCCGACGTAACTCTGCAGGAACGACCAGACTTCGGTTTCGCTCCAGCTGCCAGCACGGCGTAGAAGCGGCTCCAGGTCTTTGATGCGGTCACGCTTGCCGAAGACCAGGCGACGGTTTTTTTCCAGGTCAATCAACTGCGCATCAAAGCCGCTGCCGGCCTGGCGTAGAAAAATATGCTTGGGATAAAAACAGCCGTGCATCTGCTTGGCATCGTGGAGCTTGCGCGCCAGCTCGCCACAGGCCCGCAGAATGGCCAGGCGCTGTTTTTCATCGCGCTCGTTCCAGTCCAACAGCCAATGTTCAAGGTCTTGCCAGCCATCCAACGCCCGCGTGAGCAGCAACGCGCGGCGCTCGCCTTGTACCTTGCGCTCGGCAAAAAACGCCGCGCGTAAAGCCGGGATGCCGAGCTTTTGATAGCGCTGAATATTGCGCAGCTCGCGAGCAAAGGTTGGCTCGCCAAACGGATGCAGCCAGCTGCGGGTCAGATAGTTGGTCTGGCGTTTGAGGTAGTACGCCACGCCGTCCAGCTCCAGGCGCGACACCGAACTGTAGCCGCCACGCTCGGTATTAGGCTCATCGACAGCCGCCAGTTCAAGCGCCCACAACGCCTCGAACGAGTCGAGCTGATGCGCCTGCAATACGCCGCGATCCTCGGCGGCGATAAAGTCCTTCATTCCCGCCCCTCAAAAAATCGGGTGATTTCACCGATATGTTTTTTGTCGCCGGCGGTCAACCGCGCACGCTCGCTGTATTGCAGATAGAAGCGCAGGCGCTGGGTACGCGACAGCTTGTACTTGGCGACTTTATCCAGGCAGGCCAAGTCTTTGGTGATACGCCGACGCAGCAGCGGCCCGTACCAGAAGCCACCGGCCGGGCAATCAATAAAGAACAGTTTGCCCTCGGGGTTGACCAGCAAGTTGCGCCACTTCAAATCGTTATGGGTAAAGCAATGCCCATGCAGCAGGCGCGTAGCGTTGGCCAACTGCTCGCTGATAGCGGCCACCCAGTGCCGCTCACGCAGGCGCGGATCGTTGTGCTTGGCCAGATAGGCCAGGTCTTCGGTGCCCTCCAGCTCACGGGTAATCAAGGCGCCACGGGCAAATACGCCATTGCTGCGCTCCAGCCCGTAGGCCACCACCGGTGCGGTGGGAATACCCCAGCGGGCGAAGTGCTTGAGGTTTTGCCACTCAGCTTTTACTCGCGGACGGCCAACGTAGCGACGCAGGCCTTTGCCGGCACCACGGTAGCGTTTGACGTAATAGCGCACGCCCTCGATTTCGACGCGAATGACATCGGAAAGCGGGTCACGGGTAATGCGCTCGCCTTGCATGGCAAACACCGTTTCCAGGTCGGCAAATGCCCCGGCAACTGACGGCGAGGCGTCGTCGCTTACCCGCCACTCACTCATTGTTGGCACCCGGCGCGTATTTTCGCGCATAGCGGGCCAGCAGTTTTTCCGCTTTGGCATCTAGCCAACGTAATAGCGCGGCCTCGCTGCGCAGAATGTCGCGCAGCGTGTTCGGGCCACCCGCCGCCTGAAAGTAGGCGCGTAAAAAACGCAGCTTGTCGCGCTTGGTCAACCCGATACCGAGGGCAGAAAAATACAACCCGGCGAGGTCTTTGTTGCGCCAGCGCTGGGTGATTTTTGCCCGGCTTTGGGCGCGGTGCAGGTCGATCACCGAGAGCTTGAAATCATCCGCCGTCACCGGCTTATCAGTGTGCAGCAGGAAGTGGCAGATATAGCAGTCGCGGTGGTTAACCCCGGCCTTGTGCATCATGCCGGTCATACGCGCGACCTCAGCAATCAGCGCCCATTTCAGCCGTGGCTCAGGCGGTTGGGCCAGCCAGTTAACGCTGTAGTCTTCCAGGCTGACGGTCGGCGCCAACTCTTCGGTGACGATAAACGAGTGCTGCTCGGCCGGGTTGCTGCCGCGCTCGCCATAGGCCACCGAGGTCATGGTTGGCACGCCGACTTCGGTGAGGCGTTGGATGGCTTGGTATTCCTGCCCGGCACCAAGTACCGGCAGCTTGGCGGTGAGCAGGTTTTTGAAGATTTCGCCCCAGCCAACGCCACGGTGAATTTTCACAAAATAGCCGCGGCCATCGACTTCGGTACGCAGCGTGCGGCGCGCTTCCAGCTCGCGGTACACCTGACCTTGCAGGCGTTCGACTTCAGCGAAGGCATCGCGGCCGGCCCATAGCTGCTTGAACGGTTCAGCCAGAATCAACTTCACGCCTGCTTCTCCGCCAGAATCACATCCGCCGCACGTTGCGGCAGGCTATACAGGTCCGCCGTGTCGGCGAAGGCCAGGCCATTGGCGGCCCACTTCGCCCGCAGCGCGTCGTCTTCAAGCATGCTCTGCAAGGTGCTGTTGAGCTGTTCTTGCTGGAACGGGCTGGCGACCACACGACCGCAATCGGCCTCGCGGATGTAGTGGGCATAACCACATACATCGGTAACCAACACCGGCAAACCCGCCACCAGCGCCTCAAGCAACACCGTGCCGGTGTTTTCGTTATAGGCCGGGTGAATCAACAGATCAGCACCCAGTAAGAAGCGCGGAATATCGCTGCGACCTTTAAGAATCTGCACCTGCTCGCTGATGCCCAAGGCCGCGACCTGCAGCAGGAATGGTTTGGGATCGTCCTGGCCAATGACGATCAACCGGGTACGCTTTTTCAGCTCTTTGGGCAGCGCGGCGACGGCTTTCAGGGTGCGGTCCAGCCCTTTGGTTTTAAACCCGGAGCCGATCTGCACCAGCAGCAAGTCGTCATCTGCCAGTTTGAATTCCTGGCGGAAATCAGCGCGAATTTCAGCGGCGTTATCCGGCGCCCGACGGTCAGCCGCGATGCCTGGAGGCAGCAGGTGAAAGCGCTCGGCGGGAGTGGCGTAGTGTTTGACGAACAGCGGCTGCTGCACCTCAGAAATCATCAGCACTTCAGTCTTGGCGCTCGGGGCAAACACCGCGCGCTCGTAATCAGAAAAGTGCTTGTAACGGCCCCATTTGCGGTACAGGGCGTTGCGTAGGTTTTGCGCTTTATCTTCAAAGCAGCCGTCCGCGGCGTAGTACACATCCAGCCCGGGCATTTTGTTAAAGCCGACCACGCGGTCCACCGGGCGCTTGGCTAAATCGGCCTGCACCCAGGCCAGTAGCTTCTCGTTGCGACGGTGGTTAAACAGCGCTTTAACCGGCGCCACCAGCACTTCAAAACCAGGCGGCACATCGCCTTCCCAGATCAGCGTATAGACGCGAATGCTGTGGCCGCGCTGCTGGCACTCCAAGGCGATGCGCATAAAGTCGCGCTGCAAGCCGCCGAAGGGAAAGTACTTGTACAAAATAAAGGCCAGTTGCATCAGACAGTCTCCGGCGCCAATAGCAGGGCTTGTAACTCAGTCGCCACGCGCTCGGGCAGCAGGTCGTCAAAACAGGGTTTGTCGCGGTCGCCCAGCCCGGCGTTAGGGCCAGTGGCGCACAGGTGAATCTGCGAACGGCCATAGGCGCCGACGCGACCCGGCAAGGTCGGCCCGTACAGCGAAATGCTCGGCACATCCAAGGCGGCGGCCAAATGGCCAAGGCCGGTATCCACCGCCACACAGGCTTGCGCGCCGGCAATCACCTTGGCCACGCCCGCCAGGTTTAATTTGGGCAGTACCACGGCGTTTTCCAACCCCGCCGCGATCCGCTCGGCACGTTGTTTCTCCGCTTCGTTGCCCCAGGGCAGGCGAATGGCGTAGCCCAGTTCGCTCATTTGCTCGGCCAGTTGGCGCCAGTAATTCTCCGGCCAATGCTTGCTGGCCCAGGTGGTGCCGTGCAGAAACACCAAATACGGCGGCGCACCTGGGTCGGCCAGCAGTGCACGGTTAAGGCCGTAGTCGCCGATGTGCGTCGGCAGCGGATAGTCCAACGCCTGGGCGAACAGCTGCCGCACTCGCTCCAGGGCATGCTGGTCGCGGGGCACGGCATAGGTACGATCGTAAAAACGGCAGGCGATGGGCTCGCGCGCGGAGTCGCGGTCCAGGCCGGCAATCGGGCCTTGTACATAACGGGTCAGCCAGGCGCTTTTCAGCAGGCCTTGGGCATCAATCACCAGGTCATATCTGGTTTCGCCCAGGCGCTGTTTAAAGCGTTTCCAGTCGCCGTTTTTAAGCGTTTGCCAGAGGTTTTTCCGCCAACGGCGAATCGCCACTGGAATCACCTGGGCCACGGCCGGGTGCCAGGCCGGAATCTCGGCAAAGCCCTCCTCCACCACCCAGTCGAACTGGATGCCGGGAATCGCCCGCGCCGCATCGGTAAGCGCCGGCAGGCTGTGGATAACATCGCCCAGGGATGAGGTTTTGATCAGCAGAACCCGCATCAATCGACCTCAGCCGGGTTCGGCGCCACACGCGCCAGCGCTTCCACCACCGGGCGCGGTTTCAATTCGCGCAGGCAGTTGTAGTGGCCAAAGCGGCAGGTGCGGTCAAAGCATGGGCTGCATTCGATGCCCAAGCGCACGATTTCCACTTGGTCGGCCAACGGCGGCGTAAATGCCGGCGAGGTGGAACCATAGATTGCCACCAGCGGGCGATTAAGCGCTGCGGCCACGTGCATCAAGCCGGAGTCATTAGAGGCCACCGCCGAGGCGCAAGAGAGCAGATCAATCGCCTCGGCCAGCGAGGTATCACCACTGAGGTTGCGCGCTTCTTCACGCAAGCCCGGAATCAGGCGATTGCGAATGGCCTCGCCCACCGGGTGATCGTTTTTCGAACCAAACAACCACACCTGCCAGCCTTCACGAATTTTCAGCTCAGCCACTTTGGCGTAATGCTCGCTCGGCCATTTCTTCGCTTCACCGAACTCGGCGCCGGGGCACAGGGCCAATACCGGGCGGTCCAGGCTCAAGCCGAACTTGGCCAGGGCGGCGTCGCGACTTTGTGCATCGATCTGCAAACTGGGCTTTGGATACGGCTTTGGCAAGTCGGCGCCCGGCTCGTACGCCAAGGCCATAAAGCGCTCGATCATCAGCGGGTAGCGTTCTTTATCGAGCTTACGCACGTCATTCAGCAGGCCGTAACGCAGCTCGCCTTTCCAACCGGTGCGTTTCGCAATGCCGGCGAAAAACGGCACCAGCGCCGACTTCAGCGAGTTGGGTAGCACAATCGCCTGATCGTATTGGCCCGCCAGGGATTTACCGATGCGCCGACGCGTGCCCAATTCCAACGCACCGTGGCCCAGGGGAAAGCTCAGAGCTTTGCGCACCTCGGGCATGCGCTCAAGAATCGGCCGACTCCAGTCGGGCGCCAGTACGTCGATCTGGCAGTCGGGGTGACGCTGTTTCAACACCTGAAACAAGGTCTGCGCCATCACCATGTCGCCGACCCAGCTCGGCCCTACGATCAATATGTTCATTCAAACTCCGCAAATGAGCAGGGAGGCGTTTAAGCCTCCCTGTCACTGCTAATCGCGATATTTCAAAGTGCCGCCGTAGGGTGGGCTGTACGCACCATGGCGATCACAACAAAGTCGCCTAGTGCGCGCAGCCCACCCTACGGGTTTACACCCAGCTTACTTAACGGCGGTACGCCATTCGGCGTGGGCGCTGGTCTGGCCGGTAACCAGGTCGAAGTAGGCTTTTTGCAGTTTTTCGGTAACCGGGCCACGGCTGCCAATACCGATGTTGCGGCCATCGACTTCGCGGATCGGCGTGACTTCAGCGGCGGTACCGGTGAAGAACGCTTCGTCGGCGATATACACCTCGTCGCGGGTGATGCGTTTTTCCACCACTTTAATACCCAGCTCGCCGGCCAGGGTCAGCACGGTGCTGCGGGTAATGCCGTTCAGGCACGAGGTAACTTCCGGGGTGTACAGAATGCCGTCCTTGATCAGGAAGATATTCTCGCCCGAGCCCTCGGCCACGTAGCCTTCCGGGTCGAGCAGCATGGCTTCGTCGGCACCGGCAGACACCGCTTCCTGCAACGCCAACATCGAGTTGATGTAGTTGCCGTTGGCTTTGGCGCGGGTCATGGAAATGTTGACGTGGTGGCGGGTAAAGGAGCTGGTACGCACCTTGATGCCTTTTTGCAGGGCTTCGTCGCCCATGTACGCGCCCCAGTGCCAGGCAGCAACGATCACGTGCACTTTCAGGCTATCCGCGCGGATACCCATGGCTTCAGACCCGTAGAACACCATCGGACGGATATAGGCGCTTTCGAGGTTGTTTTCACGCACCGCCGCACGGGTGGCTTCGTTGATCTGCTCTTTCGTGAACGGCATCTTCATATTCATGATATGCGCCGAATCGAACAGACGGTCAGTGTGCGCTTGCAGGCGGAAAATCGAAGTGCCCTGCGGGGTGTTGTAGGCGCGTACGCCTTCGAATACACCCATGCCGTAATGCAGGGTATGGGTCAGTACGTGGGTGGTTGCGTCGCGCCATTGCATACCAAATCACACCATCACGATCGGCCATCGACATCGTTCAGCTCCTCAGAATTTGCTCGTAGGGTTGCTTGAATGGATTGCTTGCGTACGTCTGTGCGTGCACCGGGCCGTTCAACTCAGCCCCAACTCACGCCAGATACGCATCACTGCCTGACGTTCTTGCTGGAATTGTTCGCCACTGACGGTGCCAGGCTGCTTTTGCAAAGCCAGGCGGTGCGAGGCGGAACGGTAGGCCTTGTAGACCTCTTGCAGCAGGGTGGCATCGGCCCCAGGCATCAAGCCCAAGCGCTCCAGCCCCTCCAAAATGCGAATGTTATCGGTGAACTGCAACAGCGGCGGATACGCGCCAGACCAAGCCAAGGCCGCGTATTGCACCATAAATTCAATATCGACGATACCACCGGCATCCTGCTTGAGATCGAACGGCGCTGCGGCTTCGAAGGCATTAGCTGCGGTGCCGGCAGCGGTCTGCTTGCTGCCGAGGTTATCGCGCATTTTCGCCCGCATCTCGCTGACGTCGGCCTGCAACTTGGGCAGATCGCGCTCGCGCACAAGCACCTGGGCACGTACCTGCTCAAACGCTTTGCCGACCCGCTCGCTGCCAACCAATACCCGCGCACGCACCAGCGCTTGGTGCTCCCAGGTCCAGGCTTCGTTTTCCTGATAGCGCTGGAACGCGCCCAACGAGCTCACCAACAAGCCAGCAGCACCGGAAGGCCGCAAGCGCATATCCACTTCATAGAGCTGGCCGGAGTTGGTCTGCGCGGTCAGCAGGTGAATGATGCGCTGGCCCAACCGGTTGAAGAATTGCGCGCCATCGATGGGCTTGGCGCCGTCGGTTTCGGCTTGCGGGTCGCCGTCGTGGATAAACACCAGATCCAGGTCAGAGCCGTGGCCCAGTTCAATACCGCCCACTTTGCCGTAGCCGACGATGACAAAATCCGGATCGCATAAGCCGCCATCGGCGCGCTGCGGCGTCCCGTGCTTGGCCACGGTGTGACGCCAGGCCAAGGCCAGCACCTGCTCAAGAATCGCCTCCGCCAACCATGTCAGGTAGTCGCTGACCTTCATTAGCGGCAGCGCGCCGGAGATTTCCGAAGCAGCCACACGCAAACGGTGGGCGAGCTTGAAGTGACGCAGGGCCTCCATCTGCTGTTCCAGATCGTCTTCGGGAATACGCGTCAGGCGTTCGCGCAGCTCGGCGGCCAACTCTGGCGCCAATGGCGGCTTGAACAGGCGACCTTCGTTAAGCAGCTCATCCAACAGCAACGGGAAGCGGCTGATCTGCTCGGCGATCCAAGGGCTGGCGGCGCACAGGGTTAATAGTTGTTGCAGCGCGCCCGGGTTTTCCGTGAGCAACACCAAATAAGCCGAGCGCCGCGCCACCGCTTCAATCAACGGCAGCACGCGCTCCAGCACCAAGTCAGGGTTTTCATGTTCGACCGCTTGCGCCAGCAGGCGCGGAATAAAGGCGTCGAGGCGTTCACGACCGAGGCGCTGCATAGCGCGTACTTGGTTGCCGCCGCGCAAGCCGGCCAGGCGATGCAGCGCGGCCGGGGCATCGGTAAAACCGGCATCGGCTAGCTGGCGGCAGGCGGTCTCTTCATCCAGCGCTTCTTCCCATAACGGCAGCCACTCGCTGCCCACGCACAGATCGGCCTCGCCGTTTTCGTCTTCGTCCGGGTCGGCAATCACCTGGCGGAAGTGCCACTCGATACGGCCCCGCCAGTACATCAGGCGTTCGTGGAACGCGGCCCAGGTGTCGAAGCCCATCATAAAAGCCACGCGCGCGCGCTCGTCGTCGTTGTCCGGCAGCATTTGTGTTTGACGGTCGGCGATGGCCTGGATGGCGTGCTCGGTGTAACGCAGAAACTCATAGCCATCGCGCATTTCCGCGACCACAGCCGGCGGCAGGTAGCCCTGCCCTTCCAGGGTTTTCAGCACCTTTAATAGCGGCCGTTGTTGCAGGCTCAAATCGCGACCGCCGTGGATCAGCTGAAAGGCCTGGGCGATAAATTCGACTTCGCGAATACCACCGGAACCGAGCTTGATGTTCTCGGCCATACCCTTGCGCCGCACTTCCTGCTGAATCAGCAGCTTCATGGCGCGCAGCGCTTCGATGGCGGAAAAGTCCAGGTAACGGCGGTAAACGAAGGGGCGCAGCATCTCCAGCAGTTGCGCGCCAGCCTCCTGATCGCCGCCGACCACGCGGGCCTTGATCATGGCGTAGCGTTCCCAGTCGCGCCCCTGGTCTTGGTAGTACTGTTCCAGCGCGTTAAAGCTGAACACCAGCGAGCCGGCCGAGCCGTAGGGGCGCAAGCGCATGTCTACGCGGAAGACAAAACCGTCGACGGTAATTGCATCCAGCGCTTTGATTAGGCGCTGGCCGAGCTTGATAAAGAACTCCTGGTTATCCAGCGAGCGTTTAACGCCTTCGGTTTCGCCGCCTTCGGGGTAGGCGAAGATCAGGTCGATATCGGACGACAGGTTGAGCTCAACCGCGCCCAGCTTGCCCATGCCCAGCACCACCATATGCTGCGCCTCGCCGCTGCGTCGGCCCTTGGGCGTGCCGAACTGTTCACAGTGGCGCGGGTAGAGCCACTTGTAGGTAAGGTCGATGCTGGCGTCGGCCAGGTCGGAGAGGTCTTTGCAGGTTTGCGCCAAGTCGGCCAGGCGGTTGACGTCACGCCAGATAATCCGAACCTGTTGGCGGTTGCGCAGGCGGCGCAGGGTTTGCCCCAGCTGCGCTTCGTCGTTGCTCTGCGCCAGCGCGGCGGCCATTTGCTCGCGCAGCTCGCCGGGTTGCAGTGGGCGCTCCAGTTCGCCGCTGGCGGCCAATGCCAAAAGCATTTGAGCGTCGCGCAGGGCTTGTTCGCTGACAAAGTCGCTGGCGCCTACCACACGCTTGAACGCTTCGTGCCGATCCGCAGGCCAAGCGTCGAATTGAGCACCGGCGTCAGGCCCAAGAGCGCTAAGGGCGGCGCGGAACGATTGCTCGGCGCGCAGGACAAATGGCTGAAGACTGTTAGGCAATCCGACGAGCGAGGGCAGGTTCATGATCTATCCTGTTTATCGCCGTACAACCTGGCTTTCACCCACCAGATTGTCGCGATTTTTTCGTTTTAATGTGTACACAATGTAGTTTTACTACGAAAGAATGTGTCTCAAGGGCTGAAACCTCCGTCGATTTGTAGTAAAACTACACGCCGCCGGTCCTACCTCCGGTAAAAACCAAGAATTCACGTGCCTGCCCATAAGGCTGGCAACGAACACAAGGTTTTCGATTCTGGAAGCCTTTCCGCCATGGAGCAAGCCATGCAAGACCTCGATCCCGTCGAAACCCAGGAATGGCTGGACGCGCTTGAATCCGTCCTCGACCGTGAAGGTGAAGACCGCGCTCATTACCTCATGACCCGCATGGGCGAACTCGCCACCCGCAGCGGTGCGCAACTGCCCTATGCCATCACCACGCCGTACCGCAACACCATCCCCGTTACCCACGAAGCACGCATGCCTGGCGACCTGTTTATGGAACGCCGCATTCGCTCGCTGGTACGTTGGAACGCCCTGGCGATGGTGATGCGCACCAAC
>LNAP01000408.1_pt1 | contig 49782 bp, 70 predicted proteins | sample 602601 | NCBI WGS metagenome assembly LNAP01 (sample SAMN02440304, study PRJNA202911) | soil metagenome | biome: Subtropical and temperate rainforests or woodlands; isolation source: soil samples (1 kg each in a 20% v/v slurry with milli Q water) were... ...
TGGCGATGATTTGAGCAGTTTTTAACCATTTTTGAATACTTTGGTCATGAGGTCGATTTTTGGATGTTTGAAATCGAGTTCTTCAGACCTTCCTTAGTTCGATGCCGTGGCACTCGAATATTTCTTCGTGAAGTGATTCCCTTGCTTGTTGAAGCGCGGCCAAGTTCGACCACGCGCCAGAAGCGACAAGATCGGCCACAAACCAGTTGTCAATCACATTTGGATCGACCTCATGACTCTGTATAGGCAATTGCGATTCGAGAGGTAAAACGACGCTCGTGTACAACGATGCGTCACCAAGACAACGTTCCTCGCCATCGACCTCATAGATAAAGAACAAGTCCAATTGACACGGGCCTGTCGCTGCATCTACCTGGTACTGGCGTTGGGCGAACGTGTCGTTCTTCGGTACGAACAAAGGAAAGGGGGTCATGTCGGCCTCCTATTCGCTATGCAGCACCACGGTTGAGTTGCTCGGCCAAGGCGCAGGCACTCTCTTCCGTGTTGTGGTCGGGGAAATACCACGTCCGAGAGGTCTTGCTGAAAACCCCCCACTCGGTATCACCGGCACTGTTGCGATACTCACCAGCGCTGAATTCCATGATCGATCTCCATGCCGAGGCCAGACGAAAAGACTCGTCTTGAAAACCCAGTGCATAGGAGTCACGGACTTCTTGCGCCAATAGATGCAGTGTTTGATGACATCGACTCACAATCCAAGCCACACAACTCACTTCGGCTGACAAGAGGCGTATTGCGCAATGCGCATTTGGGTGTGGTCTTGCGGAGGATGCGCGGCCGCACTTCATAGAATGGACAGGTGTGCGCGTATGTCTTTGTTTTACCGGGCAAAAGGAAGGATGGCAGGGGGGGTAAGGGGTGGTTAATAATTGACTTGAATCACGATGTATTGCGCCTTGCGCAATGAGCCATGCTCATTGCGCATACGCTCGCCCCCCCCCGTTGATGGAAGGCGATGGTAGTGCCTGATTGCGTGGCTTGTGGACGGGACCTACCCCCCCCTAGACCCCTCTTTTCTCATTCCGTTTCTGGCCGTTGCCGGGCTGTCGTTGGAGTGTTTTTCTGGGCGAAAGGGTGGCTGTTTATTATCGTCGTTTGACTGGTAGAATTGAGCCGCTCTCACCTACAGTTAGCCGTAAGGGGGGGCCTAAATTGCTTAATCTAGTAGGACGCAAGGGGGGGGTGACATTGATCCAAGAAAATGTGGCGCTGGATGATGGGTCGTCGGCAGGATTTCTGGACCCTCTAATCCCCCGCCCCCCTGGCCTTCCCCCTCTCGCCTTGAGGGCTATCGAGCAGGTTGAAGCTCTCGGGTGGATGCTCAACCGGATCGACGAGGCGATCATTGCCATCGACGAGAAGCTCGATGCGCTGCAACCCCCCGCCCCCGGAAAAATTCGTCTGGTATTCCAGAAGGACCGCCAGACCATCCGCCCCCGATTCGTGAAGTACCTCAAACGTCGGGATGGGCGCTGGTGGGGAAAACGAATCACTGTAGGGTGGGCCGTCAACTCGGTACGCGACTCCAAGGGCTTCGAGGCAAATGCCGACCTTGTGCGGATCTACTGCCGCGAGGCCAACGTCCTGCTGGAGCTGCGCATCAAGGTCAACCGGATGCTTGTTAGAACCACAACCTCCGGCCTTGGCGCTATCCCGGCCATGACAAAGAAGTTGGATGCCACTCGCGGTGCCCTCGGTCTGGATATCGACAGTATCGAGTAATCATTCCATTCCAAAAACCTTCCAGAGGGTTCTGGGGCCAGGGACGGCTATAGGTTCTTGGGGTACGCCCACGGCCGAGCTGGTGAGATGCCGTCCAAAAACCCAGCCAGAGGGGGTGGCGCTGCGGGGCCGGGGGGGGGGTGGCGTGCTTGGCGGTGGCTTACTGACGTGCTGACAGGTTCACCGGGCCAGAAACCGTCCATAGCCCTAGGCGAAAACCTTGGCAGGAGGGGGCACCTAGGCACACGTCAGGCCAGCGCGATGAAGGGGCGCTTCTCCCCCCTTCTTTGCCCGGTCAGATCGGCATGGCTTGGAAAGTACATGACTCCTAGGCACTTGGTTTTCAGGACACGCGATTGTGTTCGGCCTTGTGTTGGAGTTCATCATGGAAACGATTACCGCAATGCCTTTTGATTCAGTCTCTCGCGCCGGTCGGAACTACCGTTCTGTGGTTCTGTCTGTGCGGGATGAATCGGGACGCACGTTCTCTCGTGTCTATTTCAATGGACGTGAATGCGAGGACTACATCAACGCGAAGCCAGTGCCACGCACTAACGGCTTATTGCCAGAGACATTGTTTGCTAACTCCTGGAGCTGGATTGAAGAGAAGGCAAAGCGCTTCCTGCAAACCGGCAATGTGCTGGACAAGCAGGAGCTGATGGGCAAGGCCCGTTGGCTGTAGTGGGAGAGGTGAAAATGGATAAGGCCGAACGAATCATCCAGCGAAAGGATGGGTCAGAAGTCAAGATCGTTGCTAATGCTTTTTATGTCGCTGGCTTACACCGCTCTATTGGCGTCTATGTGTTTCGTCGAGAAGACCCTCACCATGACTGGCAGCTAACCAGCGACAGACCACACCCCAATTGGCGGAACATGTCTGTTGATGAGTACATCAAGCATGGTCGGTCTGAAATGCTTCGGACTGTCTCTCATGGGGAGATACTGCAACTGACCAGCAACCTGGTCGCTGACCAGCCGACTTTCTGCTGATTGCTTTTATACCCCTACTGGACTTGTCTTGTGAAGACATAGCCCTACCCTAAGAACCCCAACGCCTTTTCGGTGTTGGGGTTTTTTTCTTGGTATGCTCTCGCTCGAATTGTCCTGGACTCATAAGTGCTAGGTTTTCAAGTCACCCGTTCTGGGGCTGACCGTAGCATGGAGCTTTTCTATGACCAACGAAACAAACGATAAGTGCAGCGACATCCTGGTGCATATCGTGGCACAGGCGGATCGGGTGGAATTTCTACCGAAGCATCTTGGTTGCCTTGCTGCGGGCACAGAGCACTTCACGTTCAAAGCGATGCGCGAGATGGTGTCGGCCTACGAAGGCGGATATTGGGAATACTACGAGCTGAGCAATGGCGGGTACTTTATCGCCCCCTCGTCTGCGGGTTCAGATCATAGCTATACCCCTGTGAAGCTAATAGTCGAATCCATTGGCTATAGCGGCCTAGTGTCGTATCAGGCGGCGGGCATCATTGCAACGGCCTTTGGTCTGAACCGAATGATTGAAGCTTGTGTTGGTGAGCACAGTCATCATGAGGACTATGCGCTTCTGGGCGACCAGATCCGCAAGCTCTACGATTACGTGCCCTTGCATCCCGAGCATCAGCAGATTTATGCTGCACTCGAATGATCGTTGAGGCTTTGCCTCTTTACCCTAAGACCCCAGACGCTTCTTGTGTCTGGGGTTTTTTTCGTTGGATAGCGACGAATGGATGGGACTCATAGTTACTTGGTTTTCAGGACACTTTTCTTGGTGTTCGGCCATCTACATCGGAGATCGTTATGTCACAGTCGCTTGAACATCGAATAATGCTTACCAAGGGTCGTGAGGGCTGGGAAGCCGATACTCACGTTGATCTTGGTGGTGAGTACATACTTCGTGTCTTCACCATGAAGCGCTACAGCGGCGATCTGGTCACTACAGCCACCCGCATGAAGAAGACAGCAGGTGAGTTCCTTGGGCTGAGTTTTATCATGCACCAAGATTTCAACACCGTTGTTCGTAGTCAGCGGGTTCGCGTTACTTCCCGTGCGGTTGAGCTGCAGCATAAAGCCGCTTTGGAAGAGATCGAAAGCATCAAGGCTCGCATGAACGCCTTCTATGCCGATAAGACCCAACAAGAGGCTTGTTACGCTTAGCCCTCTGCATATCCCTATAAGACCCTGGACGCTTCTTGCGTCTGGGGTTTTTCTATTGGGGTGGCAAGTAATACGGACCTCCCCTTTGGGCAGGTTTTTGCCCGGTTTTTGGTGATTGTGCTGGCGGAGGCATCAAGTGCGGGGGCGGGTCACTGATCGGAAGTTGTGTCGGGGACGTGCGTACGGGTCTTTGGTCTTATGCTGGCGGGCGTCTATCTGTTCCTATGGGGATTCATCTCTTCGTTTTTCTCTGCCCCTGGCAGAAGAAAGCAGTTGACGGGTGCGGAACGGTTTTCTGTCGTGGGGGCGCTCGCGGCAGCGCGATGGTTGTTCCTGCTGTTGGGGGGCGGCGACTCTGAGGCTGTCCCGGTAAGGAGGCTGGCGGATGGAAGGAATAATGAGGTGGCTGTGGCGCAAAGTGGTAACATGACCACACAAGCCCTGTTCATTTGAGCCGCTCATTGGCTCAAGCTACTTTCTGGAGAAAGTCATGTCTACTGAATCCGTTCGGCTGTCCGATGTCATCATTAACCAAGCCCGGCGCGATGCCGATACGTTTAATCGCACTGTCGGGGGTCAGATCGAATACTGGGTCCGTTTAGGCCAAGCTGTTGAAGCCGTCCCAGGCTTCGATATGCAGCGGGTGCGTGCCGCGCTGAACGGCCGACTCGATGCCGAGCTTCTGTCGCATGATGAGCGGCTGGCATTCGAGGAAAGCCTGGGCGAGGCACTGGATACCCCATCGGCCAAGTCCGTCCAGTCCATGAACAAGCTGCGCTACGAAGGCGGTGCGGTTGGTTACGACGAGCATGGTCGCTTAGTGCGTAGGCTGGCCGGGGGCGGAATTGAAGTTATTGAGGACGCCGACAAAAAGCAGACGGCGGCTCAATGACCCCGCAGGCAGAGCGCAACCCCCCTGTTCTGATCATCATTGCTGGCCCCAACGGCGCGGGTAAATCGACCCTCTATCGCAATGAGCTGCAAGACCGCTACCGTAGCGTGGAGTTCGTCAATGCCGACGAGCTGGTAATGCGCCACTACGGGCATACCGCACAGACGCTGGAAGAATCCCGCACAGGGCAGCGCTTGGCCGATGAGCGACGTGCGGCGCTTATGGCCGCGCACCAAAGCCTCATCACCGAATCAACGTTCTCTCACCCCTCCAAGCTCGACTTGCTGCGTCAGGCACGGCAGGCGGGCTATCGCGTCTTCGTGTATCACGTCAACGTCCAAAGCGCTGCCCTGTCCGTGCTTCGCGTGGCCTATCGCGTGGCTCACGGCGGGCACCCCGTTCCAGAAGAAAAAATCCGGGGGCGCTATGAGCGCAGCCAGCAGCTCATCCGCGAAGCCGTCACGCTGGCCGATAGGGCATACATTTTTGACAACTCGATGGTGGGCGAACCACACCGCCTTGCCTTGGAGTTTCGCCGTGGCTCAGTCGTTCACGTATACAGCCAAAGCGCAGCCTGGGTGCGCAGCCTCTACGCGCAGGAACTTGAAGACCTCGCGCAATCCGAACATGCGTCAAGATCCAAGCCCAGGGGCTGAGAACCGAGCGGGGGCGCTAAGGGCGCTGGCGGCGTTTTGGTGCGCGAAGGATGATCCAGGTGCGGGCGAGGCAACTGGAGGGCGCTACGGGCCTGTACGCGCCCCAGTGCCCACAAGAGATGATCCGCCTGTCCTATCCGGCTACGGGTTTCAGCCGCCGACGTTTTCTTACCCCCTTTTCACCGATACTTCTGGCAATAAATGGCGTTATGAGTTAAAATAACTCATATATTGAAAGGTGAGATTTAGCCATGCAGACCATCCCCGCTATCCAGGCACGCGAAGCCGCCATATACGCCGCACAACGCATCATCCGCGCCGCCACGCCCCTGTCTCGCAGTCGAATCCTGGCAAAGTCTCAGTCCGCTTGCCTTGTCCTGCGCTACGTCGAGGCCCTGGGCCGTGTCGATAAAGCTCGCTGCCAAGCCGAGCAGGAACGCGCCGCCGATCAGATCGTTTCGACTGAAAAACAGTGGCCCACCATGGACCAGATGCGCGAGCAAGCCCACGAGGGTCTGCGCAAAATGCTCGCTGCCAACTAAAGGACTGGACCATCATGACCGAATCGCCCAACCGCGCCGCCCCCAAAAAATGGTTTGCCTTCGTGGATACCGAACAGTTCGTCTACCTGGGCGAGCATGAGAACTTTCACGGTGCGCACGACGCCGCCGAAAACGAGAACGTCCCTGGCGGGCCGTTCCAAGGCAATGCTGTGTGGATTTTCCCGGAAGAAAACCTGCTTTCGATGGTCGCCAGCGCCAATGCTGCCATTGCGCAGGCCAACCCCGAAAAGCCGCCGCAGGACAGCACATTTCCGGCCAAGGGCGAGCAGGTGCAAAAATTCTTTTGCGATCCCGCAGCGCCGAGTGGCGGCGAGAGCAACACCTACAACCCCATGAAAAGCATCGCAGCACTTGCCCCGGCCGAGGGTCAGGCTCGCGCCCTGGACGCCCTGGAGAAATGAGCATGATCCTAAACCAATCTCAAGCGGAAGCCGTCTACAGCGCCATGTGTGCGCTTAACAATGTCGGGGGGCGCGTGGATGCTCGGATGCCCGAGGATGGCGCAGTAGTCACGCGGGTTTGCGACACCCTCTCCGGGGAGATTCACATTTCGATAGAAAACCGCATCGTCTTGGGCAGCAGTGAAATTGTCGAACAACACGAGGACCAATCCGCGTTCGCCACCGCCTATGGCCTGGGGGCGTGACCATGCCCGCCCTGATCGTCACTCTCCATCGTGTGCGCCGCTATACCCGCCAGGACTTCACTGGCTTTCAGGTGCTGACCCGCGAGCGGCTTCTGCTCGGCAAACTGCGCGTCTGGAGCGCCGAAATCGACCGGGAGGACGTGCCAAGCTGGGCGACCATAGACAAAGCCTGTCTCGGTAGCACGGACTGGAAATCCCGCCTGCTCGATCAATATGGGCATCTACTGCCGCTCCAAAGCAAGGGGGCGGCATGAGCGTCACTTTGCGCATCATGCGCCTGGCCGATCTCAAGCCCGGCGTGCGGGTGGAATACGAGCGCCGTGACGGCAGCATCCACAACGCCATCATCGTGAGCGAGGACAAGGGCATCAGGGCCAGGACCGAACAGCCCGATGGCTCCCTCTCGCCCGAGCACCCACTCTTTGCCACCAGCATCAACAGGATCATCGCGGGGGCGGCGAGCGCCCCCGGTACCGAAGGAACCGCATCATGACCCCGGAAAATGCCCCCGAGGCCGACCAGCTCGACGCCCTGGCCCATGAAATCCACGCCGCAGCGCAACGCGCCCCCGGCGAAGGGATCATCGATGCCGTGGCGCGGATTTCTGCCCTGCTTACCAAAAACCCACCAAAAACCCTGCCAAAGGCCGATGCCGTCACAGCCCTAAACCCAGCGCAGCCAACTGAGCTTTCGGCAATGTTGGAAAACGAAGCGTTGAGCGATATTCAGGCGGTGGTCGAAAAGCTGGGCCTATGGGCTGCTGGTCACGATTACTACACGGACAAGTCCGGGTATGACGACCTGATTCTCAAACACGCGACGATTGCCGATGTAAAACGCGCTGCAAAATATCTGCACCCTCGACTACGGGACGCCAGCGTCGTTCTAACGGACTACTTCGCAGCCATCGGCCCCGCCCGCGTTGCCGCTGCCACAGAGCAAGAACCGGCGTCCTTGAATGCGCCGCCCTGCTGGCATGAGGCTGAACGAGCCGCCGCTCAGGGTAATGTGTGCGGCTATACGCCGGGCGAATCGAAAGTCGAGATCCGCATCTCACCCACCCAGCCCCTGCCTGCCTGGCTCGAACTGGGCTCCGCAGTGCGGCTCGCGCCCCAAAAACCCAGCCAAAAACCGGCCCAAAGTCAGGAGCGGCCATGCGCAAAATAGCGCCCCCGATTGGCAGGTCTGGCCCGAACACCATGAAGGCGTCCGATGTCGAGACCATGGCCGCAGCGTTTCGCAATCCGCAGGCGCTGGCGAGCCTGGATGCGGTGATCGAGCGTCTGAGCAAGCCTGGGGATGGCCCCCGCCTCGCTCCAATCGCCACAGAAAGCCCCAATAACGCGGCCCACCCCTTCTCTTTGCCAGGTGAATCACCCATGACCGAAGCTATGCCCCATATCGACACCGATGACCAGAATCCTACCCCCGCGCTGCTGGCGGACGTTCGCAGCCCAAGAGCGGTCAAGACTGTGACCCGTAGCGATCTGCAGGGGAAAGTTGCCAAGATCAAGGCCGAGGTGCTGCCCGCGCTCTTCGAGAATCCGAAGGCGCTTGGGGAGTATGGGGCGGCGGATGATAACGGACAGACGCTGGACAATTTCTCGGACCTCATGGAAAAGGGCTCAGTGGCCACGCTTGCCAGCCGGATCGGCGATGTCGTCGCCAAACTCGCAGATGCTGATCCCAAGCGCATCGCGCAAAAGCCCTCCTGGCTGGAAAGGATCACCGGGCGTGATGTTGAGCGCCACGTCCGCTATGAGGTGGCTCGCAAGTCCCTGGATGAGCTGCTGATCGAATCCGAGGTCCAAGCTCAGGGAGTGCGCGACACCCTTGCCGCCATTGACGGTTTGCTCGCTTCCCATAGTGAGGAAGTCGCCGATCTGCAGGCATACATCCAAGCCGGGCGTGAGTATTTGAGCGAGAACCCAGAGGCGGGCAAGCGTGCCCCCGGTGAACTGGAGTTTGACCGTCCGAGAGAACGGTTTGCGCGGAAACTCGCCAATCTGACTACCCTGCTGGCTTCTCATGAGATGAGCGTCACCCAGATGAAGCTTACTCGTGCCCAGGCGGTCGATATGCTGGACCGCTTCAACGAAACAGCCAGGGTGCTGGTGCCGGTGTGGCGGCAGCATACGCTGGCGCTCATTACCACCAAGAACATGAGTCCCGAGATGGTGCGGGAGGCTTCCAAAGCACACAATGCGCTGATGCGAAGCCTTGCCAAGAGCCTCGACGGCATCGACCACTGAGGGACTTGGATATGCAAGACCAACGACTTAAAACAGCTTTGTCCGCGCTTGGCTATGAGCGCATGGACAAGCTTCATTGTCGCTCCAACTTAATCCATGCGATTTTGTTGTTTGTAGCAATGAACCACGACGAGGCCCTTGAAATGGCCTGCGAGACAGAACTCGCAAGCATCAGAGAGGAAACCGCCCGTCAGCCAGCAATCCAGAATGCGGACAACCGCGCTTAAAATCATCACCAAAAAGGGAACCCCATGACACTGCAAACCACGACCACAGCGATTCAAGCTCCTGCCCCATTTGCGCTTACCGCCGAGAGCATCAAGGAATATGGCCTGCAAGAGGCGGACATTAGCGAGATCCAGCAAGTTGCCTTGCGTATCCAGCACGAAAATCCGGCAACAGTTGCCGAATTCGGCCGCGACGTTGCCGACCACACCTCCCGTTATGCCGACAGCCTGCTTGACCAAGTGCGCAATAGCGACCTGGACGAGGCCGGGGCCAAGTTGACACAGGTAGTCTCCATTGCGCGGCGCTTGAATGTCGGCCCGCTGTCGGACAATCGTTCGAGAATCCCACTGGTCGGTCCCCTGCTCGACAAGTTCCGGCTACGTTCGGCCAATTTCATGGGGCAGTTTGACACTACCCGCGATCAGATCGAGGCGCTGATCGAAGAGGTAAGCACCAAGCAGGCAAGTGTGCGCGAGCGCAACGCGCAACTGGACGAAATGTTTACCGCCGTGCGTGAAGAGCATCATCTACTAGGCGTGCATATTGCGGCCGGGCGCGTACGCTTGTCCGAGCTGCAGGCGCTGGCCCAGCAACAACGCCAGAACCTGGGCAACGACCCGGCCAGCGTGCAGGCCCTGGCCGACCTGGATGCCGTCATCGCCAATTTGGACAAGCGCGTGGGCGACTTGATCGCTTTGCAGCACTCGGCCATGCAAAGCCTGCCGACGATTCGCATGATCCAGGCGAACAATCAAATGCTGGTGGACAAGTTCCATACCATTCGCGAAATTACTGTACCCGCCTGGAAACGACAGTTCATGCTGGCGCTGGCGCTGAACGAACAACGCAATTCCGTGGAGCTTGCGACGGCCATCGACGACACGACGAATGACTTGCTCAAGCGCAACGCGGAGTTGCTGCATCGCAACTCGGTCGAAACCGCTCGCGCCAATCAGCGTTTGGTGATCGACGTGGATACCTTGCGTCAGGTGCAGGTCTCGCTTATCAAGACTGTCGAGGATGTCATCCGCATCCAGCAAGAAGGCGTTCAGCAGCGTAAAGCCGCCGAGAAGCAGATCCAGGCCATGCGCAGCGACCTGCGGGACAAGCTCACCGGGCAGAAGATGGTGAAGATTGAAAACGGTACCGAGGAAAGGGTCTCTGCATGATGGTGATGAACAAGAAAGGGGAATCGGTCGAACTTGTCCCCGACAAAGAATCGAAGGCTGGGCCTGGGCGCGACATCAGCACAGGCACCTTGGATATGGTGGCGCGTTTGGGACTGCGAAGCCGCAAGGTTGCCAGGGCCACGCGGCTACTTGGTGCCGGTCTGGCCGTCGTCAGCGTCATAACACTTCTAGTGTCGTTTGCCGTGTCATGGGCCTCGCCGGAGTCTGTCAGCATCGATTCAGTGGATATCCCAAGCATCCTGCTGGGGCATTTCGACGGGGTAGCTGCTGGAGGCGGCGGCAAGATGACAACCGCGATTGACTCTCTTGGGGAGAGCTTGAGTGACATAGCCCCCTTTTTGGGGGGCGCGGCGCTGATCTTGGGGCTGATTTGCGCCGTTCTTACACAAAGTTTTACCCCGATGATCGGAGCGATGATGGCAATGCTTCCAATCTTCATGATTCAAATGATTGGAGGTGGTTCGGAAGATAGCTCTTCGCAATACAACGAGAAGGAAGCCTTTGCCCAGGTCGTTCAAGACTTGGACTATGGAAAGGCCCTTGACAAGCTGCTCGTCAAGGGGCTGGCGAACGATCCTTCGGGGGCCTATGTGCTCTCCCAGATCGCGGTCGCGATGGAGTTGCCACAAGACGAAAGTGAGCTTGCAGTCCTGCGAAACCAAGCCCAGAGAGCAGTCGATCCCCAAGAGGGCTTTGAGCCGAAAGGCTCGGCCTTGTACGTGATCCAGTCGAAACTCTTCGGGAAACCGACCTCCCCGGGTGCCGCGCTGTATCTCGAAGACCGCGAGAGGCTGCATTTGAGGTGGAAGACGGCCTCGGGGGTGTTTAACGCACTTGCTGGCGTTCTCCTGGCCCTTACACTGGGGGCGAGCCTGCTGCTCTACCTTGTCTCTACCCGGTTAAATCGCGTCCTCGGATTGATCGCCCCTTACACTTACCGGCGCGGGGACAAATCATGAGCGGTATCCCACCAATCGACAGAATTCTGGCTCTCGATGGGAAAATCTTCGCTATGCTCTCGCCCGCAGAGCTTGAAGTGTTCGATTTCTACCGTGCTCAGGGCCGAAAGTTCGGCGTACAAGCGAATGTTGTGAGCGATGTCGATCCCCAAGGACATCTGGACCGGACAATTTCGCGTCGGAACGATGAAATCCTGCGACAGACCAATAGCCGGGTCTCTGTCGCAGTCGAGAGCGGCGCACAGGCTGAGTGGGCCAAGCGCCAGCGGGCAGGCAGCGCGGGATAAGTACAAGGTTGGGGCGGGCGGCGTGATACGACCTTTGGAGCGATAAAAGACGCCTCCCGCCCAATTCTTACATATCAGTAATACCGGAAGCAGCAGCGGTATTATCTGCCTGATTAACCGTTCGTTTAATGTCCGATCAAGCTATGATCGGCAGCAGAATGACGATAGAGAGGTTTCCAATGGACGAAAACGGTAAGCAGCAAATCGAAGCCATCAGACGGCTTGAACAGGCCACTGTAAGTACAGTGCGATCCTGTATTGTTTTGTCTTTTATCTCTGTACTTGCTGTGGGCTCGTTTGGCTACATTACCTTTATTACCTGGGACGGCACATTGGCGTCTTTTGTCTTATTGGCGGTCACTGCTTTTACCGCAGTGAAGTCCGGCCAATTTATCCTCAAGAGCCTGAAAATGAGGCTGAAAGTCAGGCAGATACAAGCGCAATACGGCAGTCATATTTAATCGTTGATTGAACACACCAACCAATAGCTCGATTGAAGCAAACGCGGAGAAGCCTCATAGACAAGACTGAGGTGGGGGCGAACGACATATTGCCGTGCTTTGTGTTATGAGTTAAAATGACTCATAACACAAATACGTGGGTATGCCATGCAAACCACCACCATCACCATCTTGGCCGAGCGCCTGAATGAAGCCCAGCAAACGCTGGACCGCTTCATTCGCAAAGCCCACCGACTCGATGTGCAGGGTTTGGCCTATTGCGTGGCCCGGCTATGGGACGAAGAGCACCAGCGCAAGGACTGGACCGGGCGCACCCGCACCATCATCACACACTGGGCCGACCTGGAGGTGAGCGCCGCTCCCCTTGCCGTTGGCAACTACACATTTCTTGCTAAGCTCGAAATCACCCCAAACGGAGTATTGGTCGATCAGGTTCCCGGCACCAAGAACCTTGATCCGAAATGGCTCCATTGGGGCGGCGATTGTGAGCACTGCCGAGCCAGTCGCGCACGCAAGCACCTTTTTATCGTTCAGGACATCGACACCGGCCGACAGATGGCCGTGGGGCGCTCCTGCCTGCGCGTATTCCTTGGCATCGACTCCATGCGCAGCATCACCGCCTATTTTGCCTTCTGGGGCTCGGTTCAAGGCCGCTGCGAGGATGAGGGCAGCGGCTGGGGTAGCATGCGCGTTCACCGCTACGTCGAGAGCATCGAAAGCATCCTTGCCATGACAGCGGTGGCCGTGCGCCTGTTTGGCTGGTGCAGCGTGAGCCAGGCAGAAAACTCCGGCGTGACAGCCACTGCCTATTATGTTTGCCTCGGGCTCGGTGACGCCCCCAAGCTCGGGCCGCGAGGGGATGATTCGGCACACCGGCTTTGGCAGCGGCTGCGCAACGAATACACCGAGCAAGACGAAGAGCAAGCCCAGACGATCATCGGTTGGGTGCGTGATGAGATGCCCAAGGACACCCCTTATGGGAACAACCTGTCCGTATTGTTCGCCGACAAGTGCATCTACGAATCCAAGCGCCTGGGGCTGGTGGTCAGCGCCTATGCCGCGTGGCACCGGGCGCATGAAGAAAGCCTTCGCAAGACTGTCGAGGCGCGGCCCGAATCGCAATGGCTGGGTCAGAAAGGGGAACGGCTGCGCGACCTGCCCGTGAGCTTTGAGAGCGCTTTCGTCATCGGGGCGAACGACTACGGCGAGCGCGTGCTGGTGAGCTTTCATACCGAACAGGGCCACGTCCTCAAATGGTTCACCAACAAGGGGATTGGTCTGCGCGTGGAGGCGGGCGAGCGGCTCTTGCTCACCGGAACGATCAAGGGGCACGATGCATACAAAGGGGTGCGTCAGACCCTTATGACCCGCTGCACCATCCAGGCCGTTGAGCAGGCATAACACGAGGATCAGGAAATAATGGCAAAACTCAAGGTCTATGGCGGGCTCACGCTCAACGACGAGTGCAAACAGGTGCGAACCATCGTAGCCACCACCAGCATGAATAAAGCGGCCGAGCTGGTGGGGTGTTCGATTAGCGAGATACGGAGCTACTGGACGACCACCCACAACGAACTGGAGCTGGCCGTAGCCTTGAACCAGCCTGGGGTCGCGCTGCAGGCCAGCAGCTCCATGGGGAAGGATTTTTCCCCAATGGATAGCGATCGCTCCGAGCCGAAACGCATCAAAGTTGAACGCACATGTCCGCGCTGTCATACCCGCGCTTACCACTGGGGCAATGACCACGGCATTAAACACCGTATTGCTTGTGCCCGCTGTAGCCACGAGTGGATGGGTCGAATCAAAAAGGAAGAAATGGAATGAGAACGCCAGGATTTTACTGGATGCTAGAAAACGACAAGCGTGTACCTGTCGAATGGACCGGAAAAGAGTGGTGGGGAATTGCGATGCAGCGCCCCATGAGCGATGACGAGATTGTTGATCCCATACCCGCACAGCCCGAGACGTTTCAGGCGCGTGTGCAGCCGTGGCTGCAGGCATGTTTCGGCCCAGTAATCGCGGCAGACCGTGAAGAACGAAATCATCGTTTTTTGGAAGAGGCCCTGGAGCTTGTTCAGGCGTGCGGCTGCACTGCGAGCGAGGCGCATCAGCTTGTGGATTATGTGTTCGGTCGGCCTGTAGGCGAAGCATCTCAAGAGGTTGGGGGCGTCATGGTGACGCTGGCGGCGCTATGTCTGGCGAATCAGTTGGGCATGCACTGCGCAGCCGAGGCCGAGTTGGCCCGCATTTGGGGGAAGGTGGAGCAAATACGAGCCAAGCAAGCCGCCAAGCCAAGGCATTCACCATTGCCCGTCTCCCGGTCTGCAAGCACCGAGCCAATGGAATTGCAAGGCGTAGCCAATGTCTTAGCCGAGGAAGATGGCGTTTGGCGGTCTTGTACTGGTTGCCATGAGTTGAACGAGGGCCATGATACCGGCCCCTATAGCGACGTGCTGAAATGCCATCTTGGTAGTGGCTGCAGCGAATGCGGCGGCATAGGAGCGATATGGGATCAAATCGACTACGTAGCTATGGCAGATAAAATGGCTCGCGATTTGTCCGCCCCCGCTACCACTCCATCAATAGATATTCATAAGAAGGAAAATAGATCATGAGCAATTCAAAAGACATCGAGTTTTTGACGGAAATGAAATCAAGGCTCGAAAAGGCCAAAGCTGGAGATTGGTCCGAAGCGGAAATGCTTACCAAAATGATTGATGACTGGATCGACGAGTTGGGTACTACCAAGAAGGATGCCGTTAAAGAGGCTGAACGCAAGTCTTTTAACGCTGGTGTGTGCGTGTCACTCGCATGCGTGATGGCGCAAGACAGTGGCGTACTGTGGAAGGAAATCGTTCGTACTTGTGGCGAAGATGAACTACTGCGCTATGCGGCAATTGAAGAGCCCGAAGAATGGCAACTTGCTGGATTTGCGAAATATGCGAGAAACGAGTTGGGCCGAAATAAGCCTCGCGCCGCCCCCGCCACTGTTTAACCCACCCTGCCCTGGTTCGCCGGGGCATCACCAAGGATACGACCATGAATGAACAAAAAACCGAAGCCATCGTCAACGCGGATGCATACACCAACAATGCGGGCCTGCCGACCTACAGCGACTTATTATCCCTGGCAAGTCGCCTCGCCTACCCCAGCGGGGGCGAACTGCTGACCTTGGAAGACTATCGGAACATTTCCCGCAACATCGTCCAGCCAGACGGTGTTCGCATCATCTGAGCCCAAAGGGGCGGCGCTTGAGCCGATAAGCCCCCCTTCGTTACTTCGCTAATACCACATAAGGAATTGCCCGTGGAAACAATTCAATATCTCGCACTTGTGGCTCCGGCCGCAATCAAATCAGCATTATTCATGGGCGTTTGCATTCTCGTGGCAACTATTGTCTGGGATGTAAAAGACTGGGATGGGCGCACCCTATTCTGGAGTTTTGTAGCCCTTCTCGTGCTACTGATGCTGTACTACATATGGCCTTGGTTCACCTACAACCCCGCAGAACGTCTTTTCTCTGACAACTCCGCAGAGCACCTTTTCTCTAGCGTGAGGTTGACTAAAGATAACGTGCTGAGCCAGTTCTATGCGGCCGTCATATCGGGAATTGTCGGGGCTGTCGTCGGTTGGGTTTTGGCGCATTCTTTCCTGAGAACCCGGTGACTCGACACCCCCTCCCCCTTCCTTTTGCTCGGTCGCTAACGTTGAACTATTTTATCGCGCAGATGAGCCTAAACCCATAGGAGTAGTTATGGAACAAATCAGATCTTTGAACCCAGATCAGATCTTTGAACCCAGAAGAGCAGCGGGCGGCTGAGCTTTCCTTCTTGATTAGACTGCCCGATGCCAGAAGAGTTAGTGAGGGCACTCTCATTGCTCTGACCTCGGGCAAGCATGATGATTACCGGCTGAACTGCCTTGTTCGCGCCAAGATGGATTTTGATTTTTCAGCCAAGCAGCAGGTATTCGATTCGGTCCCCGAACACCAGCGGTTGTTAGGGGTTGATAGGTTTTCTCGATTCCTAGCCTTTCTTCTCGACGGGGGGGCGGTCGAGATGGTCGACGCGGTTGAGTTCAACCTGAACGACTACCCAGACTCTTTTTAAGCTGTGAAGAGGCCGTCTTCCGGGTCGTGGCACGATCATCATGTAAAGGAATTGGAAGCACTGGCAAATAGCAGCGCAGTGTATGTCAGCGCCATTCCAGCGGTATTCTCTGACAAAGATGATGTTGTGCGTTTTGTTGTTGCCGTTCTGGAGAAACCATCCGTACCATCATTTTTTCAGCGTGGCTACACTAGCAATAATGGAAGGGCTGGGCGAAAGCGCCGCTATGAACGCCCTTTGTTCATAACGCCAGAAGGTGTGTTGGAGGCATTTCCGACGACAGAGAAGGATTTTTTCAGGTCGGCTAGGGCGGCATTTCTTGCTGTGCTCCAGCATGGCTATGAATTGGCAGATGTTGTAATAACGGAAACCACTATTCAAAAGCAACTTTCGGATAGACAGTATTTAATGTGGCGAAAACGAGAAGCTAGAAGAGTATTCTCTCACGTACCAAAATAGCGCCAAAAACTGAATTACCCGCCAGTAAGTAATAATAAGCAAAATCTGCGGCATTTCGCTCTCGCATGAGTTAAAATAACTCATCAATTAAATCGTATTGCCATACAGGAGAAAGGGACGTGAACACCATCGCGCAAACTATCATAGATGCCAGCTCTACATTGGCGGTCGCAGCAAAATCTGCGGTCGAGGAAAAAACCGACTTATTCATTACGTCGGGCGAGATGAAAGCGGTCTATGAGTTCAAGGATGATTCTCTGCTCATCTTGGATTTTGGCAACCAACGTATGATCGCTGCGTAATTATCTACCCCAGGAGAATTGAATCATGATCTTGCAAGACACCATCAACACTATTCGGGAAGCGCACGAAGCGCTTGGCCGCGCACTTCGAGATGCGAATCGCTATACCGGCAGCGACCCCGATATTGGTGCTCTCCAGCACAACCTCCAAGAGGCTGGCGTCAGCTTGAAGGAGATCGAGAATCAAGCCCTGCGCATCCAGTCGCGTCTCGACCAGTCTGTGTCTGGCGCTGCCTGATAAATCCGCCTCGGTGCGCCGAGGCATCACTGGAGAGACTATATGCCCGTCCAATTGCCCAATCATCAGTACGCCAGTCTGATCGCCGAGCGTGATGCCTTCAAGGCCGCCCTGCAGTTGCTTGATGGCTGCAATTGGCTCGATGCCGATTCCAGCGACACGGAAGAGCTTGCTGTCGCGAAGAGAGCGGCGCGAACGGCACTGCACGAATTCGGGGGCGCGAGGACTCCAGCCGATAACGGTACGGCCCAGACCCCTGCTCGGCCCCCATTGAACCGATACGCCTGCATCGCAGGACGCATGGTGCATACCGCCAATGGGGCATTCGTGCGTTTCGACCAGGTAATGCCTGAAGTCGGGCAGGCTCAGCATTCGGAAATGGATAAACAGCCTTGTACAGCGCAGGCACGCAAGGAAGAGCTGTATCTAAACCCTGGTGACATCGACATGATCGCGGCACCGTGGATGGCTCCAGACGGCCAGGCCAGTGCTTCCGATGTTCAGGCTATCGTCCGCGCCGCTATCTCGTTTTGCCACGATATTCGCCACATGAACCCGCCACAGCCTGGGCACCGATGGGTGCAGGTGCTAGTTGCGGCACAAGAGCCTCACCCTGATGACGCGGCTGTAGACCAGTTCGCGGCCACGATGAAAGCGAAATTGGCTAAAAAGCGCGCCCATGGGCGTGGGGGTTGGCAGACGGCCGACGAGGCGCGCTTATCCACGCTGTTGCATGAGCACGTCGCGAAGGGAGACCCGGTGGACGTGGGCAATCTTGCGATGATGTTGCATCAGAACGGACAGAGGATCATCGCCGCGTACGAGCCGGTCCTGACCGGGGGCGGAGAGCCATTCGCATGGGCGTACAAGCTGACGCCGTTGGATTCGGAATGGACGGTCACGAGAAATCGCCCACGGGGCCACCAGATCATGCCTTTGTTTACAGGCGTTGCCCAGACTCACCCAATCAGCGGTCGAACTTAGGATCAGATATGGCAACAGACGAGCGGAATCGTATACCGACGGCCGACGAACAGGCGGGGATGAACTGGTGGAATGGCCTGGACGAGATAGAGCGCCGCCGTTGGATGAAGGCGGGCGGTGACACTGGCCGCGTAGCCGACGCCTGGGAAGCGTATGGGCGCTGCCAACAAAAAGCCCGGCCAGCACCTCTTATTTCTTCTTCCCTCCTTTCCCAATATGGAGTAAGCGTCGAGGGTCCGCCCGAGGGGCTTGTTCACATGGCCGACCTGTTGGCCGACTTTCCTGTTGGCCGCGCAATGCTCCTGATTGCGGAGCGGGGGCGCGAATATGGGGTGCGTCTTTTCGCCACAGAGCGATTTGACGAGTTGATTTTCTTGGAAAATGCAACTTGCTTTGGTCTTGACCGCGAACAAGCTCGCCTCTTTGTGCTCAACCTCTCTAAGCCTGCAGAGCGCGACTAAGCAACTCGTATAATCGCCCCCGTAACCAATTCTTTCGTTTGATCCTATGCTCTACCTACTCGCCGCCCTCTTTCTTTTGATCCTATCCGTCGTTCTGTCGTGCAAGCAAATGGTCTTCGGGATCGGGCGGGGATCGCCTCGCGTTCCGAACGTTTTGATTGGCTTTTTCACGGTCATATGCGCGTTTCTAGTGGCTGCCCCGCTCTATTATGCTATTTTGCTCAACATTCAATTCACCTCTGGGGGCGGTGTTCCTGGCACGGCTTCCATGAAGTTTGCCATTTATCTCGCGCTGGCAGGAGCCTCCCTCTCTTTTGCCTGGTATGGGTATCGCGCTTTGCGCTTGCGTGGTCATATGGACATTGTGGCGGTGGTGGTGTGCGGTTATCTGGCTTTCACCGCCCTGAATCACCTCACCTTTTTCGCCGATAAGGCCGCTGGTGTTGCAGACCTTTCCTTTTTCGTTGAATCGGGCGCGGTTACAGACATCGACGATTGCGGACCCGTGGTGCTGGTGCGCGGTGCTGTAGATGGGGGCGCGGTACGCTACCGGTGCCCTCACGACGTAGCGCTTGGCATGGGGCTTGTATCAGACCCCTTCGTGCCCTGGCCCTCGTACACGGCGGGTGAGAGCAAGGAGCTTGGCTCGGCTTTGAGTGCGTTGTGGGAAAATGCGGCCAAGCCGTACCGCAACTAGCTCGCCCCACTCGACATGCATTCCTTCGATACGACTTGTGAAGACAAGCGGAACAGCAAAACCCCTGGAGAGAACGAACAACGCTTGGCGTTCGAGCAGATGTTCGGCCAGGAATCGAATCTGTGCCTGCAGTGTGCTGCTCGACTTTTGGGGTTGGGCCTGCGCCAGGGCGGTGCCCGGCATGCCTAAGACCTCGGATAACGCTCGCCTGCAGCAGGCGATTGAGGGTGCCATATTGGATCGGGAGTCGTTAGCCGACGCTTATGGTTACGAGGGGCCAGAGGCTAACGAGGCTGTAGCCGACGTAAAGCGGTTGGGATCGCTTCGCAGAAAGCGGCTTTCCAGCATGAGCCCCGATGCTTTGTCCCTGGCCTTCAAGGCCCTAGTATGGGCTGAGCAATGGGAGAGCGGATTGGCTGACGCAAACCCACCTGGAAGCGAGGATCGCCGCACAGCGGCGCTCGCTGCTGCCTCGTATCGCGAGCTACGCCTGCGCCGCTGGGGAAAAACCCAATTTGAGGCAATCATGGAGCGTGCTGTATCTGTTCCCATTGATGAGATTCCTGCCCTGCGCCGTAGCCGAAAATGACCGTGACTCATTAGCACTGGGTTTTCAGAAGCGCATTTCGCGTTTTCGCCTGGTGCTGGAGTCCTCTCATGTCCCTTTCACTCATGGTTATGAAGCAAGGTAAGATGGTCGCCACCATCAAGAAGCAATTCAGTACGCCCAACGCACCCTCAGTTTGGGTTATCGAAAGTGTGCGAGGCAAGCGCCATCAGTTCACCACCTTGGCATCTGCTCAGTCCGCTGCAAAGCGCATGTGGTCTGGGGCGAGCTTCAAGGACATTGCCGTGCCAACGTATCGTCGGCGCTACTACGGCACTTCGTTCAGTCGGTTCGCTTAAACGACTCTCTAACATGCTTGCGGTGTGAATTCGCAGCAACCGCAAACAAAAATAGCCGTTCGCTTCAACAATAAACCCTGACACCTTTTTGGTGCCGGGGTTTTTTCTTGGGTGCTCGCCGGGAAAGTCGCTGACTCCTATGCACTGGGTTCTCTGTGCGGCATCCCGTCGCACGACCTGGTGGATTAAGGATCGACCATGAAAGTCAACAATCTCGTCAGCCTTGCGGCAAAGTGCAACAGTGAATCCGAAGCGCAGAATCTGCTCTTCACCCTCAAGGAGCAGCACACGACCGCCATCGGGCAGTTGCGTGCTACGTGCTTAAACGAGGATTCGTCCCTGAATGAAACTGGCAGCGCCGACCTTTCCTTCGAGATGTGCCATGAGCTAAGCGGCCATTTCATTGTATTTATCAGTCCCAGCTTACGCGACGGCGAGTACAGTGTTCGTGTTGGCATCAGCCGAATGGATGACGGCAAGGGCTTTGGAAGCCAGCGCTGGCATACGCCCGAAGACATGGAGCACTTCATTGAAGGCAAGTCTAACGACAACATCGGCTCATTGGCATGTGAGGCCATCGAAAAGGCCATTGAATTTCACATCGAGCTTCTCCAGCGCACTGGCGTATCGGAGAGCTACGCAAAGGACATTGCCCGACACGTCTGGCAATAACCGCCCCCAACCATAACCCCGAAGACCTTCTTGGTCCTCGGGGTTTTCTTTTCTCCTTTGTCTTACCTGTTTTTGGCCGAAATCTATGGTGCTTTCCGTATTGGTGAGTTAAAATAACTCATGAATTACAGCGCTCCCTAGCGTAGGCTTGAGCCAGGAAACAACAGAACAGGAGAACCACCTTGAATCCTCAGATTGAATGGGAAAACCAAGTCTTTGACGCCATCACAGAAGAGGCTGGCGTGACGCGATCAGACGCACAGGCACTCGTCGAAGCCGAATTACTTAAAGACCCCGATGTTTTGCAACGAGGCTGGCGCGACAGGCTCAGCCCTATCACTGTTGCACTCAAGCTCCTGGCTTGAGCCGCCCCCAATTGAAGCGCCAGACATGCAAGATCAAAACGAAACAGAAAAGAGGTGGCTCGTGGCTCCCATTACCGAGGTCGAATATCTACACGGAACGAACGTCGTGCAGATAGGCGACTTCCGGGCGGCGCGGGGTGAGGTCAGGCGTCCCTATAGCCCTTGTCAGCACCTGAACGTCAACTACAACCTTGCGGAACGTCGGGTGTGGTGCAAGGACTGTGAGCAGGATGTCGAGTCGTTCGACGCATTCATGCTGATCGTGCGCCGGTACAGCGTGATCGAAGAGCGTATCGCCGAGCTTCGCCGCGTCGAGTCCGAAACAGTGCGTAGCCGAGCCGCGAAGGCGTTCGACGAGGTATACCGCAGCCGTACCATGATCCCCTGCTGTCCGCATTGCAACCGGGGTATCCTGCCTCATGATGTGATCAACGGTATGGGCCGCATGAATAAAGAGCTTGAAGAGCGTAGACGCGGCGGGGGCGGCGCAGAAATTCGTAAAGATCGCGGAAAATAAAATCCGGTACAGTGCGATTTGCCTGGCCTTTGCCTGCATCCGACCAATGTAGCAATGCGATATAAATCACCTACGCCGCTCGGTGGCATGGGTTCAAAACACTCCCGGCTGCTCGCCGATAAAGCGCAGCGCCCCCGAAAAAAGCCATGGACAAGAGCGATGCAGATTAGCAAATACACCCGCATGGAAGACCTGAAAACTAAGCGCGAAAAGCTCAAGCAACGACTCGCCGAAGCCAATATGGAACTTCGACGCGCACAGCGGAAAGTTGACCGAGCCGAGGATGCTCTCCGAGATATCGAGATCGAAATCGACGTGGAGACCATCAGATCTTGGGGCAACACGCCAGACATTGCAGCTCTGCTGGATGTCAGCCGCTCAAGTGTTTTCTATGAGGCACTTCGCGCACTTGCGCAGCAGTGGGGGCTTGATGTGTGGGGGCAACGCCTCGATACGCACCAGCTCGGCTTGAGCTTTGCGCTGGATCGGGCCGAGATCGGCGGTATCGAGCGTGTGGCGAGCGCGGTGAAATTCTTCGCCCCCGCCTTGAAGTCCGGCGCGAACGGGTGTGCTTGCTTTAACGTCGTCACCCATAAGGAAAATTGCGCCCATGAGTTGCGGTACCGCAAGCGCGATGGCAAGTCATCTGTCGTTAGGATGACCTACGGTGCCGATGACGAAAAGAAGGATTTCCCGTCTCTCGAAGCAGCCCTAGGCTACATCGAAGAGCATTTGTGGTGCGAAAATATCATCGACAGCGCAGAAGGCTTGGCGCTGGAAGCTCCCCAGGCGGAGTAGCCCTCGAAGAACTGCCGGTTGCTCTGTCTTATAGCCCAAAAACCGGCCAAAAACATCCCCAGAAGCTGGGGGCGCATTGCTTATTGCGTCTTGCTCAATGCGCACAGCTCAAAGCGCATTTGCGAGGAAGTCTCGAACATAAAATCATAGCGCTTTGCGCATTGACCACCATCAAGACTCCGAACGTTTTTTGTGTTCGGGGTCTTTTCTTGGGCGCTCGCCTGAAAAGTCCCTGACTCCTACGTACTGGGTTTTCTGTACACGCATCCCGCGTGCCAGCCCAAATAGGAGCATTACCATGACTGTTGCAACACCCTCCAAATCCCAAGCGGTTGGCGTCAGCTTCAACGCCGCGTTAGGCTACCCACAAGTATCTATCGTCTACGAGACGGGCACTAAGCGGTTCCTGCGCCGTTACAGCATGAGCAGCGTCCGGTTAGGGCAAAAGCCTTGCGTACTCACCTATGAAGACTTCCGCTGCAATGACTTCCGGGAACAGCTCCCTGAATCTGTTTGTCACCTGGTCGATCAAGATGCCATCGACTCCATAGAGCGCCTGTACGACCAGATCAGGCGTCCCGTACACGCCTACCTCACCAGCGCCAACGCCGAGACCGAACGGGAGCTTTGCACTGCCATCGAGATGGCGGGCCTCTAGGATCTACCTTGAACGCCTATGCGCTTATCGAATCCTTCGGCTCTTCATCACAAAACAAAACCCTGACACCTTTTTGGTGCCGGGGTTTTTTCTTTGGTGCTCACATCGATGACAGCAGATCTCCGAGCGCCCAGGCCCTCTCTTTGCCCGGTGCTGTGATGGTCGGGGGCGGGGGGCGGTCAGTCTTCTTGGAAGACGATGCTGCCAGTGCTGACCGCGACCTGGTTGCGTTTCACGGGTTTACCATGGACGATGATATTGCCGGTGCCACTGATTTCCGCCGTCGCCACGTAATCGGCATGGGCGTCGATGTTGCCCGAGCCAGATATGTTCAGATCGACTGAGCTGGCTGCCACGTTCTTGGCGTCCACATTACCAGCGCCCTCTATCACGACCTCAAGCCATTTCACGGAGCCCTGAATCTGGATATTGCCCGAGCCCTGGATCTTGAGGCTCATTCCCTCCTGATCTACACCCGCCATGAACACGTCGCCCGCACCCCTTATCCGTATATGGGGCGCTTGGGGCAGACCGATCCCGATCAACACTCGCTCTGGACTCGCCTGCTGGTTGCTGCGTGTGATTGCCATGTGGCCGACTGTTGCGGTGACAAGCGCCTTGGCCTGGGGCGTAATTGCGATGGAGAGCTTGTTGTTTCTGATGGTTGTAAGCACGTCGGGGAGCGTATCCGGCAGATTTGTCGCTACTTTCATCCACGGTTCCTCGGCAAGGAAAATCATCACATCGGCGTAATCCTTGATGACGATCTTTCCGATTTGTTCGACGGATCTCGATTCGACTGCCATCCCTGCACTGGCTGTTATCCAGGCAGACGGTGTATTGGTATCCATTGGCGACTCCATGCGGTGTTTGTTTTGGTCTAGTGCGCGTAGAGGCGCGGCTCAACGCCTATTTTACGGGGAGGCGCAGGCATAAGCTTTCCGGGAAAGCCCGCTACTTCATGGTCCAAAGCCGCTTTGCTTGGAAATGGTGAGAGGCCCGCCTTATAGGTACTTTCGTCGCTATGAATTATTCCGAATAGGTATAAAGAAGTTATAGTATGATTACTGGTTGTTACCGATAAACCGAACCAGCAGGCATTATCTGGAGCCGTATTCTTTCCAAGTCGCTTTGCGAAGAGCCTCACGAGAGCCCAGCAGCGTCCATGTTTCTGTCTCGGGTACTTGTGCAATAATTTAATCAACACTTGATTTTTTGCACACGGTCGTCGTATTATCTGTGAGAACATTTCCGTGTGAGAGAGTAATGAGCAAACCCGTCCTGAATTATCCCCGCGACTTTGGCGTTAAATCCCGTCTGGCACAGGCATTTACCGGGTTTTCCGGGACGCGGCGAGAGTTCAGCGAATTCTTCTCCTACAAGGAAAAGCGGGGCAGCGGCCATCTGCTGTATTCCCCGGCCGACATCCGCAAGCTCAGAATGCATGTCCTGGACATCGACGCGCAAGAAAGTTCTAAGCGGGAATTGCCTGCGCTGATTGTTTCTCATACAAGTAAAGGTGGCGTTGGTAAAACGACCCTCGCGACAAATCTGGCAGTTTCGTTTGCGCTTTACGGCCACAAGACCCTCATCATCGACACAGACCCCCAGGGGTCGGCCTCGGAGATGCTAGGTGTGGACACGGCAGCGGAAGACATCATTCATCTCGGTGCTCTCATGGAAGCTTCGGTCGAGGGTCGCAAGGTCGATTTCGAGTCTGCGGTTTGCCCTATCTACGAGGGCAACATGCTGGACCTGATTCCCGCCGACATCACGCTGGCAGGCTCTATCTCTTGGATGGATAAGGTCTCGCTTGCCGACACGGCCTTTGCGGACTTCATGAGAGCCAATTCGGATTTTTTCTCCAACTACGAAGTCGTAATCGTAGATACCGCGCCATCAACTTCACGACTTACTGAAATCGTTCTGGGCGCAGTCGAGCGCGAGATCATCACACCAGTCACAACGGACGGCCAGAGCATTAAGGCTCTGCGCGTGCTTGCAAACATACTAGCAGACCTGAACGGTCGGGGCGGACGCAAAGAAAAGCTGCGTCCGTTGGTGGTAACTAACGCCTTTCGGGTATCGAAGGATTCGACGCTGGGCCTCAAGCGACTTCGCAAAGAATTCCAAGGTTTCTTGTACCCGGAGGCGATCCCATCGGCAGCAATGTTTGCCAGGCAGTTCAGCTTGACCGAGGAAGCTCCGAAGGAGAATCTGCCGGGCGTCGAACGTCAGCCGAGTACGGTTGGCTCCCAAGCAGTGCTTGAACTGGCGAAGTTTCTCATCAGGCGCTACAAGGTAAAACTCAACGGCCATGACAACTGGCTCCAGATCGCAGGAGACTGATATGGCTAAGCAAGCCCCTAAGACCCCAGCATCAAGGATGAAAAGCCCTTTTTCCAGACGGGGCCGTACCACAAATATCAACGAGCTACTTGGTGAGGACGAGCCTTCGTCCTCCGAAGTAGGTGAACTTGGACAGGCATTTCGAGACGCACTAACTGTTGAGCCAGCGTCAGCAACGACGAAAGCAGCGCCCAATGCGGAACAGGCCGAGGCAATGGAAAAGCCGGAGCAAGCATCCCAAGGAGCGGGACCGGAGCCGACAGCAATAGTGCCAGCGATAACGCAGGTGGATGGGGATGATGGCGTCATGCTGGCGCTAAACCAAATCATCGAGAATCCCAAGCTCCAGCCACGGCTGCGCATCAATGAAGATCACGTCATTTCCCTCTCGGACAAGTTCCGGCGCTCAGGGCAGCTCAACGCAATTCTCGTGCGTCCCGTTGATGGTAGAGAGAATCTCTACGAGATCATTGGTGGCAACCACCGTTACCGGGCGGCACAGCGACTAGCTTGGACGCATATACGGTCGAACATAAAACGGGTCTCGTTCAACGAAGCTCGGATTATGAGTGTGGACGACAATGATTCTTTATTGCCACGAACCGATTATGAGAAGGCTATCAGTTATCAAGGGCTGCTTGATGACAATATCGCATCGTCGTATCGCGAAGTCGCCGAAGAGCTTGGTATCAGCAAGGGGCGGGTAACTCAGTGCATGTCATTTCTTGCGCTGCCAGAATCCGTACTGAAAATTCTGGACGATCACCCAGACCTCTTCTCCTACCGCACCGCACTGGATCTCAAGAAGGTCATGGCGAAGAACGCCGATGCCGATGGCAATGTTAGCGAGAAGGTTACACAAGCCATGGCTGATGGCGTCATGCGCTTGATCGATGTCTCGGCACCTCTCTCTGGCCTGATCCACTGGATCGAACAGCGCCTGTCAGGCAAATCTCCCTTCACTTCAACTATTGAGCCTCGGATCGTTCTGGATAAGGATGGGCGCACAACATTCAAGACTAGGGCAAGAGAAAACTCTGTAGTGATCGAATGGGACAAGAAAGTAACGTTTACGGCCGACCAGATCCAGGACGCATTGCTGAACGTCCTCAAGGACTTAGCACAGGAAGCTGAGCGATGACTTGAAGTTGTGTTGCGCGGGGGCGTGTCGCCCCAATTTGTAAGCCCGTTCCCAGGCAGAGAAGGAGCGGATTTACAAATAACCTTGGACTCCGAGGTTTTGGAATAAACAGCGGATAGCGCGCTATCCGCAACGCTGGATTTTTGATGAATTATGTATTTCTGTGGATTAACACCGGATAGCACGCTATCCGATCCGAGAAATCGACAGAAAAGACTGTTTTTATGAACAACCATCGGATAGCACGCTATCCGATGAAATTGAAAAACCACGAGAAGGTCGGGCTAACCCCCCGGCCTTCCGTCATATTGGGAGTCGAAAAAGACCTGTAGACGAATCTAAAACCCAAGCCCAAAACAAAACCCCCGAGATTGGCGTCTCGGGGGTTCATGTGGGACTATGAAACTTTCGCTCGTTCCTCTTTCGTCTGTTGGCGCAGGCAAGAGAGAGAAAACATAACAACATCTCCAGATGTCTTGAGCGAATCATAGGCCCGTGGGCTCGTGTTGTCAACAAGAACGCGAGAAAACCATGACCATAGAGACCATAGAACACCTATTCGCTCCAAATCTCCCCCTGCGCATCAAACAGGCCCGTGCGCGTGCCGTCGAACACCCTGAGCTTTTCTTAAAGGGAAAAGTGACGGCCTTAGTGCAGGTTTTGATCACTTATACCAACCTGGACCGTATCGAAACCCCCATTAGGTTTAACAGAGAGCGCCCAGCGACGATTTTAGGCGTCTCTACGCGCACCATTGATCGGCTACTAAAAAGCCTTGAGAGCCTCGGATGGCTTAAAAGGTTGCCGCAGCCCCGCCTTGATGCAGGCTCGTGGGGTTGCACCAGCATCTCTTGGTCGAAATGGGTTCTTGATGAGGTCTTTACTGCTGAGGCCGTATCAGATAAATGGGGCAAGAAGGTCTCTCGCGCACGTCGCTCAGTGCGGGCCAGCGACTCACAAGGCGAAAAAGGCGCTTTTGACGCCCCTTCTCTCGATGCTAATTCTTGCGCCAACCGTGCGACACAATCGGCGCACCTATCGTCCTCTCCTAAAGGAGAAGTCTTTCAGAATAAGGTCGTAACCGACGCCTCTTTTGAGGAAGACCAAAAACCAAAACCCCAACATGGCCGTAGAATCCCAGTCGACCTGGTAGACCCGATGACTGAGTTTGGCCTCACGCCCTCGAACATCTGCTGGCTCATGGCCCGTTGCAAGACCAAGGGCATGAGGTTGCAGCATGTGCTCAGCGCGACCATGGAGCAGATGCGTACGCGCAGTCTTCGTGCAGGTCAGGCTGTGGCGTGGCTGATGTACATGATCAACCTCAAGCGAGACTACGCTTACGAGGCACGCCAAGCCCAGGATCAACGCTTGCAGGTCGAACGCAAGAGCCGCAGGTCGGCGTTCCTGCAGGCAGTCGCGGATAAAGTCTTCACCCGAGATCGACTCCTACCGGGCAACCTTGTCGTTGTGGATCATTCGCATGGAGTGGTCACGATGGCAAAGGCAGGTACGACGGATTACCGGGCCTGCCCTGCCGCCCAGTTCGCCCGTGGCCTACTCGCCCAAGATCCATGGTGGGTACGACGAGTCATGCGTGGACGAGATGACCGCATTGCACCGGCTCCCGAACGCTCACAGACCACTAGACAGGCTCAAAGCACGAGCGGTATGCAACCGGATAGAACGACATGCCGAGGGCACCTTGCGAACATCAAGCAGCTCTTATCACGTCGGCGTGCGATGGATGGGAAAACATCGCATGAGTTAAAATAATTCATGGTCTATCTTCTCCTGCAAATCATCTAACTGGACGCTAATTCCTATGCAAGAAAACTTGTTGTACTCGTCAAATCGTCTGGCCCACACCATCCTGCGCGTGTTTCTTGGCACGATGCTTCTTTTTCATGGCGTAGCCAAGCTGCAGCATGGCATTGACGGCATCGTTGGCATGATTGCCGCACTGGGTTTGCCAACATTTCTAGCCTATGGCGTATACGTCGGCGAAGTGCTTGCTCCGGTGCTGCTCATCACTGGATGGTTGGTACGTCCCGCCGCACTTATCGTTATTGTCAACATGCTGGTCGCGGTCGGTCTTGCGCACTCGTCCCAGATCTTCATGCTTAGCAAAAATGGAGGCTGGGCTATCGAGCTGCAGGCATTCTACTTGGTCGCTGCCGTGTTGATCGCTATCCAAACCCCGGTGGTTAGCGTGCGATCCTTCTCGCGTGCGCCTGGAGACGGTCCGAGTTGCATAGGCCGGGGCAGAACCGCCGCTTTCTCGAAATGACTCGTGCTTGATGTCAATACTGGGTACTTTGATGCTACTGATGTTGGACGGAAGCACTTGGATAGTAATTGTTCCGTCTAACTCGAAGGCTTCTGGCTCAAACACTTACGTACGGGTTTCCCCAAAAACTTGCGCAGTAGTCCACAGATTTTGTGGATAAGTTTCAGGCAGGGAGATGCTCAGAGAGCGCGAGCTGGAAGTTTTCCAGGCCCGAGGGTCATGCCTCAATCACTCCAGTGAGACGGGCCTGAGCCCTTCCTTTTGCCCGGTATGGCCTGGCAGGCATGATGGCTGCGTGGATAGCGGCGATTGCGCTTGACTCCTAAGCACTAGGTTTTCAGTGTGCATTCTCTGCGCACGGCCAAGGAAGGAGATTTTGGAATGGAAAAGCAAGTTACAGCGAAAGAGCTGGCGGGTGTGGTGAGTCGTCTTCTAACGGAAACGGAATCGACTGGCGAGCTGGATAGCCAGGATAAGTTCCAAGGATTCATGACCGATATTGCCAAGGTGGTGTGCGATTACTGCGGTGGCGATGTGCTCAACAGCGCTACTCCCGTCGAGGGTATGTGGTATGTGGGTGTTCATGGGAATGATTCACTCCCGGATACCAAAGGCGGCATTTGGCATGACATCGACCCAGAGGGAGAGCTTATCGATGATGAGACGAGTTGCACCCAATGCGGAATCAGCATCGAGAATGTGATCGGCTCCCCGTCCGGCGAAGAGATATGCCAGGACTGCTTTGATGCCGGTGCTTGCTGATCAAAAGTCCCTGACTTTACCCGAGACCCCGAACGCTTCTTGTGTTCGGGGTTTTCTTTGCTCTCGCGGGGAAAGTGTCTGACTCATAGCCACTAGGTTTTCAGGAACGCATATCGCGCTTTCGGCCATAGCTTCTGGAGTTCATTATGCAAGCTGTTCTTAATTTCAATCTGAATCCGCAATACCAACCCATTGTCGATGAGCGTTCTCGCGGGGAGCTGACTGCCTATCAACACACGCCGGAGGCTGGAGCAGCCGAGCTTTTTGTGCGCGATAGTTGCGGGGCGCTTGCCCAGGCTTCTATGCAGCAAATATTGACAGCGGCAAGTGAGTTGCTGGAATCGCAATTCAAGGAAGTTCCTCTTGATATGTCGAGTCCCAACAATGTAAAGACCTTTCTTAAAACCAAACTCTATGGTTTGGAGCACGAGGTATTTGCGATCATGTACCTGGATTCCCAGCTACGCCTTATCAAGTATGAAACGCTATTTCGAGGTACGATTTCCCAGGCTCCTGTCTACCCACGGGAGGTGTTAAAAGAATGCCTCGTGAATAATGCGGCAGCCGTCATCATCGCGCACAACCACCCCAGTGGTGTTGCTGAGCCAAGCACTGCTGACATAAGGCTGACCCAGGAAGTCAAGAAGTTGTTGATCCAGGCCGATGTCAAAACGATGGATCACATCATTATTGGTGGCTCCGACGCATATTCTATGGCGGAAAAAGGACAGCTTTAGTCTCAGCTACGCCTTGATTCATAAGAACCCCAACGCCTTTTTGGTGTTGGGGTTTTTTCTTGGCGCTCGCCACCGTGCGTGACCGTCTGCTGATGCCCGATCTGTTGGGTTGTATGGGCTATTTTCGTTTCTTTTTGTTAGAATTAAAATAATTCATCGCATAAAAGATAAACATTTCGCGAAAGGATTCAAGGTCGCTGCTATTGCCGAGGAATCCGCAGCGCCTACCCCCGCCACCAAGCAAGGAAACAATTGACGATGCTTCTTACCGCCGAACCCACCAGCCATACTTCGCCCGTCGCTACCTTTCTGAACCTGGAGCCAGTGTTGCGCTATCCAGCAGCTCAAGCGTGGCCGACAAACAAAGCTAAACAAGCTCGCCGGTCTTTTCCTGTACGTACACTTTATGGCATGTACGTGGAGGTGAAGATATACGCGGCAGGGGAATCCGTTCTTTACAACGGTTCTACGGCGGTCGTGGAAAAGCAGTGCCAGGACGGTTGGCTGTGGCTCTCCCGGCCGGGTGAAGGGGAGCGTTTCCGTGTATGGCCCTATTCGGTACAGGAATGCTGAGGTGGAGTTGCCACAAGGGTTCGAGCATTGGAACCGCGCCATGCGCGGCGCGTACCTGAAAGGGCGTTCAGCCTTCGACGCGGGCGCAATGCTGGCAGACTGCCCCTATCAAGACCACCGCAAGCCTAGCGGTAGGCTGTCATGGTCGCGAGCTTTTATTCGCGCTTGGCAAGACGGTTGGCGAGACGCCGAGAAATTTTCTAACAACAAGGCGCAGTTACATTGCTGATAACACCCTTATGAGTTAGAATAACTCATGTTTTTAGGGTGGAATTATGATCAGCAATTTCGAGCAAGAAAAACCTCCTTCACGCCGATTGCTCAACGGCCAGGATGTCCCGGAACGTGCGGCTGCGGCGCAGATAGTGTTGCGCACACGCTGCCCGGCAAAATGGGCTTTCGTAGATCTGGAAGAGGGGATAGTTTGGGAACATGACGGTACCGCGTTCAAGCGTCGGCCATTTTCCAGTGATTGCGAGCGGCAGCGCCTCCTTCAAGCTGGTCAGTCTCTTTCCAGTCGAACATTGAATGGCTGATAACACTCTCGCGATTTATTTCAACTCATTTTCGTCGCGGCGTCTTGGAGCCTGGGCATGAGCGCTCGCCTTATACAGTCGGAAAAATCCGGTAGGCAAATGTGGTTCAAAGGCACGGGATCGGCTTGCATGCGCGAAGCAAAACGTTTGGAGGTCGAGCAGGGTATCAGGCACTGGCAGATTCTGTGCTTGGATCGGAGCACCGGGCGGTGGGTGCTTACCATTTGAAGATTCGCCCCCGTAGTCTTGACCAGGTAGCGACTATGCCACGGCACATACTGAATGCAGCACTTGCTTAACGGCTCCCTTTAAAATCAGGCGCTTTGCAAGGCGAAACCATAAACATGAAGAGACATCCATGACAGAACCATATGCGAATTTGAAGCGTCTGCGCGAAGCCGACGCCGCTGTACTAAGAACGGCCGCTGATTACCTTAAACGTTTGCCGGTTTGCCCGGCCACGCATGAGGTCATTCAGAAGATAGAGCAGCAGCTCGCTGACCCATCTGGCACCGCCCGAGCCAATGGGACATTGACCGGCACCATGTATTCACCGGCTGGTTTTCCTATATTGACCGTCGCTGTACAAGGGGCTGATGTCTTTGTTTCACTTCCGACTGTGCCTGAATGGCCGAAAGAACGCCTGGGCCGTGAGCTTTTGAGGCGGCTGGAATCGGCCGATGAACCGCTACCCGTTCGTCTGGACTAACGAATATCGCGCCAAGCTTGGCATTGGGGCGGGAAACGAGATGCTCCGGCTCCCGCCAACCCTGTAGACCTAATGAGTTAAAAAAAATCAGGAAAGTATTATCAGCCATCCATTACCACTAGCATGAGAATCGCCACATAATTCCCGAGAAGAATGGCTATTTTGAACCTGCGTGGGATTTTTGGGCTATTGCCAGAGACTATTTACTCGTAATGAGTTAAAATAACTCATACATCATTCGATAAACCAACGGAGGGATGGAAAGGCATGAAATAGGCATCGAAGGAAAGCAAAAGCCCCTGGGGCGCGTAGGACCGACCCAGGGGCAACATCATCAATTTTGGAGAGACTGATGACGCAAATTGATCTTATCAGAATCGCGACTCAACTTCGGGTCGCGCATATCGAAAAACGGCCTTTTCGCACACCAGCCATGAGTGTGCGTGATTCGGCCCGGCTCAGCCAGCTTCTGGTTGTCGAGGCAGGGCCAACGCGGGCGGCGGCGTAGCGCCTGCTGGGTAGGCGGGGTCGGGTAGAGGGGTTGGAGAGCCCTTGCGCCCCCTCCCTTCTGCAAGGTGAGGATTGGCCCCGCAGCATGCTGGAGCCACTGCGTATCGAAAAATGAAAACCTTGCTACGCAGTGGTTTCCATGTATGCATTAATATTTACAGAATGAGTTAAAATAATTCATCCGCCAAGGCGAGGGCGGGTGATGTGTTGTATATGAGTGAGCCGTAGCATGATGGAGATCGTGCTTTCGGCATGGGGAGGAAAGAGGGGGACGGCATAGCCACCCCCACCACGCTAAATACAACGCGGTTGCATGCCTGTGCAGTCTTTGCTCGTCTACAAACACGACGGATTTGTGCCGAAACAACCAGCGAGGGTGGTAATACCGCTCACGCTGGCTTTTTGCGTCTTGACGAATCGTACGGCTTGGACGGAAAGCTACGGGCAGCATCGCCTCTCCAGGATTCCGTAAATGACGATTAAACGCGCTCTCATTACCGCGTCCGTGTGCTCCAGCATTCTTGGTGCGCCACTTGCCCACGCTCAACTCTCGGCGCCCGTGCATCCTGTGCTTCCCACGTCTGCCGGACAAGTGCAGCAGCAGATGGAGTCGCATTCATTGGTGCCGCCTGAGCGCAGCCAGGATGCGGACACTTTTAAGGATCGCTTTGATGTGGTGCCGCAGGCAGGGGATGAAAACGCCCCCGCCATCGTAGTCAAAGCCCTGTCCTTCAAGGGTAACTATGCTTTCGATGCGTTGGAGCTGGTGGAGGCCGCTGAGCTGGCGCTTGGTAAACCCGCTACGCTCGCGCAAATCGAGGCAGCGGCGGCGCGAGTGACAAACTTCTATCGGGCTGCTGGCTACCTGGTGGCGCGGGCCTATGTGCCCAAGCAGGACGCATCCAAAGGCACGCTTATGATCAGTATTGTTGAGGGTCGGCTGGAAGATGCCGATGTCATCAATCATTCGCGGATCTCGGATGAGCGCATTCGGCGTACGATCACCAGCCAGCAGGCGCGGGGTGCTGTTATCGAGAAAGATAAGCTCAATCGCGCCGTTATGCTGCTCAATCGCCTACCTGGAGTCGGCGCTACGCAAGCGGCTTTAAAGGCCGGGGACACCGCAGGGACCACCCGACTGGGTATCGAGGTCGAGGATGGGCCGCTATTCGATGGCATTGTTGCCACTGACAACTATGGCAACACCTATACAGGCAGGGGCCGTGCAAGTGGGTTCTTTCGTCTGAATAACCCGCTGGGGGTGGGAGATCAGCTTTCGCTTTCCGGGGTACTGACTCAGCACTCCTGGTCGGACTCCTTTCATGTCGGCTGGGATGCGCCCGTAGGCTATGACGGATTACGCCTTGGTGTTGCCTACGACCGCACGAGCTACGAGCTGGGCAATGAGTTTTCGATATTGGACGCCCACGGCGTGGCTGACACGATCACGATCAGCGCAAGCTACCCGTTGGTTCTCACGCCAGATAATCAGGTCAACGGTCGATTGGCGATGCGCCACGGTTCTCTGTCGGACTATATGATGGGCACGAAAATCTCTAAGCGCGGGATTAACGCCGTGGAAGCTTCTCTGCAGGGCAGTTTCCGCGATTCAATCCTCGGGACTGAGGGAGCCACATCCTGGCAGGGTGCGCTTACCTACGGCAATCTGAGCCTGGATAGCGACAGCGAAAGGTGGGATGAGTTAAGTGGGGCCGATACTGCTGGCGGTTACGCTGTGCTTAGCGCTTCCTTGACCCGTGCGCAGCGCCTGCCATTTGATAAATGGTCTTTGCGCGGGACGATTCGCGGTCAAGTCGCGAACAAGAACCTGGATTCGTCGGCGGGTATGTCGTTGGGCGGACCCTATGGTGTGCGCGGCTACCCTTCGGGAGAGGCCCAAGGCGATGAGGGCTACGTGGCCTCCATATCGCTGCATTACGATCCAACCCCTTGGCTCACGCTTCGCGCCTTTCAGGACATTGGCAAGATCCGGGTGAACCATTCGCCCTATGAGGCCGGGCTTACCCAGTGGGGTAACACTCGTACCCTCAAAGCCCGAGGCATCGGATTCGATCTGCGCTCACATGGAGTCAATATCAAGACCGATATTGCCTGGCGACAAGGCGATAAGGCCGTGGGCGACACGGATCGCAATCCGTACGTCTGGGTGCAAGCCAGTTGGTCGTTCTAATCCCCCGCTAACCATCACAAGAAGGATGACGATATGAATCGTATCTATAACCTCGTCTGGAGCAACACTCACGGGGCCTTTGTAGTTGCCTCTGAATTCGCCAGATCGCAGGGCAAAAAAAGTGGCTTGCGACAGTCGCGCAGTAAAGGTCGCATTCACATGAAGATTCGCCTTTTTTTCACCGGACTGCTGCTTATACCTCTGTCGGCCTTGGCTCTGCCCACGGACGGAAAGGTTGTGGCAGGGCAAGCCACAATCCAAGCAGGTGACAAAGGTATGGCGATCCACCAATCTTCGGATCGTGCGGTGATCGACTGGAACAGCTTTAACATTGGCAGCAAGGAATCCGTTACCTTTCATCAGAACTCGGCCAATTCAGCGGTCTTGAACCGCGTCTATGACCAGTCGGCCAGCTCCATTCAGGGCAAGCTATCGGCAAACGGACAGGTGTTCATCGCCAACCCCAACGGCGTCATCTTCGGCAAGGGCGCTGAGGTCAACGTCGGGGGGCTTGTTGCGACGACCAAAGCCATTGATCCGGGCGAGTTCATGGCCGGGGGCAAGGTGACGCTTTCGGGTGATAGTGCGGCCGCAGTCATCAACGAAGGGAATATCAAGGCGGGAGAGGGCGGCTATGTCGCTCTTGTTGCCGCTCGGGTCTCGAATACAGGCACTATTGAAGCCCGCAAGGGCAAGGTGGCGCTGACCGCTGCGGACAAGGTGGATCTGGCCTTCGATAATGGCAGCTTGGTGAACCTTCAAGTGTCCAAGGGTGCTTTGGATGCCGAGGTCAAGAACGGGGGCGTCATTAGGACGCCGGGCGGCAAGGTGATGCTCACGGCCACCGCCGCCAACAAGCTCACATCAGCCGTCGTCAACAATACCGGCGTCATCGAAGCGCGAACGCTGGGCGACTTGATGGGTTCCATCGAAGTGATCGCGGATATGGATGTCGGAACGGCCCAGATTGCAGGGACGCTTGACGCCTCCGCGCCCGAGGGCGGTAACGGCGGATTCATCGAAACAAGCGGGGCTCATGTCAAAGTGGCCGCAGGAACCAAGATCACGACCAAGGCCCCGCAGGGCAAGAGTGGAACGTGGCTGATCGACCCGGTTGACTTCAAGATCGCACCGGACTTTGGGGACATGACGGGTCAGCAGCTCTCCGATCACCTCAAGGACGGTAACGTGGTGATTCAGTCCACCATGGGCGCAACCGAAGGTTCGGGCGATATTCTGGTTTACGATAACGTGGCTTGGGACCACAATACGTTGACTCTTGATGCCATCAATAGCGTTGTTGTCAAAGCAACAATGACGGCAGGGGGCGATGCCGGTCTCAATCTCAAGTACAAAAACGAGATGATCGTCGCGCCTGGTACGGGGCGTATCGACTTCACCGGCACTGGCAATACTCTTGCCTTCAACGGCACGAACGTCACCATCATCCGCGATATCAACCAGCTCCAAAACATGGCCGCGAATCCGAGTGGCTGGTATGCGCTTGGCAGCGACATTGATGCCTCTGTTACCAGGAGCTGGAACGGTGGGAAAGGATTTGTCGGGATTCGCAGTTTCAATGGGTTTTTCGATGGCCTGGGCCATGTGATTGATTCGCTCTACATGAACGACGTAAGCCGCACGGGCCTCGCTGTGTATGGCACTGGGCTCTTCGATACGACGCTTGCCGGTGCCAAAATTCGCAATGTAGGAGTGACTAATGCCGACATAACGGCTTATGCCAGTTACGGAGGAATCCTCGTTGGCGATGGGCAGGGGGACATCAGTTATTCGTTCACCACGGGTAATTTTCTCGGCCTGTACGGGAACTGTTTCGGCGGGCTCGCTGGTCACAACACAGATGGGCAAATCTACAACTCGTTTAGTTCTGCCACAGTTTCTGGCCCGAGCTGGGTTGGCGGTTTGGTCGGCCACGTTACGGGCAGCGCCTCTTTCTATCAATCCTATGCAACCGGGCATGTCATAGGTAATGGCCGCGACAATCCCTATGGGAACACCAATGTTGGTGGGCTCGTGGGCGGTCTTGATTCCACAGCCGCCAACCCCGTCAGGGACAGTTACTCGACTGTGACGATCTCGGCCCCAGGTTATAGCGGTGTCGGTGGTTTGATCGGAATGCTTGGCGCTGGATCGATCATCAATAGCTATTGGGATGTCGATGTCACCGGCATCAACGTTAGCGCTGGTGGCAAAGGGCTAACCTCTGCTCAAATGAGAAACCCCGCTTCCTTCAACGGTTGGGATATTGATACACAAGGAGGGCAAGCGACGACCTGGAGGATGTACGAAGGCAAGGCAGCTCCGATGCTCAAAGCGTTTTTGAGGCCAGCCGAAGCCTATATGACCAGCGAGACGTTCATCTATAACGGTAAATCGCAGGCTGTGGATCTGTTGCAGTGGTCGGGCGTGGATGTTGATACCAGTAGACTCCACTACACAACGAACGTGGGGGATGTCACCGCAAAGGATGTTGGAACTTATGACATCTTCTCGTATAACTTCTTCTCCGACCCGTACGGCTACGACATCATTTTTCGTGGTCCCACTGTGGGCCAGATCACCATCAATCCTGCCGATCTGACCGTAAAGGCCAATGATGCCTCCAAAACCTACGATGGAAAGGCGTATGGTGATTCAAACGGGGTCACATACACCGGCCTGGTGAATGGTGAAACATCTGGCGTCCTGGGCGGCGCTCTGGCGTTCGATAAGGGCTGGAATGGAGCCGCGAATGCCGGTAGCTACATCGTGAACGCGAGCGGCCTAGCCTCGAAGAATTACAACATTACCTATCTGCCTGGCACCCTAACGATTGATAAAGCACAGCTTACGCTGACGGCAAGGGATGCCCAGAAGATTTACGATGGTACGACCGAACTCCCCGGCCACCAAGTTGTTTGGTCTGGCTTGGTGAATGGCGAACAACCGCACTTTGCCACAGCAGGCAAACTCCAATATGGTGGTACCAGCCAAGGCGCTAAGAATGCGGGTAGTTACACCATCCTTCTTAGCGGCCTTACAAGTGATAACTACGACATCATTTATGTGCCTGGGACGTTAACCATAAACAAAGCCGACTTGATCCTTGGAGCCTTCGATGTGACCAAGACTTACGACGGCACGCTTGCTGCCAATGGACAGGCCATCATCCTCGGGGGGCAGCTTTTCGGGGACGATAGCCTCTTCGGGGGCGAGTTCGCGTTCGCTGACAAGGACGCTGGCGGAGGAAAAACGGTCACTGTGGCAGGAGTCGCGGTAAATGATGGAAACGGGGGCGGCAACTACTCGGTTTCGTACCGGAACAACACCACCAGCACCATTGATAAAGCTAAGCTAAGCGTCACGGCAAACGATGCTACCAAGATCTACGATAAAGTGGCTTTCGTGGGCGGCAATGGCGTCACCTACGCGGGTTTTGTTGCGGGTGAGGGGGTAGGCAACCTGGATGGCGCAATCGCCTTTGGGGGCGACAGCCAAGGGGCGGTGAATGCCGGAGGCTATACCATCAGTGTGAGCGGTCTCGCTTCCAAGAACTATGCGTTCGAGTATGTCGATGGCAATCTGACCATCGACAAGGCCCTTTTGGTTGTCACCGCAGGCAATGATGCCAAGACCTACGACGGCCAAGCGTACAGGGGTGACAACGGCGTCACCTTTGCGGGTTTTGCTGGCGGGGATAACGCGGCCGACCTGGACGGACAGCTCACTTGGGGAGGCGACGGGCAGGGGGCCGTGAATGCGGGCGATTACACCCTCTCCGCTGGCGGGCTTGCCAGCGACAACTACGACATCAGCTACGTCGATGGAAGCCTTCATGTAGCGAAGGCTTCGTTGGTGCTGGGCTCCGCTGATGTGACCAAGACCTATGACGGCTCTCGCAGCGCGAACGGCCAGGCCGTGGTGCTGGACGGCCAGCTCTACCGCGATGACAGTCTGGATGGCGGCGAGTATGTCTTCACTGATGAAAACGCTGGCACCGGGAAGACCGTTACTGTAGGCAACATTGTCGTGAATGATCGCAATGGAGGCGGCAACTACTCGGTTTCGTATCGGAACAACACGACCAGCACCATCGAAAAGGCCAAGCTCACAGTTGTTGCGCGGGGCGACCGCAAGACCTACGACGGCCAAGCCTACTACGGCGGCAAGGGCGTTACGTACGCGGGTCTGGTGAACGGAGAAACCGTCGATGTCCTGAGCGGCCAACTTGCCTTGGGCGGCACCGCTCAGGGAGCGGTGAATGCGGGCAGCTACGCCATCAGCGCCAGCGGCCTAACCAGCGGCAACTATTTGATCAGCTACGTGAACGGGCAGCTCACCGTCGATAAGGCGGCGCTTACCGTCACCGCCAATGACGCCTCTAAGACCCACGACGGACAAGCCTATTATGGTGGTAACGGGGTCATGTACGCGGGCTTTGTTCCAGGAGAAGGCGAAGGCGTCCTGAGTGGCAAACTCCAGTGGGGCGGAGACAGCCAGGGGGCGGTGCGTGTTGGCGAATACCTTCTTCTGTCGGGTGGGCTGAGCAGCGGCAACTACACCATTGCTTACGAGCCAGCCGTGCTTACTATCAAGCAATCCCTCCCATATGACAATGGGGGTAACGATAGTCAGAAGCCTGTCACGCCCGAGACAGGGGAGGACAATGGCGGCGGTAACGCGGGGGGCGGCAACGTCATCACGCCGACCGTCCCAGAAGACGGTGGTGCCAAGATCGAGGATGGCTCCAGGGCGGACGACATTGGTGATGTCACAGGCGGCGATCCTGGCAGAGAGAATAGCGCCACGGATGGGTCGGGCAGTGCTGGCGGAAACGGGGACAGCGGCGGCTCTGGCGGCGGCGATGCTTCCAGCGATTCCGGCGAATCCGCCGCATGCTCGCGGGCCTCGACGAAAGACGGTAACAGCGCCCTGAATAGGGATTGCCATATTCCCTCAAAGGGACGGGGGACGATGACTAACGCCTAATCAGATAGAACACCGGGCAGAGAGGGAGGGGGCGACCTTTCCCCGCTCACGGTTAACTAAACTAAATGTCAATTTAAGTCCCCTTTTCTTCTGCGCATGAGTTAAAATAACTCATCGAGAATTAAAGGGGTTTTCAATGAAACACCGCGTTGCTGAGAACGACAATCCAACAAAGAGTTCTGTGTCGAGCGTCATCCCTGTTGAGATTCACGGACTCATTGCCCGAGGCGCGACGTTTGTAGTCAATCATTCGGGTGGCAAGGACAGTCAAGCCATGTATCTGATGCTGCGCGATCTTGTCCCGGCTTCGCAGATCGTGATCATTCACGCTGACCTGGGCGAAGTTGAGTGGGAAGGTGCCATCGATCACATTAAAAAAACCACGAATAACGAACCGCTGCATGTTTGCCGATCAAGGCGCACATTGCTACAGATGATTGAGGAACGTGGCATGTTCCCTAGCCCAAAGCAGCGTCAATGCACGTCGGATCTTAAAAGAGGGCCAATCGAGCGGACCATTCGGCGGCTTGGCGTAAAGCTAATTGTCAACTGCATGGGTATGCGTGCTCAGGAATCATCGGGCAGGGCAAAACTGAAAACCTTCAAGCTCAGTGAGCGCAACAGCAAAGCGGGAAGAGAGTGGTACGACTGGCTGCCGATTCACCACCTCACTACAGAAGAGGTTTTCACCACAATAGCTAATGCTGGTCAAAAGCCGCATTGGGTCTACGCTGAGGGCATGACAAGGTTCTCTTGTTGTTTCTGTATTATGGCGAGCAAGGCTGATTTACAGACGGCAGCACGCATAAACCCCACACTCTATTCTCGCTATGTTGGGCTTGAGCGCAGTACGGGCCAAGTGATGATAATGCCGACAAAGAAGTATGGCAGACGCACCCTTGAGCAGATAACAGGCATTCCCGCTTAATTACTAAACGAAGAAGGAAAGAAGATGACCACCAAACCTTTCACCTGGATTGTGCGCCTGGATGTCGCCCCTGAATGGGTTGCCGATGGGTTTTCTCTAGGCGATCAGCGTGCCCTGGAGATGCTGGGTAAGACGCTCAGCTACGCGAACATGAGCCACGAGCTGGCGGCGAGGGTATTGACTGCACCGGCCGCACTGCGAATTGCGCGGGAACAAGGCTACGGCCCTAAGCACCCCGGCGCGGACACCGAGATTGTGACGATCATGGGCGAAGCTCCGCACGCTTATGCAGACATGGGCAAGAAGTTTGATGGCGTGACGCTGGACAAGGCCATCACAGACGCCATCAAATTGCTCGACAGGGTGCCCTTCGTGGTCGAGGAAGGTGATGAAACTGGCGAGGTGTTGACGAATTTGCGCAAGGCTCAAGCACTGGTTCGGGGGGATGAGCCGATTTCCGACATCGAATGGATGCCGACCCCGGATTGATACTGAGCGCAATTAAGATTTGATACTCGGAATATTCGGATTGTTTAGATAAAGGAAAAATCATGACGCGAGGCTACCGATTTGAGTCTGGGGCAGGTCGGGAAATCCGAGGTGGCAAGTCCCATTACCCTGACTTCATACGCCTTCATATCAACCGCCGCGATGCTTTTGGCTTCGCAATGAATGTTTTGCGGCAACTGGAGTGCCCAGGCCCAAATGATGACGTGTTGTTTGAAGTCCCATTATTCGGCCAGCTCGAACGAGTCCCTGACGACGACAATAACGAACCGAATCGAAAGAGGAACATTAAGGACCACGAGCCGATGGCGCAGGGCGAGGTTGATTTTTCAGACGAGCTTTATGAGATCGCCATGTTGACTACTCGGATGTTGGCGCACATTGCGTATTCAAGCCGCTGCGCATTCGAGGACTCATCTCCGCCTGAGACGATGAGCCGGACCCTGGCCGATTGTTTCTGGATAGCGCAGTTCAGCTCTTTCATGGATAGGCTTGTGGACGCTCTGCGTTGTGGGGAGCGAAGTAACATTGCAGGGTACTGCACCAGCCTGATGGATTTATTCGGCTCGAAAATCGCCACGCGAGAACCCTACACACTGGTTCCCGGCGATATGGCCCAGGCCGTCAAGCGCATGGGGGCCGAACACGAGATTCAGCACGCCATCCAGATCATAGAATCGATCAGGGCAAAGGTCGATGCCGCCGTCCAGGACACGCAATCGTGACGCGCAAGCCTCAGCAAGAGAAGGTTTTGCTGCTCTCTTGAGTCTCTGGCTGGAATGTTCCGACCATGAACCCTCACCCTTCTTCTGCCCGGTATCGGATCTCGCAGCGGATGTAGCTGACTCATAAGCACTCGGTTTTCAGAACGCTTCTCGCGTTCGGCCTGGGTTGGAGTTTTTTCATGTCACAGCTCGCAATAGCCAGCGCTTCCACCACCAGTGAATCAACCTTTAAAACCATGGTTCGGGCGGTTGGTGGGCTGCTTCAATCTTTCAAGGATGATCTTCTGGTTTGGGATAAAAAGGAGTTGGCTCGCACCTGGTTTCAGGGAGCAGAGTATTGCCTTCACGTTCGTAAGACCGGCACGGCGTTTTGCTTGTTGGGTGTACATCCGGTCGCGAACGAATGGGTTGAGGCGGCGGTAGACACATCCGATGACCCGGATGCCGTTGTTTTCCATGTTCGCGATGGCAAGGCGGTGCGAATTGATAAGGTCCGAGCCCTGGAGCTTTTGCACGATGGGCAGGCGCAGTGCGACGGCTTCATGATTACATATCGAGGCCGCGAACTTGCCTGCTATCGACTGGAGCGCTTCTACCTGGAGGACAAGGGCAAAAATCGATACGAGGTTAAGTACGATTCCCGTGGCAACCCGCTCTCGTTTGAGGATCTCATTGTTCTGGAGATTATGGCGAGGGTGATCGTACGCAAGGACGCTCGCTCGCTCTTTTATTTCGCGCCGGAGGTGTTTCTTGACGGCGAAAACATCTATCCGCTGATCGACCGCAAACGCGGATCGTAATCCCCCCAAGGCCCCGAACGCTTCTTGTGTTCGGGGTTTTTTTACGCCTTGCCCATTGCTCGTATCGATAGTATGAGTTAAAATAACTCATACTATTAACGCAACACTGAGAGGTGAGCGTCATGGTGAGACCTCAACATATCGGCAGTTCGGCTATAGGCAATGAAAGCGCTTTGCTGCGGCGGCTTTTATCGGGCCGGGCAAAATCGCCTTCTTGCCGGATCGCGTTGGCTGGATCGCAGAAGGATTCGCTTGATGACATCCATTCGCTTCTGAGTGTGTTAAAGCAGTCGTTGATGCTGCGCTAGGGAAGGTAAATGCAAGAGAACGGAACGGAGCACCAGGGGCCGCAGATCAAGCGGGGGCAGATTTGGCGTGATAGCGATGGCGCAAGTCACCTGATTGTTGGCCGTAGCAAGTCCAAGGGGTTTGTTTCATGGTCATATGCGGTGAGCAAGCTCGTCTTGGTGGACACTGGTACGCTAACGAGCTTATTGCAGGACGTGAGCCCGCCGCGTGACACGAACAACCGGCCCACTATCCCCTCGGCTGGAGCGTTTGCCTGGAGCCCGCAGGAAGGCTACCAGCAAGCTCGTGGTGCGACTGTGGGCGAAATGGGTATGACGGAGCTGGTTCGTATGGAGGATGCGCAGGCAGCGATCTCTGATGCGTTTGCTCAACGGGATTCTGCCATTGCGGCGGTTGGTGCTTTACGAGAGGCCCTGGATACTTTCAGAGGGGCACTCGATGCTGGCTTCGACGCAGTGCAGAGCGGAAGCTCAAATAACGGACAAAGGGAGTAGCTGCGATGGATCTGGAAACGGCGCTCAAGAAGGTGAAAAAGTGCCTTGCGCTCTCCCGTAGCGCAAATGAACACGAGGCCGCTGCTGCACTTCGCCAGGCGAGAGCCTTGATGGACAAGTTCCACCTCTCGGCCGAAGGAGTTTTGGCGCTAGGCGCGGGCGAAACCAAGATTAAGGCTCGGTATAAATCCAGAGCGCCACGCTGGGACTGGATTCTCTCGCAGGCGGCAGCATCACAATTTGATTGCGAGATCATCTTTGAATGGTCTTCGGCTATTGGATCGCGCTGGGTGTTTGTTGGTGAAGGGAGCAACCCGGAAGTAGCGGCCTACGCTTATGAGGTGTTGCTGCGCCAGCTCACACAGGCCAAGGCGGCTTTTCTGGAAACGGAACTTCCGGTTTCTCTTGGATTGGGGCTTAGGCGTAAGCTCGGGGCGCGTTTCGCTCTCGGTTGGGTTAGTAAGATCTCGGTTGCCCTTCGAGAATATGCGGGGGAAGAACGGGAGACGAGTGAGGCGGTTAAGGCGTACATGAAGCTGCGGGGAGAACCAAAGGAAAAGGACTTCGGCAAACTCAAGAAAGCCGGGAATTCATTGGAGCGGTATGCCATGGCAGCGGGTGTGCAAAGAGGTGCCCAGGTGCAATTACATCGCGGCTTGAGCCCAGACAGCGATCAGGCGCTTATTGGGCATGAGCAGCCAGTAAATCTATAGGGATTATCGGAGGCGGGGGATGGACAGAACCGATTTTCTGAATTTGATGAGCAAGCAACCCGATCCAGTGGAGCGGTTGGCGGCTGATCAGGCGCAGGCGCAAAGCGTATGGTTCACGGGGGCAGCGGGAGGAATGACCGATCTTTTTCTGAAAACAGGGAAACGGTTGGTAGCGCTCGAATATGGACATTACGCCATTACTCGTGCTTTGAGCCGTGCGAAATGTCGCAGGTGCGGGGAAATGATCCGGGCCGGGTGGGATTACGATGCCTTTCGCAATCACAGCGCCCCGGACACGTTTTCCTGGGCCAATGATCCGCTGCGAGAGGCTCATGAAGGGCGCGAAGAATAACTACGGATCGATATTCATGAGAAAGAAAGCCAAAATCACGCAGGTTCGTAGAGCCGGTGCCGACCATCAGGTTGTGACCGTGGAAGGTGGCAAAGACATTTACCGGCGTGAGCCGTGCGCCGATTGTCCTTGGCGCGTGGATGCCACCGGGGAATTTCCGGCAGAGGCTTTCCGGCACTCGGCGAACACCAGTTATGACATGGCGCAAAGCGTGTTCGCCTGTCACCAGTCCGGCGCGGAAAAGCCAGCGATCTGTGCTGGTTTTCTGCTCAGGGGGGCCGACCATAATCTCGCCGTGCGGATCAAACGCTTGACGGGACTCATCCAGGATGATGTCGCCGATGGCGGGCATCTCCTGCACGACGACTATCAGGCCATGGCGATAGCGAATGGCGTGGCCCCCGAAGATGAGGTGTTGCGGCGATGTCGTTAGTCGGCGCGGAGTTTCGCCGTCTACCTGGCAGAGAAACGGGCAGTCAATATTTCCAAGGACTTTTCAAGATGCAAGGGGGCTGTTGTAGTGGGTAAGATCGGAAAGAGAGAGGCAATGCGTGCGGCTCTTGCCAACGCGGCGGCGCTGGTAGAAGCGATGGACTTGTCGGAGCTTTTTGGCGATGAGCTTTTTGTCAGAGCCTTGGAGTGCGATGGGGGAGAAGAAGTGTTAACTGATGCCCAAGCGAAAGCGGTAGCCCGTATTCGCGGGCTGATCAAGCCGCAACAGGCATGAGGTCGCAATGAAGAACAATTACAACCCCTTCCTGGCTGGCAATTCCGATGTTGTTGTTGAGCGCTGCCTTGCGCTGCTACCGTCCAGACCGGCCATGCCGCAGGAGGAAATGGAGAGGTTCGAGGCGCAGTGTTCTGAGGGTGCGGCGCGTTATCACGAAGCTCGATACGGTGAACTGCCTGCTGACACGTACCGCATTCTTGAGCAGGGCGGCTTGGTTGGCTGGCATTTAGAACTGGAAATTGATGGCCTCTCCGTCGTTCTGCAGGAGCCTGGAGAAGATTTTACAAGCGCCTATGCAGTATACGAAGACCAGAAGCGGGCAGTCGAACTTGCTCGCGCAGAAATTGTCCGCAGGCATGGGGAGGCAGCGGCCGCTGCGGCCAAATTCCGATGCGTCTGGGGCGGATCGCTTTAACCACGAATAGTTGTACCAGGAGGATACATGCTCATTAAATCGGCCGATGGCCGTGATAAAGACATTCAGGCTCTTGAGGCGCTTGCTGCGCGGCCGGATGTTCCCGATGCCGTGAAAAAGCGAATTCAAAAGGAACTATGGGCCATCAAACGAGGCGAGCGGGGCGAGAGTCAAGCCGCCTACGCCATCAACTTCGATTACGAGAAAAGCCAAAACATTGCAGTCATTCACGATCTGCGAATTGAGCATGACGGACGAGTTGCGCAAATGGATCATGTCCTTGTGAACCGGGTACTCGAAGTGATTGTTATTGAAACGAAGAATTTTGGTGGCGGGCTTGCCGTGAACGAAAATGGCGACTTTACCGCCTTCTACGACCGGAAGCCGTTCCCCATCGCCTCCCCGAAGGAGCAAAACAGGCGGCACTGTGAGGTGCTGAATGCACTTTTCAAGAGTGGGGAGGTAGAGATCCCCACTCGTTTCGGCGGCTACATCATGCCCCGGACAGTGCCGTTGATCATGCTCTCAACAGAATCTAGGGTCACGATTCACGCTTCCCTGAACGAGGCCGACTACGACATCATCAAAGCGGATAGGCTCAAGACCTGGAATGAAAAGCGAATAGGTAAAAGGGCGGGATTCTTCGCCACCCTTGATGATGTATCGAGAATTGTCTCTGAGAAGACGGTGAGAGATTTTGCTGAACGGCTGGCGGCGCTGCACAAACCTATGACGTTTGACTGGGAGGCTCGCTTTGGACTGTCAGCCCAGTCCAAGAGTGAAGAAGCCGCCGAAGCCCCCTAAGCGTCCGAAGCTGCGGTTGGTGAGTCTGGGCAAGGCGCTACCCGCCCTGCCTCGCCGTGAAAATCCCTGACTCTCTCTTACTGGGTTTTTACGGCTGCATTCCGCAGACCGGCCCGACGATGGGAGTTTTCATGTCGAGTCATACACACATCAACCTTGGGTTGCACATCAAGGCTATCACGCCGGTCATTGGGGCGCTTTTTGGCTGGCTCAGCCCTGACCTCAAAGTGGACCATACTGGCGTAGCAACGCTACACATCAGCGCGGTCCGCCGTCTTTCCTGGAACGAACTTCGCGACCGACTCCTAAGCCTGCTCCCGGCTGATCGTCAGGAGCAAATCACGGACGTAGGTGATACCGGGGAGGTTCTCTGGGCTCTTGCTGCCGAATTTCGACAGGATAGCAACTATGCCCTCTCCAGCTTTATTGAGCACTATATCGACGGCGGTGCCGATACTGCCGACTTGAGCGATTTGTACTTTCTGGCCGAGTGCTTCGACGACGGGCATGCCCTATCGAAGATGTCGAGTCAACGTTCATGGGATGGGCGGGCTCCGTCGTCCTCGTGCGGTGGCGAGGCTGGCCTGAACAGCAACAAACTTGCTTTTCGGAGCACGACGCACGGGGAATTGGCCCTGGCTCAGCGCCTCGACGAGTGCTTGCAAGCAAATGATTTGGATCAAGCAGCACAGCACATGGTGGCTCACTTTTATTTGGTTGCTAGTGGCTTCTCAGACACCTTCGCCCGCGAGGCTGTCGCGTTTTCTACCGCATGCCAATTGCTGACTCGCTTTAACCACAACGGTCGCCTTCCTCTATCTACGCTCTATCGTCTTTGGGACGAGTTTGGGAATGTTCCCTGCTCGGAAGCTGCTGTGCATGAGGTTCGCAACGGCATCAGGGAGAACGAGCAGCTCACGCGGCAACGGTTTCTCTTGTTCCCGGAGGGAACCGCTGTCGAGGCGATTTGGCGTTGGTTCGAGTCCATGGATCACCGCTTTGTCGTTGGCGATGTCATGCAAGGCAAGCGCCTCCCGGACGACGCCAAAGGCTAATTTTCAGTCCTTTTCCATCATAAAACCCCCGTACCTTTTCGGTGCCGGGGTTTTTTTCTTGGGCTTTCGCTTGGAAAGTCCCTGACCCATTACCACTAGGTTTTCGGGGCCGCACTTTGTATGCCCGACCTTTACAAGGATCTTTCATCATGGAACAACACCCTCGTACCAAAGCAGAGATGGAATCTGCCGTTGCCCCGACACTAGAACGTCTCGGCTGGACAGTAGAAGGGGTCGTCTCAGAAAACGGAAAATAAAGCACGCTAAGCCGGTGGCAGCGGTCGCAATGGCCTAAACTTCCCCGCACCGACCTTGGCGCTGCTGCGCCATAGGTAATCGCCGGTCAGGTTGATGTGCTCCCACCCCAGCGGCGACAGATATTGCAACAATGTGTCGTCCAGCGCCGTGCCGTTGCCACGCAAAGCACTGGTGGCACGCTCCAGATATACCGTGTTCCACAACACGATGGCCGCCGTCACCAGATTGAGGCCGCTGGCCCGGTAGCGCTGCTGCTCAAAACTGCGGTCGCGGATTTCACCCAATCGGTAGAAGAAGACCGCCCTGGCCAGCGCGTTGCGCGCCTCGCCCTTATTCAGCCCCGCATGGACGCGGCGGCGCAGCTCCACGCTTTGCAGCCAATCCACGCTCGATGCGCCCCAGCTCGCGCAGGGCGACGGCCAAGCCGTTTTGGCGCGGATAGCTGCCGAGCTTGCGCAGCATCAGCGAGGCCGTCACCGTGCCCTGCTTGATCGAAGTGGCCAGCCGTAGGATTTCATCCCAATGAGCGCGAATAGCCTTGATGTTCAGCCTGTCGCTGCTAATCATCGGCTTGAGTGCATCGTAGGCAGTATCGCCCTTGGGAATGAACAGCTTGGTGTCGCCCAGGTCGCGGATGCGCGGCGCGAACCGGAATCCCAGAAAGTGCATCAGGCCGAACACATGATCGGTGAAGCCCGCCGTGTCGGTGTAGTGTTCCTCGATACGCAAGTCAGACTCGTGGTACAGCAGGCCATCGAGCACATAGGTCGAGTCGCGCAAGCCGACGTTGACCACCTTGGCGCTGAAGGGCGCGTATTGGTCGGAGATATGGGTATAGAACGTCCGCCCAGGGCTACTTCCATACTTCGGATTGATATGCCCGGTGCTCTCTGCCTTGCTGCCGGTTCGGAAGTTCTGGCCGTCCGACGATGACGTGGTGCCGTCGCCCCAGTTTCCGGCGAAGGGTTGTCGAAACTGTGCGTTCACCAGCTCGGCCAGCGCCGTCGAATAGGTTTCGTCGCGAACGTGCCAGGCTTGCAGCCAAGACAGCTTGGCGTAGGTGGTGCCAGGGCAGGACTCGGCCATCTTGGTGAGCCCAAGATTGATACCATCAGCCAGAATCGTCGTCATCAGCAAGGTTTTGTCCTTGGCCGTGTCGCCGGTCTTCAGGTGTGTGAAGTGGCGCGTGAAGCCCGTCCATTCATCGACCTCCATCAGCAACTCGGTGATCTTGAGGTGCGGCAGCAACATCGCCGACTGGTCAATCAAGGCTTGCGCGGCGTCTGGCACCGCTGCGTCCAGCGGCGTGATCTTCAGGCCCGATGCAGTGGTGATGATGGCATCCGGTAAGTCGTTGGTCGCCGCCATGCGGTTGACTGTGGCGAGTTGCGCCTCCAATAATTCCAGTCGGTCATGCAGATATTGGTCGCAGTCGGTGGCCACGGCCAGTGGCAATTCGCTGGCCAGCTTCAGGGTGGCGAACTTCTCGATCGGCACCAGGTATTCGTCGAAGTCCTTGAACTGGCGCGAACCCTGCACCCAAACATCACCAGAGCGCAGTGCGTTCTTCAGCTCCGACAGGGCGCATAACTCGTAGTAACGCCGGTCAATACCCTCGTCGGTCAGAACCAGCTTTGCCCAGCGCGGCTTGATGAATGCGGTTGGCGCATCGGCGGGCACCTTGCGCGCGCTGTCGCTGTTCATGCCGCGCAGC
>LNAP01000932.1_pt1 | contig 49765 bp, 41 predicted proteins | sample 602601 | NCBI WGS metagenome assembly LNAP01 (sample SAMN02440304, study PRJNA202911) | soil metagenome | biome: Subtropical and temperate rainforests or woodlands; isolation source: soil samples (1 kg each in a 20% v/v slurry with milli Q water) were... ...
ATACATCAGCGAGACCACCGGCCTGGTCACCGACCCGTACTTCTCCGGCACCAAGCTCAAGTGGATCCTCGACAACGTCGAAGGCAGCCGCGAGCGTGCGCGCAACGGCGAACTGCTGTTCGGGACCGTCGACAGCTGGCTGATCTGGAAATTTACCGGCGGCAAGGTCCACGTCACCGACTACACCAACGCCTCGCGCACCATGCTCTTCAACATCCACACGCTTGAGTGGGACACGAAGATGCTGGAGATACTGGATATTCCGCGCGAGATGCTGCCGGAAGTTAAATCTTCGTCCGAAATCTACGGCCACACCAAAAGCGGCATCGCCATCGGCGGTATTGCCGGCGATCAGCAGGCCGCCCTGTTCGGCCAGATGTGCGTCGAGCCAGGCCAGGCGAAAAACACCTACGGCACCGGCTGCTTCCTGCTGATGAACACGGGCGACAAAGCCGTGAAGTCCAAGCACGGCATGCTCACCACCATCGCCTGCGGCCCACGTGGCGAAGTGGCTTACGCGCTCGAAGGCGCAGTGTTCAACGGTGGTTCGACCGTTCAGTGGTTGCGTGACGAACTGAAGATCATCAACGACGCCCACGACACCGAATACTTCGCCAACAAGGTCAAGGACAGCAACGGCGTGTACCTGGTGCCAGCCTTCACCGGCCTCGGCGCGCCTTACTGGGACCCGTATGCCCGTGGCGCCCTGTTCGGCCTGACCCGCGGCGTGCGTGTGGATCACATTATTCGTGCAGCCCTGGAGTCGATTGCCTACCAGACCCGCGACGTGCTGGACGCCATGCAACAGGATTCCGGCGAACGTCTGAAATCCCTGCGCGTGGACGGCGGCGCGGTTGCGAACAACTTCCTGATGCAGTTCCAGGCCGACATCCTCGGCACTCAGGTCGAGCGTCCGCAAATGCGCGAAACCACTGCACTGGGCGCCGCTTACCTGGCCGGCCTGGCGTGTGGCTTCTGGGGCAGCCTGGATGAGCTGCGCGGCAAGGCGGTGATCGAACGCGAATTCGAACCGACCCTGGACGAAACCGCCAAGGAAAAACTCTACGCCGGCTGGAAAAAAGCCGTCAGCCGCACCCGCGACTGGGAACCACATGAAGGCGCTGAATAAGCCAACCTGAGTACTCGTATCGGTATGTAACTGGTAGGGAGCAGATTCCTGCGGCATCATGGGCAAATTTTGCACGGCAGCCAAAGGAAGCCCCATGAATCTGCCTCCCCGTCAGCAGCAAATCCTCGAACTGGTCCGCGAACGCGGCTATGTCAGCATCGAGGAAATGGCTACGCTGTTCGTCGTTACACCGCAAACCATCCGCCGCGATATCAATCAGCTCGCGGAAGCCAATTTGTTGCGTCGCTACCATGGCGGCGCAGCCTACGATTCCAGTGTCGAGAACACCGCCTACGCCATGCGCGCCGACCAGATGCGCGATGAGAAGCAGCGTATCGGTGAAGCCATTGCGGCTCAGATCCCGGATCACGCCTCGCTGTTCATCAATATCGGGACTACCACCGAATCGATTGCCCGGGCGCTGCTCAACCACAACCACTTGAAAATCATCACCAACAACCTGCACGTGGCCTCGATGCTCAGCGCCAAGGACGACTTCGACGTTCTGCTGACGGGCGGCAATGTGCGGCGCGACGGTGGCGTGGTCGGCCAGGCGAGTGTCGATTTCATCAACCAGTTCAAAGTCGACTTTGCCTTGGTCGGCATCAGCGGTATCGATGAAGACGGCAGCCTGCTGGACTTCGATTATCAGGAAGTGCGGGTATCCCAGGCGATCATCGCCAACGCCCGGAAGGTCATTCTGGCGGCTGACTCCAGCAAATTCGGGCGCAACGCCATGATTCGCCTGGGGCCGATCAGCCTGATTGATTGCCTGGTCACCGACCAACAACCTTCGCCGGCGCTGGCGCAACTGCTGAGTCAGCACAAGATTCGGCTGGAAGTCGTTTAACCCTCTCCAAACAGCGCGCTCCCTTGTGGCGAGGGAGCTTGCTCCCGCTGGGCTGCGAAGCAGCCCTGAAACCGGTAATCGTTGTATTTCAGGAAGAGCGTGTCGACTGATTTGCGTCTGCTGAGCAAGCTCCCTCGCCACAAAAGCCTCCACCCCCCTCATTTAATGTTCGTATATTTTCCTTTTTCGGTCCTTCGATCAGTATTTTCAATCGAAGTTGACTGGCTGTGGGCGGCTTTATGGGCTACCATTTTCGCAAATGAACATTAATGTTCGAATTCCAATACAGAAAATCAAAAGAGCCCGAGGCCAGCCGATGCCCACTTCTACCTTGCCTACGCCCCCTCTCGCTGAGGTCTACGACATCGCCGTCATCGGTGGTGGGATCAATGGCGTTGGGATCGCAGCGGATGCCGCCGGTCGCGGCCTTTCGGTGTTCCTTTGCGAAAAAGATGACCTGGCCAGCCACACTTCGTCGGCCAGCAGCAAGCTGATCCACGGCGGCTTGCGCTACCTCGAACATTACGAATTCCGCCTGGTACGCGAAGCCCTCGCCGAACGCGAAGTGCTGCTGGCCAAGGCGCCGCACATCGTCAAGCAGATGCGCTTCGTGTTGCCGCACCGTCCGCACCTGCGTCCAGCCTGGATGATCCGCGCCGGCCTGTTCCTGTATGACAACCTCGGCAAGCGGGAAAAACTCGAAGGCTCGAAAAGCCTGAAGTTCGGTCCGGACAGCCCGCTGAAAAGCGAAATCACCAAAGGCTTCGAATACTCCGATTGCTGGGTCGACGATGCGCGCCTGGTGGTGCTGAACGCCATGGCCGCCCGCGAGAAAGGCGCCCACGTTCACACCCAGACCCGCTGCGTCAGCGCCCGTCGTACCAAGGGCCTGTGGCATCTGCACCTGGAACGCGCCGACGGCAGCCTGTTTTCGATCCGCGCCAAAGCGCTGGTGAACGCCGCCGGCCCTTGGGTCGCCAAGTTCATTCGTGATGACCTGAAGATGGAATCGCCCTACGGCATTCGCCTGATTCAGGGCAGCCACCTGATCGTGCCAAAACTGTATGAAGGCGAACACGCGCACATTCTGCAAAACGAAGATCAGCGCATCGTCTTCACCATTCCGTACCTCAATCACTTCACCCTGATCGGCACCACCGACCGCGAGTACACCGGCGATCCGGCCAAAGTGGCGATCACCGAAGGCGAAACCGATTACCTGCTGAAAGTGGTCAACGCCCACTTCAAGAAGCAGATCAGCCGCGACGATATCCTGCACAGCTATTCCGGCGTCCGTCCGCTGTGCAACGACGAATCCGACAACCCGTCAGCCGTCACCCGCGACTACACCCTGGCGCTCTCGGGCACTGGCGAAGAAGCGCCGTTGCTGTCGGTGTTCGGCGGCAAGTTGACCACCTACCGCAAACTGGCCGAGTCGGCGCTGGCACAATTGGCGCCGTACTTCACGCACATCAAGCCAAGCTGGACTGCCAGCGCCACCCTGCCGGGCGGCGAAGACATGACCACCCCGCAGGCGCTGAGCTCGCTGATTCGCGACAAGTTCGACTGGGTTCCGACTGAAATCTCACGCCGCTGGGCAACCACCTATGGCAGCCGCACCTGGCGCATGATGGAAGGCGTGCAGAACCTCAACGACCTGGGCGACCACATCGGCGGCGGTCTCTACACCCGCGAAGTCGATTACCTGTGCAGCGAAGAGTGGGCAACCACCGCCCATGACATTCTGTGGCGCCGCAGCAAATTGGGCTTGTTCACTACCCCGGCGGAACAGCAGAAACTGGTGGATTACCTGAGCAAGGTCGAGCAGAACCGCAGCAAGATCGAAGCGGCCTGATCGCCATCCGTTTAAATGAAAGCCCCTGAATCCGACGATTCAGGGGCTTTTTTGCAGGCGCTCATTGCGCCAGATGCAGCAACAGGAAATCAATGAACGCCCTCGTTTTGTGGGGCAAATGCGGGCTGTTGGGAAACACCACGTTGACGGACTGCGAGGGCAGCGAATAGTCGGGCAACAGGCGAATCAGCCGCTCGCTGGCGATGTCGTCCTTGACCACCCAGGCGGGCAGCACCGAGACGCCCAGCGACGACAACGTCATGGAGCGAATGGCCGTGGAAGAGTTGGATTCAAACTGATTGATCCCGTTGATCTCGACAGCCCCTGATTGCGGATGACGCAACGTCCACTGGGTCGGTGCCTGCAGGTTGCTGTTGGCGATCCACGGCACCGAGTTCAGGTCCTGAGGCGTTTGCACCGGGTGACGGGCAAGAAACGTCTGCGTAGCCACCAGGACAATTTCATAATCCGCCAGCTTACGGCTCTTGAAAGCCGAGTCTGCCAAGTTGCCCAGACGAATAACCAGGTCTAACTTTTCCGCCACCAGATCATTGAGTGAAGAGTTAAAGTCATAGCAAAGTTTTATTTCCGGATAGCGCTCTATAAATTGCGGTATCAACGGAAGGATATAAGCCTCGCCGTATTCTATGGTGGAACTGAACCGCAACTTGCCGGTGACACGGTTATGACCTTTCAATACATTATCGAAGGCACTATCGATGTCCGCGACAATACCTTTGAACGATTCATAAAAATCCTGACCTATTTCCGTGAGGGAGATATTTCGGGTATTTCGAATCAACAACGTCGCGGACAGCACATCCTCCAGCGCCTTGACATGCAGGCTGGCCATGGCTTTGCTGATGTTCAGGTAATTGGCGGCCTTGGTGTAAGAACCAAAATCGACCACCGCCAGAAATGTCTGTACCCGATTAAGATGAGTGTGCATAGCAATAGAGCTCACTGTTCAATCCCGTCAAACATTGTTTCAAGGATAGTCGTATCGACAGTTCAAGTCCATCGCCCCTATGCTTTGCGACAAAGGGGAAACAACATGACCTATCGCTACAAAGTTGCACTGATATTTCTCATCGGCTTTTTTATAGACTGCATTAACATCTTTATATCGGCGGTCGCACTACCGACTCTATCGGCGGCGCTGCACGTTAGTACTTCAGACGTTGCCTGGGTGGCTAACGCTTATATTCTGGGGCTGACACTGATCATCCCGGTCAGCACCTGGCTGGCCGGTCGTTTTGGCAGTCGGGAAATCCTCACCGCCTCGATGATCGTGTTCACAGCCTCCGTGTGGATGTGCGGGCTGGCCGACAGTTTCAACGAGCTGGTGATCTGGCGCTTCGTCCAGGGGATGGGCGGCGGTCTGTTGATTCCAGTCGGCCAGGCACTGACATTCAACCTGTTCAAGGGTGAGCAGCGGGCGAAAATATCCACGTTGGTCATGGCTGTTGCCCTGATAGCGCCCGCCATTTCACCGACCATCGGCGGCATCATCGTCGACAGCAGTTCCTGGCGCTGGGTGTTCTACAGCAACATCCCGTTCTCGCTGATCGCGGCTTTGCTGTCCTGGTTCTGGATCAACGAAGCGCGGCCGACAAGTTTGCCCCGGCCCGACATCAAGGGTTTGCTGCTGGTCAGCGCCGCACTCGGCAGCCTGTTGATGGGCATGTCGTTGTATGGCGGCGACGCTCCGGCCTGGGTGGCCGCCCTCTTCGTCACGGCCGGCGTTACGTTTGTCCTGCTGTACGGGCTGCACTACCGCCGCTGCAAAAACCCGATCATTGAACTGAGCCTGCTCAAAAGCAAAAAACTCAGCACCTCCATCTTTATCTATTACGCGATTCCCGGTGTGTTCACGGGGGTCATCTTCTTCCTGCAAAACACCCTGCACTTCAGCGCCCGACTGACAGGGATGTTCATGATCCTCTACGCCATCGGCGCGTTCATCGCGATGCTGATCTGTGGCCGGACCTACAACCGGATGGGCGCCAAGCGGTTGTTTGCCCTCGGCATGCTGTTGCACAGCGCCGGCATCGCCACCCTGTTATTGGTCAACGATCCCTCGGACCTCTGGGTAATAGTCATCGCCTACAGCTTGATGGGGATTGGCGGTGGCATCGGTGCCAACACCGCACAAACCACATCGCTGATGGACTTCGAGGGCAATGACACGCACAAGGCCAGTGTCATCTGGAACATCAACCGACAGATGTCATTCAGCATCGGTGCCGCCCTGTTCCTGATGGTTTTCAACCTGCTCTTGAAGCACTTCGATACCACCCAGGCCTATCACGCGACCTTCGCCATCGCCGCGCTGGCGGGTCTGTTTCCACTCTTTCAACTGAGTCAGTTGAACACTCAAAAGGACTGTCATGCACAACGAAATAGTTGAACTGGCGCACCACAGCGTTCATCACGTGCACGAGTTGATTCAAACCCTGTTCTCCGATGCAAACGGTCAGGGACAGGCCATGCTCGAGCCGCTGATGTCGGCATTCGCCGAGCACTTCAGCATGGTCACCACCTCGGCCGCCATCGTCAGCCGGGCGACGGTCGAACAGATGTTCAAGGGTGCAATCGGCGCCAAGCCAGGTCTGGAGATCATCATCAGCGACCTGCAAACGGTCTGGCAGGAAGGCCACAGCGTGGCGATCCGCTACAAGGAAACCCATCGCCTCGACCAGCGCGAAAGCTCAAGGGTTTCGGTGGCGATCATTGACCTGCATCACCGCAACGCCCAGTGGATCTACCTGCATGAAACGCCGCTAAGCCAGGAAAGCTGATTTTTCGATGATCAGCTGGCAGCCCCAAACACTATTCGGTTTTCCGAACACGACCTGTCGGTCGATTCGGTTAACCGGATTATCCTTCACAAAAAAAGAACGCCATAAATATTTAATCCCTTTATAAATCAATAACTTGATTTGACTCGCCTGGCCTGGCACGAGTCATGCTCTACACTCTTGGACGAATGTCTCTTGTGCACCCACTTCAGGAGCCGTCAGGCATTCGAAGCACAAAAGGGCCGATGAACTGGCTCCATAAAAAAAACAATGTCGAGGAAAATTTGATGCGCATCGTTCCCCATATCCTGGGCGCAGCCATGCACTCCAGTTTTCGCTGCCGAACTCACCGGCACACTGAAGAAGATCAAAGAGTCCGGTGTGATCACCCTCGGGCATCGTGACGCTTCCATCCCGTTTTCCTATATCGCTGATGCTTCCGGCAAACCGGTCGGCTACTCCCACGATATCCAGCTGAAAATCGTCGAAGCCATCAAGAAAGACCTGGACATGCCCAACCTCCAGGTCAAATACAACCTCGTGACCTCGCAAACCCGTATCCCGCTGGTGCAGAACGGCACCGTGGACGTCGAGTGCGGTTCCACCACCAACAACGTGGAACGTCAGCAGCAAGTTGCCTTCTCCGTCGGCATTTTCGAAATCGGTACGCGTCTTCTCTCCAAGAAAGACTCCGCGTACAAGGACTTCGGCGACCTGAAAGGCAAAAACGTCGTGACTACCGCGGGCACCACGTCCGAGCGCATCCTCAAGTCGATGAACGCCGACAAGCAGATGGGCATGAACGTCATCTCCGCCAAAGACCATGGCGAATCCTTCCAGATGCTGGAAACCGGCCGCGCCGTGGCTTTCATGATGGACGACGCCTTGCTGGCCGGTGAAGCAGCCAAAGCCAAGAAGGCGGATGACTGGGCCGTGACCGGTACTCCACAGTCCTACGAGATCTACGGCTGCATGGTTCGCAAAGGCGACGAGCCGTTCAAGAAGGCGGTGGATGACGCCATCAAGGCAACCTACGCTTCGGGCGAGATCAACAAGATCTACGAAAAATGGTTCATGCAGCCAATCCCGCCTAAAGGCCTGAACCTGAACTTCCCGATGAGCGACGAGCTCAAGGCCCTGATCGCCAATCCGACCGATAAAGCGGCTGACGACAAGCCTGTAGAAAAAAAGTCCTGAATTCTGACTAACCTTATCTCCTGAGAGGGCCACTGCCCTTTCAGGGGATAGTCACTCCCTGCTGGCATTTTTGGAAACACTCGAACCGGTGGTTGTCGAGCCGTTCGTGTGTGCCTGACCATCAGAGTCGGGCGGGAACGGAGCTTCCCCAGGCGGGCACTTGTACATCGAACGATCTGAGGGGAGACCCTAATGAATTACAACTGGGACTGGAGCGTGTTCTTCAAGTCCACCGGCGTGGGCAGTGAGATTTATCTCGACTGGTACCTCTCCGGTTTGGGCTGGACCATTGCCATCGCCGTCGCCGCCTGGATCATCGCGCTGCTGTTGGGCTCGATTCTGGGTGTCATGCGCACCGTGCCGAATCGCATCGTATCGGGCATCGCGACCTGCTACGTCGAACTCTTCCGTAATGTGCCGCTGCTGGTTCAGCTGTTCATCTGGTACTTCCTGGTGCCCGATCTGCTGCCGCAAAACCTGCAGGACTGGTACAAACAGGACCTGAACCCGACCACCTCGGCTTTCCTCAGCGTCGTCGTTTGCCTGGGCCTGTTCACCGCTGCTCGTGTATGCGAACAAGTGCGTACCGGCATCCAGGCGCTGCCTCGCGGCCAGGAAGCCGCCGCTCGCGCCATGGGTTTCAAACTGCCGCAGATCTACTGGAACGTGCTGCTGCCCCAGGCCTACCGGATCATCATTCCGCCGCTGACCTCGGAATTCCTGAACGTGTTCAAGAACTCCTCCGTGGCGTCGCTGATCGGCCTGATGGAGTTGCTCGCGCAGACCAAACAGACCGCCGAGTTCTCCGCCAACCTGTTCGAAGCGTTCACCCTGGCCACCCTGATCTACTTCACCCTGAACATGAGCCTGATGCTGCTGATGCGTGGGGTCGAGAAGAAAGTCGCCGTACCGGGCCTGATCTCCGTAGGGGGTAAATGATGGAATTCGACTTCTCGGGTATCGTTCCGTCCCTGCCGGGCTTGTGGAACGGCATGGTCATGACCCTGCAACTGATGGCGCTGGGCGTCGTCGGCGGGATCATCCTCGGCACCATCCTTGCGCTGTGCCGTCTGTCCCACAGCAAACTGCTGTCGAACCTGGCTGGCGCCTACGTCAACTATTTCCGTTCGATCCCGCTGCTGCTGGTCATCACCTGGTTCTACCTGGCGGTGCCGTTCGTGCTGCGCTGGATCACCGGCGAAGACACCCCGATCGGCGCGTTCGCCTCCTGCATCGTGGCCTTCATGATGTTCGAAGCGGCGTACTTCTGCGAAATCGTCCGGGCCGGCGTGCAGTCGATTCCCAAGGGCCAGATGGGTGCTGCCCAGGCTTTGGGCATGACGTATGGCCAGATGATGCGTTTGATCATCCTGCCGCAAGCGTTCCGCAAGATGACCCCGCTGCTGCTGCAACAGAGCATCATCCTGTTCCAGGACACTTCGCTGGTCTACGCGGTCGGCCTGGTGGACTTCCTCAATGCTTCCCGTGCCAGTGGCGACATCATCGGTCGCTCCAATGAGTTCCTGATCTTTGCAGGTCTCACGTACTTCACAATCAGCTTTGCCGCCTCGCTGCTGGTCAAGCGTCTGCAAAAAAGGTTTGCCGTATGATCTCTAAGTGGTATGGCGACTTCCAGGTACTGACTGATTGCAGCACCGAGGTCAAAAAAGGCGAAGTGATCGTGGTGTGCGGGCCGTCCGGTTCCGGCAAATCCACCCTGATCAAATGCGTCAACGCCCTGGAACCGTTCCAGAAAGGCGACGTGGTGGTCGATGGCACGTCCATCGCCGACCCGAAGACCGACCTGCCGAAACTGCGTTCGCGCGTCGGCATGGTGTTCCAGCATTTCGAACTGTTCCCGCACCTGACCATCACCGAAAACCTGACCATTGCGCAGATCAAGGTGTTGGGCCGCAGCAAGGAAGAAGCCACCAAGAAAGGCCTGCAACTGCTTGAGCGCGTTGGCCTCTCGGCTCATGCCCACAAGCACCCGGGCCAGCTCTCCGGTGGCCAGCAACAGCGTGTGGCAATTGCCCGTGCGCTGGCGATGGACCCGATCGTCATGCTGTTCGACGAACCGACCTCGGCGCTGGACCCTGAAATGGTCAACGAAGTGCTCGACGTGATGGTGCAACTGGCCCACGAAGGCATGACCATGATGTGCGTGACCCACGAAATGGGCTTTGCCCGCAAAGTGTTTCATGGACCAGGGCAAAATCATCGAAGACTGCAAGAAAGAGGACTTCTTCGGCGATATCACCCACCGCGCCGAGCGTACACAGCACTTCCTTAACAAGATTCTGCAGCACTAAGTTCTACCACCGCCCCCCTGTGGGAGCGAGCCTGCTCGCGAAGACGGCTTAACAGTCAACATCGACATTGGCTGATCCACCGCCTTCGCGAGCAGGCTCGCTCCCACAAGGGTCCGCGGCGATTTACAAGTAAGTGTTGTGGTTGACCCAAGGCATCTGTGATGAAATGCGACCCCACTCTCTATCGCGCTGCGCCGCCATCACTCGCCGTGAAACCCCGTCTGATTCGCCATCTGTTCCTGCCCCCCCTGGTCATCGCCCTGATGATCGGATTGGGTTACCTCGGCTTCTGGGTCAGTGAACACTACGGGATTCGCAGCCTTAGCGAGAACGGCCAGCGTCAGCTCGAACTGCACGCCCGCGCCGTCGAGAGCGAGATCAGCAAGTACACCTACCTGCCCAGCCTGCTGGAACTTGAATCCAGTGTTTCAAAACTGCTGGCCGACCCGTCACCGGAACACCGGCAGACGGTCAATGATTACCTCGAAGGCCTGAACCGGCGCAGCCGCAGTCGGGCCATCTACGTGATGGACACCACCGGCCGCGTCATGGCCACCAGCAACTGGCGCGATGTCGACAGTTACCTGGGCGAAGACCTGTCCTTTCGCGCCTATTTCCAGAACGCCGTGCGCGGTCAACCGGGGCGCTTCTACGGGATCGGCAGCACCAACGGCGAACCCGGTTACTACCTGGCCCACGGCCTGGAAGAACACGGCAAGATCATCGGCGTCGCGGTGGTCAAAGTCCGCCTGGAAGCCATGGAAGAACGCTGGCAGCGTGCGCGCCTCGAAGCCTTTGTCAGCGACGAGAACGGCATCATCATTCTGTCCAGCGATCCGGCACGACGGCTCAAATCGGTGGTTCCGTTGAGCGAAGAAACCAAGGAAAAACTGGCCCGCAGCCTGCAGTACTACTGGTTCCCGCTGAACGAATTGCAGCCACTGGCCCGGGAAAAACTGGCCGAAGGTGAAGAAAAACTGACCTTCCCCGCCAACAGTGAAGTGGAGTCAGACGAAGAGGACATCAGCTACCTCTCGCAGACCCGCCCCCTGAGCGACACCCCGTGGAACTTCACCCTGCTCACGCCGCTCCAGGATTTGCGCCGTGAAGCGATCAATCAAGGGATTCTGGTGGCAGTGGCGTTTGCCCTGGTGGCGTTCCTGCTGATTGCCTGGAACGAGCGGCGCAAGGTGATCGCCACCCGCCTCGCCGCCCGTGAAGCCCTGCAGCAAGCCAACAATCAACTGGAGCGTCGGATTACCGAACGCACCACGGACCTGCGCGCCAGCAACGAACGCCTCAAGGGGCAGATCCGCGAACGGCGTCAGGCTGAAGAGACGTTGCGCCGCGCCCAGGATGAGCTGGTGCAGGCCGGAAAACTCGCCGCCATCGGCCAGATGTCGACCAGCATCGCCCACGAACTGAACCAGCCGCTGGCGGCGCTGCGCACCTTGTCCGGCAATACCGTGCGCTTTCTCGAGCGCGGTCAACTGGACGTGGCCAGCACCAACCTGAAGACCATCAACGAATTGATCGACCGCATGGGCCGGATCACCGCCAGCCTGCGCTCCTTCGCCCGTCGCGGTGACGACAAGGGCCAGGCGTGCCTTGGCAAAGCGGTAGATGCCGCGTTGCAACTGCTGGGAGGTCGCGTGGAAAGTGTCCATCTGCAACTGCATCGTGACTTCAAAGACGTGCAGGTGCAGATCGACCAGACCCGCCTCGAGCAGATCCTGGTCAACCTGATCGGCAATGCCCTCGATGCCATGCAGGCGCAACCGCTGCCCGAGCTGTGGCTGGAAGGCGAAGCATTTGATGGCAAATATCGCCTGCGCGTGCGCGACAACGGCCACGGTATCGACGCCGAAGCACGCAAGCATTTGTTCGAACCGTTCTTCACCACCAAACCCGGCGAACAAGGCCTGGGCCTGGGCCTGACACTTTCCGCCAGTCTGGCCGCCGCCACCGGCGGGCACCTGGGTGTCGAACACCCGGCCAGCGGTGGCACCACCTTCGTCCTCAGTTTACCGTTGGTAAGCCCCACTCACGCCGAGCCAATATGAACAACGACCTTAGTGTGCTGATCGTCGAAGACGACCCCCATGTGCTGCCCAACAGGCGCTGACCCTGGAAGACATTCCCTGCGTGGGCGTGGGCAGCGCCGAAGAAGCGCTGGAGCGGGTTGGCGACAATTTTGCCGGCATCGTCATCAGCGACATCCGCCTGCCGGGCATCGACGGCCTGGAACTGCTGACCCGGCTCAAGGCCCGCGATCGCAGCTTGCCGGTGGTGCTGATCACCGGCCACGGCGACATCTCCATGGCCGTCGGCGCAATGCAGAAAGGCGCCTATGACTTCATGGAGAAACCTTTCTCCCCGGAACGCCTGGTGGACGTCGCCCGCCGCGCGCTGGAGCAACGCAGCCTGGCCCGGGAAGTGTCTTCGTTGCGCCGGCAACTGGCGGAGCGCGATTCCCTCGAAGGTCGGATCATCGGCCGCTCGCCGGCCATGCAGAACCTGCGCGAACTGATCGCCAACGTCGCCGATACCTCGGCCAACGTGCTGATCGAAGGCGAAACCGGCACCGGCAAGGAATTGGTTGCGCGCTGCCTGCACGACTTCAGTCGCCGCCACACCAAGCAATTCGTCGCGCTGAACTGCGGCGGCCTGCCGGAGAACCTGTTCGAAAGCGAGATCTTCGGCCATGAAGCCAACGCGTTCACCGGCGCCGGTAAACGACGGATCGGCAAGATCGAACACGCCGACGGCGGCACGCTGTTCCTGGATGAAGTCGAAAGCATGCCCCTGCCCTTGCAGATCAAACTGCTGCGGGTGTTGCAGGAGCGCACCCTCGAACGCCTGGGTTCGAACCAGAGCGTGGCCGTGGATTGCCGGGTGATTGCCGCGACCAAGTCCGACCTCGACGAGTCGAGCAAGGCCGGCGAGTTTCGTAGCGACCTGTATTACCGCTTGAACGTGGTGACCCTCGAATTGCCGCCGTTGCGCGAACGTCGCGAAGACATCCTGCAACTGTTCGAACACTTCCTGCAGCAGTCGTCCCTGCGCTTCGACCGCGCCGTGCCGGAACTGGACAACCAGACCCTGTCGAACCTGATGAGCCACGACTGGCCGGGCAACGTGCGCGAACTGCGCAACGTCGCCGAGCGTTTTGCCCTTGGCCTGCCGGCCTTCAAGAAATCCGGCACCAGTGGCAGCAATCAGGGTCTGGCCTTCGCCGAAGCAGTGGAAGCGTTCGAACGCAACCTGCTCAGCGACGCCTTGCAACGCAGCGGCGGCAACCTGACCCAGGCCAGCCTGGAACTGGGAATGGCCAAGACCACGCTGTTCGACAAAGTGAAGAAATACGGGCTGAGCCACTGATGGACCTGATCCTCAAAGCAGCGCTGGGGGCGGCGGTGGTCGTCATCCTCGCCGCACTGGCCAAGACCCGAAACTATTACATCGCAGGCCTGGTGCCGCTGTTTCCGACCTTTGCGCTGATTGCGCATTACATCGTCGGCAAGGGGCGTTCGCTGGAGGATTTAAAGACCACCATCGTGTTCGGGATGTGGTCGATCATTCCGTACTTCGTTTACCTGGCGACGTTGTACGTGATGGTCGACCGGATGCGGCTTGAAGCGTCGCTCGCCATCGCGGCAGTGGCGTGGCTGATGGCGGCCACCGTCCTCGTCACCGTCTGGGTCCGCCTCCACGCTTGACCATCCCCCCCTGTGGCGAGGGAGCTTGCTCCCGCTGGGTTGCGAAGCAACCCCATTACCTGCAATCGAGTTTCAGCAGAAAAACCTCCTTGACCGCTTAGGGGCTGCTTCGCAACCCAGCGGGAGCAAGCTCCCTCGCCACAATGAATTTCAGTGCAGCAGACGGCTGGCCCGCCCCTTGCATTTACCCCCAAAAGCCCCCTCGGCCGGCGTTCATGATGGATGAAGCCGGTGTCTGGGAGGGTCTGCCAAGGGTGAATTGCGACCTTGAACATTTTAGATCTCGACCACAGCCTGACGGCCCAGGCGCCCATCTCGCGGCTGCTGGAAAGCGGCCGTGCCAAACGCCTCGACTTGCTCGACCTCGGCCCGAAACTGCGGCTGTGGTCCAGCGAACGGACCTGGCGGCGGTTCGCCGAACGCTTGCAGCAACGGCCCCGGCACAGCGGCCCGCAACCGGAAATCTTCTTCGTCGGTTCCGGTGATTACCACCATTTGACCCCGGCATTTCTGACCGATTTGCCGGAGCCGGCAAGCCTGATTCATTTCGACAACCACCCCGACTGGGTCCGCTTCGCCCCCCGTCGGCATTGCGGTTCGTGGGTCAATCAGGCACTGAAACTGCCGAACATCCAGCGCATCGTCACCCTCGGCCCGTGCAGCGACGACCTGCAGAATCCACAGCTCAAGGGCGGCAATGTCCGGGCGCTCAAACGCGGCGTGTTGCAGCTGTTTCCGTGGCAGCGCCCGCCCTCGAAAGTGTGGGGCCGGGTCGGTGACGGCGCTGGCCATCGACAGCAGGAAAACCTGCTGCACTGGCGCAATCTGGCGGAGCTCGACTGGCCGGTGTTTCTCGAACAGATGATCGCCAGCCTGCCCACCCGCGCAGTGTGGATCACCCTCGACAAAGACGTGTTGGCCTGCGAAGACGCGGCGACCAATTGGGACCAGGGCGGCATGCGCTTGAGCCACTTGCTGCAAGCCATCAGAGCCTTGGCGGCCAGCAAGCGAATCCTCGGCATCGACATCTGCGGCGAGTACGCCCGACCGGCCTTCAGCAACGCCCTCAAGCGCTGGGAAGCCAAATCGGACCAGCCCCCGGCCGAACGCTGGAGCGAAGCGGATCTGCTGCGCAACGCGGCGACCAACCAGGCGTTGATCGATCTGTTCGAGGAGTTGTTTCCATGACCTTCACCGTGATTGTGCTGGTGGCGTTTTCCATTGTGCTGGACGTCATCGGCCAGCTCTGTTTCAAGCTTGGCCTGGATCGTTTACCGGCGCTCGAAGGCGGGTTTCGCCTGAATGCGTTCTGGGGCCAGGTATTCAACGCGCCGCTGCTGTGGTGCGGGATCGGCGCCTACGTAATCGAATTTTTCGTCTGGCTCGAAGCCCTGTCCCGGGCGCCGCTGAGCCTGTTGTTTCCAGCGGCGGCGCTGGCGTACTGCGGCGTGGTGCTGGCCGGCAAACTGATCCTCGGCGAGACCGTCAGCCGGCGGCGCTGGCTCGGCACTTTAGTGATTACGGCGGGCGTGATGCTCGTGTGTGTCACCCATGCATGAGGCAAAAGCGATGATCAGGAACAAGACCGACTGGCTGCATGAACGCCTCGGTACGGTGGTGCTGTGGGCGTTGTTGATCGGGTTTGAAAGCGCCGGCCAGATCGCCACCAAGGTCGGTGGAGATCAGCTGGGGCAGATGGATTTCAACCTGCAATGGCTGCTGGCTGTGGCGGTCAATCCCGGGGTGTGGTTTGCGATTGCCTGCTACATCGGCGCGTTTTTCGTGTGGATGCTGATCTTGCGGCGCAGCAGTCTGTCCCTGGCGTTCCCGCTGAGTTCGCTGGTGTTTGTCGGGGTGTTGCTCGGTTCGTGGCTGGGGCTGGGCGAGCAGATCAGCGTGCTGCACTGGGTGGGGGTGGCGGTGATCATGGGCGGGATTGCGTTGCTGGCCGAAGGCGAAGAAACCTGAAAATCACCGCAATTCCTGTGGCGAGGGAGCTTGCTCCCGTTCGGCTGCGCAGCAGTCGTAAAACAGGCTGGCGAGGTATTTCTGGAAGAATGACTTGCCAAGTTTGGGGGCCGCTTCGCGACCCGGCGGGAGCAAGCTCCCTCGCCACAAGTGCTTAGTTGAACTTGTAGGCCAGTGCCGCCTGCACTTCCCCTTGGTTGGTCTCACCGAGCTCTTTGACAAGGCTGCTGTCCGCCGCAGAACCCGTCAGGTGAATCCAGCTCGCGCTGGTCAACAACGACCACTGCGGCGCCAGCGGAAACTCGAAACTCTGAGTCAACGCCACATTCTGCAAACCACCGCCCGCGTTGTACGGCCGAATCCCCGAGGCTTGTGATTCATTGGCACTGACGCCGAAGAACGTCTGACTCTGCCGCGCATCCGCAAAATGCGCGGTCAGACCGGAGCTGCCAATCACCCCGCCACCCAGTGGATAACCCACCTCCCCGCCAACACGCCCCAACACCCCGCCCTGGCCGCCGCGCCCTCCAACCGCTTGCCCGACCGAGGCAAACACCCGCCAGAAATCAGCCGGCGCGTACTGCACAAAACCGCCCACCTCGCCCATGTCCGGCACATCGCGCAACCCCTGCAGTTCGCCGTTGGACGTGCGCCCCGGCAGGTAATTCACGAACGGTCCGGCGCTGAAACCCTTGGTGTTCAACGCGTCCCAGGTCAGCCCGTCGTCCGTACTGAGGCTGACATCGCCCCAATCCAGATCGAGGTAAGGCACCGGCCGGGTTTCGTAGCGGCTACCGGTCGGATCGTGGGGCTGATAGCTGAGGCCAGCCCCCGCCTCACCGGTGATGCCGTCCGCTGAAACGCTGGCCGAAAGGCACGTCAGCGCGGCAAATAGAGCAACAGTAATCCTCGACATGAGGCCATTCCTTGAACTGGATGTGCGCGCATCAATCCCCGAATCGCCCCTCTCGCGCAAGCACTCATGTTGTTTGTAGCGACCTACAAAAATTGTAGCTTCACCGCCATCCACACCCGCCTGAACCCCAGCCCCGCTGGGCCAAACCCGGTTGGCACAGTCCCTGCTCTACCCCCTTGGCAAGCGCAAACAGCGCCTCCTGCCAAGATAGGTACAACAGATGATTGACTGGCATATCGTGTGTGATTTCGACGGGACCATCACCCGCACCGACGTGATCGACAGCATCCTCCAACGGTTCGCCGACCCGAGCTGGGAAGCGATCGAAAACGAGTGGCTGGCGGGTGACATCGGTTCCCGTGAATGCCTCAGCCGCCAGCTCTCGCTGGTCAAGGCCACACCGGGCGAACTGCTCGGGTTCTTCGACACCATCGAGATCGACCCGGACTTCCCTGACTTCGTCGACCACGTCATCGGCCTCGGCGCTTCCCTTGAAGTGGTCAGCGACGGCATCGAGCAAGGCATTGCACGGATCCTGGCGCGCCACTACGTCAGCCTTTTGCCGATCCTCGCCAACCGCCTGCGGCAGCTCGACCACCAGAGCTGGCGCATCGACTTCCCTCACGCAAGCGATGCCTGCCGCGCCGCGTCCGGCAACTGTAAATGCAAATCCACCCCCAGCGCCAAACGGGTGCTGGTGATCGGCGACGGGCAGTCCGACATGTGCGTGGCCGCCACCGCCGATTTCGTATTCGCCAAGGATCGCCTGGCCGAGCACTGCGAGCGCAACGGCATCGCCTACGCCCGCTTCGACAGCTTCGCCGATCTGCCTGCGTTGCTCGCCCTGCTGCCAAGCGCCAGCGCCGCCAACGCCACCTCTTTCAACGTAGAAACACAGGAACGCTTCCACCATGTCTGATATTCGAATCGCCACACCTGAAGACCAGGTCCTTCTGGATAAAGAAGCCAAGTACTGCTCCTACGGCGACACCGTTCACTACATCGATCCGCCGCGCATTTTCAGCCGCTGCGAAGGTTCCTACGTCTGGGACACCGAAGACCAGGCCTACCTCGACCTGCAAATGTGGTACTCGGCGGTCAACTTCGGTTATGCCAACCCGCGCCTGAACAATGCGCTGAAACAGCCTGCCGCAGATTGCCAGCCAGTACCTGCACAAGGGCAAGATCGAGCTCTCGGAAATGATCGCCGTGGACGCGAAAAAGAAGTTCGGCCTCGACGGCCGGGTGCACTTCAACGTCGGCGGTTCGCAGTCCATCGAGGACTCGCTGAAAGTCGTGCGTAACGCCACCAATGGCAAAAGCCTGATGTTCGCCTTCGAGGGCGGTTACCACGGTCGCACCCTCGGTGCGTCGTCGATCACCTCCAGCTACCGCTATCGCCGCCGCTACGGCCACTTCGGCGAGCGCGCCAATTTCATCCCGTTCCCGTATCACTTCCGTGGCCCGAAAGGCATGACCAAGGAAGAGTACGGCAGCCATTGCGTGCAGCAATTCGCCCGCCTGTTCGAGACCGAATACAACGGCGTCTGGGACCCGAAAGTCGGCCAGAGCGAATACGCCGCGTTCTACGTCGAGCCGATCCAGGGCACCGGCGGCTACGTGATTCCGCCGATGAATTTCTACAGCGAACTCAAGCATGTGCTGGACCAGCACGGCATTTTAATGGTGGTCGATGAAATCCAGATGGGCTTCTGGCGCACCGGCAAGCTGTGGTCGATTGAGCACTTCGATGTCAAACCGGACGTCATCGTCTTCGGTAAAGCCTTGACCAACGGTCTCAACCCATTGGGCGGCATCTGGGCCAGGGAAGAGCTGATCAACCCGAAAATCTTCCCGCCAGGCTCGACCCACTCGACCTTCGCCTCCAATCCGCTGGGCACGGCGGTCGGCCTGGAAATGTTCAAGATGACCAGCGAAGTCGATTACGGCAAGAGGGTCATGAACAAGGGCAAATACTTCCTCGAAGGCTTGAAAGACTTGCAGAAACGCTACCCGATCATCGGCGACGTCGATGGCCTGGGCCTGGCACTGCGTTGTGAAATCTGCGGTCCGGACGGCTTTACGCCAGACAAGGCAACGCTCGACTTCATGGTCGAAGAAGGCATGAAAGGTGACATCGAAATTGACGGCAAACGCTTGGGTCTGATCCTCGATGTGGGAGGTTACTACAAGAACGTGATCACCCTCGCGCCGTCGCTGGAAATCAGCTACCCGGAGATCGACCTCGGCATCGCGCTGCTCGACCGTCTGCTTGATCGGGCGATGAAACGATGAACCCCTCTTTTTCAAGGGCAGACGAGATCGACATGGGCGAAGGCAGCGCCGGTTTCGTTCTCGGCAACGGCGAGGTCGCGGTGTTGTTGATCCACGGCCTCACCGGCACGCCGACCGAATTGCGACGGGTCGCGATGGGCCTGGCCAAGGCCGGCTGCACGGTCTACGTGCCGACCCTGGCCGGCCACTGCGGGGACAACGCCGACCTGCAAGCCACCGGTTGGCACGACTGGTACGAGAGCGCGCGCAACACCTTCGTTGGTGTGCGACGCAAGCATGAGCATGTGTTCGTCGGTGGCTTGTCGATGGGCGCGGTGCTGGCGATGTACCTGGCGGCCGAGCATCCGGGGCAGATCAAAGGCTTGCTGCTGTATTCGACCACCCTGCGCTACGACGGCTGGAACATGCCTTGGGTCGCCAAACTGAGCAGCCTGGTGATGTCGATTCCGTTTGGCGTGCACCTGTGCCGCTTCAACGAAAAATCACCGTTCGGCATCAAGGACGAACGCTTGCGCGCCATTGTCGAACGGCAGATGAAGGCCGGTGAAAGCGCCAATGCCGGATTGCTGACCATGTCCGGCGTGAGTGTCCGGGAACTGCATCGATTGGTGGCCGCGGTGAAAAAGCGCATGCCGCAGATCACCACCCAGGCGCTGGTGCTGCACTCACGGGAAGACGACATCACCAGCCGCTGGAACGCCGACTATGTCGAACGCAAACTCGGCGGCCCGGTAGTGAAAGTCCTGCTCGACGATTGCTATCACATGATCACCGTCGACCTGCAATACCGCCGGGTCGTGGAGCTGAGTGCGGACTTCATCCAGCACCGGTTCATGCAACAAGTCACCGCCCCGCAACCCATGCGCCAGGACTATCGGCAACTGGCCTGAACACATTTGAAGAAGCTACGCATGCCCACCCAATTACCCACCATGGCAGCCGTCCCCCAATCCCTGTAGGAGCGAGCCTGCTCGCGATGCACTCAAGAGCGCCGCGTTTCTCCTGTACCCCCACGTTATCGTTAACGACCATCGCGAGCAGGCTCGCTCCTACAAGGAAACGATGTGATCACTGCCCTTGCCTATTCAACCATCGAAGCCATCGACCGCAGTGCCTGGAATGCCTGTTTCCCCGGCGAACTGGAGGACTGGGATTATTACCGGGCCGTTGAACAGGCAGGCATTGCGGATTTCCGGTGGCGCTATCTGGCGCTGTACGAAGACGAGGTGTTGATCGCGGCGGCAGTGGCATTCACCACCGCGTATTCGCTGGACACCACGGTTCAGGGACCGGGTAAACGCGTCACCGAGCAGTTGCGCCGCTGGTGGCCGGGGCTGTTGGACGTCCGCTTGTACGCCCTCGGTTCGCCGGTGGCCGAGCAATGCCATGTGGGGACCGCACGCCAGATCGACCCCGCACGGCGTCCGGCCTTGCTTGAGCAATTGTTAATCCTGGCGCGCAACGACGCCGACCAGGCCGGAATCGGTCTGCTGGCGGTCAAGGACGCGTCCCATCGCGATCCACAGTGGTTGCAGGTGTGCCAGGCGGCCGGTCTGCAAAGCATGCCCGGCCTGCCCAGCGCCGAACTGCCGATCCGTTTTGGCTCCGTGGACGCTTACCTCGGCACGCTCGGCAAATCCACCCGTAAAGACCTGCGCCGCACGTTGCGCGGGCAAGGTCCGCGCATCGAATGGCGGCGCACTGTGGAAGACCTGCTCCCACACATGATGGCGCTTTACGAAGCCACCCTTTCACGCAGCGACCTGACCTTTGAACGCTTGCCATCGGAGTACTTCCGCCAGGTCCTCGAATACCTCGATGAACGCGCCGCGTGCGTGCTGTACTGGGTCGGCGATGAGCTGGTAGCGTTCAACCTCGTGCTGCTGGACGAGCAACGCCTGGTCGACAAATTCTTCGCCCATGACCTGACCCGGACCCGCGAGCACAATCTGTACGTGCGCAGCTGGCTGGCCAATGTCGACTACTGTATTGAACACGGCATCCCGATCTACGCGTGCGGTCAGGCCGGCTATGCCAGTAAGCTGCGCCTGGGTTGCTCGTTCACCGGCAACACCGTGTTTTTCCGCCATCGCAACCGAGTGCTCGACGGTCTGTTGCGACTGGTGAAAATGTTCATTCGACCGGACCGCTCCGACCCTGCCATGGCTGCTGCATTAAGCGAAACTTCATGATCAAAAACCGCCCCGCCACCGCCCGACCTTTCGCCCTCTCCGGCTGGAGCCTGCAGCGCAAACTGGTGTTGGCGTTCTGGCTGGTCAGCGTGATTCCGACCATGATCGCCGCAGAACTGGCGGCCACCACCCTGTCGCAGATTTTCGACAGCAACGTGCGGATCTGGCTGCAGGAATCGACCCAGATCGTCGAGGACGAGATCACCGAGATCCGCCGGGATAACGCCCGGGCCGCGCAGTTGTTCCTGCGCTACACCCGCCCGCCGACGGACCGGTTATCGAGCAAGCACGACAAACTGACCACCGACATCGCCGATTCCATGGGTATCGACGTGGTGGCGCTGGTGCGCAACAGCGATCACAAAGTGGTGTTCAGCACCGCCGCCGATGACATCGTCCGGCAGATCAGCACCGAGTCCAAGGCGTTGTTGCAGACCCTGCAAGTCGGCGGCATCCCCACCGGCACGGTGGTCTCGACCTTCGAGACCGATCAGGACGGCGTCGACTACAAACTGGTGATCGCCACCTATCTGGACAGCAGTTTCCTCACCAGCGTCGCCGATGTGCACTCCCTCGACCTGCGCCTGTACCTGGCCAAGGCCGATGACTTCTCGGAGATCTTTTCCACCCAGCGCTTCGAAGATCACCCGGCGGCGGTACCGGAAAAAATCGAACAGACCCTGCGCAGCACCAAGCAGCCGATCGAACAATTCACCAATCGCTACAGCGGCATCTACCGGCCGATCCTCAATGAAAGCGGTGAGCTGCAAGGCGTGATTTTCAGCGGTCTGCTGCGCCACACCAGCCTGGTCGGGCTGGTGAACCAGAGCAACCTGTTCATCCTGATTTTCCTGCTCAGCTCGGCGGCGTCCCTGGCGGTCGGCTGGATTGTTTCGCAACGCCTGACCAAGCCGTTGCGCGGGTTGTCCAAAGGCGTGCAAGCGGTGATTGCCGGGGATTACCGCCAACGCCTGGCGGTCACCGGCGGCGACGAACTGGCGGAATTGAGCAGCACCTTCAACCACATGAGCGAACGCCTCGGCGAGTTGCAGCACCTGGAATCGCAACTGCGCCGCCGCGACCGTCTGCATGCCCTGGGTGAAGTCGCCATGGGCCTGGCCCATGAAATCCGCAACCCGCTGGGCATCATCAAGACCGCCACGCAACTGCTGCACCGGCGCGCCGATTTGCCCGAGACCGACAAGCGTCACCTGGAATACGTGGTCAGCGAAGTCAGCCGCATCAACGACCTGATCACCGATTTCCTCGACTTCGCCAAGCCCAGCGCGCCGATGCGTTCGACCCAGGCGGCGCGGCCGCTGGTGGATGACCTGGTCGGCTTCTGCGCCCCGGAGCTGGCCAGCCATAACATCGATGTGCACATCGACGATCAGGCCCCCGGCGCGACCCTTCATGTCGACGCGCGGCAACTCAAGCAGGCCGGCCTGAACCTGATCGTCAACGCCATCGACGCCATGCCCGACGGTGGACGGCTGACCGTGGCGATCAGCAGCGAATCGCCGTACACCGTAATCAGCATCAGCGACACCGGCCAGGGCATCGAACCGGATATGCTCGAACGGATCTTCACGCCGTTCGTCACCACCAAGGCTTCGGGTACCGGCCTGGGGCTGGCGAAGGTGTTCTCGATCATGGAAGGTCATGACGGGCGCATCGAATGCGTCAGTGAAAAAGATGCCGGGACCACCTTCACGCTGTACATTCCGGCCAACGGTGAAGACTTCGACGAGGGCAGCGATGACACATAACGTACTGGTGGTGGACGACGAGCCCAAGCTCTGCGACTTGCTGGCATCGGCCCTGGGTCAGAACGGCATCCAGGTGTTCACCGCCGGCAACGGCTTGCACGCGCTCAAGGTGCTGGAGTGCGAGGACATCGACCTGGTGATCAGCGACTGGCGCATGCCCGGCATGGACGGCCCGCAGTTGCTGGCGGAAATCAAAAGCCGTTTTCCGCAGCTGCCGGTGATCGTCATGACCGCCTACAGCACGGTGAAAAACGCCGTGCAGTCGATGCGCAACGGCGCCTTCGACTACATCGCCAAGCCGTTCGACATCGACGAACTGGACATCACCGTCAGCAAGGCCCTGCAATTTCGCGACATCCTCAAAGACAACCAGCGCATGCGCGCCGAGCTCGATGAGCATCAGCAGATTGACAGCCTGATCGGCGACAGCCCGAGTTTTCGCCGGGTGCTGCACGCCATCGATTCCGTGCGCGAAAGCAACGCGACGATTCTGCTGACCGGCGAAAGCGGCACCGGCAAGGAAATGGTCGCCCGGGCGATCCACAAACACGGTAACCGCGCTGACAAACCGTTTGTGGCGGTGAACTGTGCGGCGATCCCGGAAGGGTTGCTGGAAAGCGAAATGTTCGGTCACCGCAAAGGCGCGTTTACCGGCGCCGTGGCGGATCGCGTCGGGCGCTTCATGCAGGCTGACAAAGGCACGTTGTTCCTTGATGAAATCGGCGAAATGCCGCTGGCCTTGCAGGCGAAAATCCTCCGGGCCTTGCAGGAACGGGTGATCGAGCCGGTGGGCGATCCGCGCGAGCGCAAGGTCGATGTGCGGGTGATTGCCGCGACCAACAAGAACCTGCTGGACGCGGTGGCCAACAAGGAGTTTCGCGAGGACCTTTATTACCGCCTCAATGTGTTCCCGATTCCCTTGCCGGCCCTGCGCGAACGTGTGGAAGACATCGCGCCGCTGGCCCGGCATTTTGCTCACACCCTGGGCGCCACGGCAGGCAAGCGTTTTACCGGATTCAGCGCGGAAGCCTTGCAGGCCATGGCCCATTATTCGTGGCCAGGGAATATTCGTGAGCTGCAGAACTGCGTGGAACGAGCGACGATTGTCGCGTCGGGGGCGGTGATTGAAGAGGAAGATTTGCCGGCGTATCTGTTTGCCTCAAATGCCGGCACCAGCGGTGCGCTGGTCACCGAAGGCAGCGTGCCGGCGGATCTGGAAGCGGCGTTGGCGGAGGTCGAGAAGGCTTACATTCTGGCGGCGCTGGCGCAGAGCAATGGTGTACAGGCTGCGGCGGCGCAGTTGATCGGGATCTCCGAGCGCAGCTTCTGGTATCGCCTGAAGAAACTGGGCATCCACGTCGACAAAATCGTCAGGTAACCGCTCCCCCCTGTGGCGAGGGAGCTTGCTCCCGCTCGGCTGCGCAGCAGTCGTAAATCCAGCGAATGCGGTCAGCCTGGCTACAACGGTGCTGACATTGGGGCCGCTTCGCAGCCCAGCGGGAGCAAGCTCCCTCGCCACAGACGCACTCCCGGTAATTAGCTCACGGTCCCGCCCTTCGATTCGCTCATGATCTGCCGAATCGCCCCGACAAAGGTTTCGACCGGCTGCCCGCCCGTCACCGCGTACTGCCCGTTGAACACCACCGTCGGCACCGAACTCACCCCGCGCGCCAGCCACAACTTCTCTTCTTTGAGCACCTCTGTGGCGAATTCATCGGACGCCAGAATCGCCTCCGCCCGCTGCCGATCCAGCCCCACGCTTTCAGCCATCAGCGCCAACTGCTTGTGATCCGACGGATTGCCGCCCTCAGTGAAATACGCCTTGAACAGCGCTTCCTTCAGATTGAACTGCAACCCTTCCAACCCCGCCCAAAACAACAACCGATGCGCATCAAAGGTGTTGTAGATGCGGCTGTTGCCATCAGTGCGAAACGCGAACCCGACCTCGGCGCCACGGGCGCGGATCATCTCGCGGTTCTTCTGCGACTGCTCCGGGGTCGAGCCGTACTTTTCAGTGATGTGTTCGGTGATGTTCTGCCCTTCCGGCCCCATTTTCGGGTTCAGTTCGAACGGCTGGAAACGGATCTCGGCCTGGACCTCATCGCCCAGCAAATCCAGGGCCCGGGTCAGGCCATACAGACCGACCACGCACCATGGGCAGGACACGTCGCTGACGAAATCGATTTTCAGGGGGGTACTCATCATTCACCTCGCAGGCTTGGATCGCGCGGAAAGTTGGAACAATACACCCGAAGACTGGCGCGCGCAGGTCCCTTGTAGGAGTGAGCCTGCTCGCGATTGCGGTCTGACATTCAACATTGATGTTGACTGATACACCGCCATCGCGAGCAGGCTCACTCCTACAGGGATCGGGGGTGTTTGGGAGGGGGTGTTTAGTTCTGTTTAAGGTTACTTCCTGAAAGCTACAGCGCCTTGCGCCGTCGCCTACAACAACGTCAGAATCCGCTGGCTTGTGCGCCTGGGTGGCCGTCGGTAACTTGGTTCGTGTCACTGATTCCCAGTGATCGGGTTTAGTAGCCCGGCTAATACGCTTACGGTTGCACAAGTGTCATCCCGTCAGGTTTTCACCTGCACTTGATGGTAGCTGTGCGCATGGCGCCCTCGGGCGCGCCGGGTTTTGGGCGTATTTTACCGGTCTACTAACTTGCGCACAGCTGCCACCCCTCCGTTTAGTAGCGAGACAGGTTGCGGCTCTACTATTAGGAAAAATACCCCATGTTCAAAATTACTCCGAACCCACCGGAAACCGACGACGTCTCCCCCTACGAAACCCCGGACTCCAAAAAACTCAACGAAGCCGCCGACCGCGCCCTCGATTTCTACCTCAAACCGGTCATTCCCAAAGACACCCCACGCAAACCCAGCACCATCTACACCATCGCCCCCGACATCGATCAAGAAACCCTGCTGGCCAACGCCTGCGAATCCCTGGCGTCAGCGAGCGTGATGCTGAGTGATTTCGCCGGGTTGCTGGAAGGCCCGCAGCGCAACACTGTGCTCGGCATTCAGCAGTCCGTCATGCTGGGTGAACTGGCGGTGAACCGGATGCTGGATAACTTCGTTCCACCAAGCGCCGCGACCTGATTGGCTGACAAGGTTCCACTAACGAAGAAGATCCAACTGTGGGAGCGAGCCTGCTCGCGATGGCGGTGTGACATTCAGCATTGATGTTGACTGACACACAGCCATCGCGAGCAGGCTCGCTCCCACATTGGTACTGGGTACTACAGGAGGTTCGGAGTGGGCACCGGATCGATCTGTGCCCAATGCGAAGTGTCTTCGCGGTGGGCCTGCAAATACGGCAAAACCGCCGCCAGCAACGGCGCCTTGAACGCCTCCTGGAACCGATGCGCCAACCCCGGAATCAGCTTCAACTGACTGCCACGAATATGCGCCGCCAGATGGACGCCATGCATCACCGGCAACAGCGGATCCGCCGTGCCGTGAACCACCAGCGTCGGCACGCGCAACTGGTTAAGCAGCGCCACACGACTGCGCTCGGCGAGGATCGCCATGATCTGGCGCTTCACGCCCTCCGGGTTGAACGCCCGGTCATAGGACAACGCCGCCTGATGCAGCAACGCTTGCCGATCATCACTGACGGTCGGGCTGCCCAGCGCTGCCAGCAAATCGGCCTGCTGTTCCAGCGCCACTTCGCGATTCGGCGCGCTGCGCCGCGACAACAACTGCACCAACGCCGCACTCGGCGCCGGCAAGCCTTCGGCCCCGGAACTGGTCATGATCAGGGTCAGGCTCTCGACCCGTTGCGGCGCCATCGCCGCCATGTGCTGGGCAATCATCCCGCCCATGCTCGCGCCCAGGACGTGAAACTGCTCAACCTTCAACGCATCCATCAGGCCAAAGGCGTCGTCCGCCATGTCGGTCAAGGTGTACGGCGCCGCCACCGGCAGACCGAGTTTGTAGCGCAGCACTTCGAAGGTCAGGTTGGCGTCGGCGGGCGTTTGCCGCCAGGTCGAGAGGCCGACGTCGCGATTGTCATAACGAATCACCCTAAAACCCTGCTGACACAGCGCGACCACCACCTCGTCAGGCCAGTGAATCAACTGCCCGCCCAGGCCCATCACCAGCAACAACGCCGGGTCGGACGCACGGCCGATGCTCTGGTACGCCAGGCTCACCTGCGCCAGATCGGCCTGTTGGGTGGGAACATTGACATCGCAACGAGACGCCGCCAAAGACGGCAGGCCAAACAACAGCAAGGCCAGAAAAATGAATGCACGCATGAAAAAACACCGAAACGCAGAACCCCAGTAGAGCGCGAGTCTGATGAAGTTTGATCAAGCGCGCTGCCACAGTTACGTGACAGTTTGATGAAGATTGCCCAGCGGTCGTATCCGCCCCCTCCCCGGGTAAGGGGCTTGACGTGATGACCTAGGGAATTGCGAGCCTCAGAACGTGTGAAAACATCAACGGGGTAACGCCAGCGGTGCTTTTAACCGAGTAATTGATCAAGACTGTACGGCCCCGATTCTCATCAAACCAGCTTTGCGCAATGGTGAACCTATTGGCTACGTTTGAATTCACCGCTTGCCACTCCGTCTCGCGCGTGACGCTTCCCGTCCAGCGAACCCGGACTTGATATCCAGCGTCACCACCAAAATTCACCGTGACCGTACTACTGGAAATAGTGGGTTCCGGCAATATGAGCGTTTGGGGCTCTATAAAAAGTGTCAACTTCTTCGATTCCTCCGTTGCGCCTCCAGGCACCTCTTTCACGGAGTAATTTACTTCTACGGGTAACCCGATATTGTCCAGCACCTCTAATTTTGGAATTCTTACTATTCTTTCCCCGGGCGGGTCACCGACTTCAATAACGGGACTGTTGTACCTGACCCTGCCATTCCACCGAACCATCAGCGAATTAATACCCGCCATACCTGGGTAGTGAGGGATGACAACATCCAGACCACTATCATTATAAATATCACTGATCCTTAGACGCTCACCCGCGGCGTCATAGGTTTTTGGCACAGAAGGTTTTTCCCTTTCTGGATCCGGAATTTCAGGCAGCACCGCCTGATCGCTTGAAAAATACTCGAACTTGGCCTTGGCTGAATAGCTTGCCGGCAAGGTCAGGCGAATAATCGGCACCACAAGCCCTGAGGTTTTATCAAAGTATTTTTTCTGGTCTATTTTTGCGTTTTCCACGCCCGCGCCAACATAAAAAAAAGCCTGGATGGGGATCTTTTTTGGATCTGATTCCGGCCAAGCCTTAATTCTAAGTTCATTGTGATCCGCAAACGCCTGTTGTGGAATCAGTTGTGCTCGTAATCGGATACCCTCGTTGAAAGCGGTCACGGCTTCGGCATTCAAGTCGGATGTCACCATGAGCGAACAGGAGTAAGCATTGGGCCTGGCACTTCCAGCCGGGGTCCGATAATGTGCGAGCCATTGTTCAGCAGTAACAACCCCTTGTTCTCGACAAGGTTTACTGGCCTCGGGATACGGATAAGTAACAATACTGTCTCGACAGCCAAATTTACCTGGAGCATTCCTGTAAAACGTTGCGCCATCCAAAGGGTAATAGCACTTTACCTCTAACTTCAACTTGTCCGCAGGCATGCCAATGACAGGGAAAAATATAAAACCATTAGTGCCCCGCCAAGGCGTCCCTGAAAAATTCGAGTCCGCCCTCAAGTAAGAAAATGATACAGCGTCCGTCGTTCTCGAAAAATCACTATGTTCCCACGGATCATAATTAGCACTGGTCTTGGTTATTCTTAATATCACACCCGTACAAAGAAATGCAGGCGAAGTTGTGGTTCCACAATTGGCACGATTATCATTGTATCGATGAGTCAGATTTTCAGCCACGCTCTCTCCCGACCGATCACGGGAGCGTTCAATATGCCCCATCGCCCAATCAGTAGATTGCCCTGTACATCCAAACAAAAGCACGCAATTTATAGCGAGCAGCCATAATGACGGTTTAACTACTCCGCGGAGCTTTCTACAAACATACAAATATAGCCCTCTCATTCCGATATCTCTAAGCTTCCGAGTTGTTTGTCAGTAGACGTAATAACCCTGACTACGCCAACTGTCAGATCTGACAGGTTTTTCTCGAGAAGCTAGATCAATTCAAAATAGATTCAACAACACTTATAACCAATACGTGGCTTCGTATTGGACAACCGAGTGGGCCCTATAAGAAACCCGCTGCCATTGCGGTTCAGCGGGTTTGGTTTTTTAGTGCGCCTGATGAACTCAGAACTTATGCCAGTACGTTACGCAACTGCCTTGCCGCCGCCACCATATTGACCAACGCCGCCTCGGTCTCCGGCCACGCCCGGGTCTTCAGACCGCAATCCGGGTTCACCCACAATCGCTCGGCCGGAATGCGCTTCACGGCTTTGCTCATCAACTTGACCATCTCAGCCGTGTCCGGCACCCGTGGCGAATGGATGTCGTAGACGCCCGGCCCGATGTCGTTCGGGTAGTCGAACGCTTCGAAGGCCTCGAGCAATTCCATGTCCGATCGCGAGGTTTCGATGGTGATCACGTCGGCATCCATCGCCGCGATGGACTCGATCACGTCGTTGAATTCGCTGTAGCACATGTGGGTATGGATCTGGGTTTCGTCGCGCACACCGGAGGCGCTCAAGCGGAACGCTTCCACCGCCCAGTCCAGGTATTCCTGCCATTGCGCCCGACGCAGCGGCAAGCCTTCGCGGAACGCGGCTTCGTCGATCTGCACGATCTTGATGCCGGCACTTTCCAGGTCGACCACTTCATCACGCAGGGCCAACGCCAACTGCTGCGCCTGGATTTTGCGCGAGACGTCTTCGCGCGGGAACGACCACATCAGCATGGTCACGGGACCGGTGAGCATGCCTTTCATGACCTTGTCGGTCAGGCTTTGCGCATAGGTGATCCAGTCGACGGTCATGGCGTTCGGACGGCTCAGGTCGCCGTAGATGATCGCCGGTTTGACGCAGCGCGAACCGTAGCTCTGCACCCAGCCGAAACGGGTGAACAGGTAGCCGTCCAGTTGCTCGGCGAAGTACTCGACCATGTCGTTGCGCTCGGCTTCACCGTGCACCAGCACGTCCAGGCCCAGGCGTTCCTGGACTTGCACGGCGTGACGGATTTCGCTGTGCATGGCGTCGGTGTAATCGTTGGCCGACAGCTTGCCTTGCTTGAACGCCTGGCGGGCCAGACGGATCGAACCGGTCTGCGGAAACGAGCCGATGGTGGTGGTCGGGAATGCCGGCAGTTTCAGCCGAGCGCGTTGCTGCTCGATGCGCTTGGCGAACGGCGAGTGACGTTGGCTGTCCGCTGCGCTGATCGCATTGATGCGTGCCTGCACGTGGGCTTTATGGATACGCGGCGACTCGGCGCGGCTCGTCTGAATCACTCGGCTCTGGGCCAGAGCCGCTTGTACTTTGGGCGATTGCGGGTCGTTCAGGGCATCGCGCAGCACGGCGATTTCACCGCACTTCTGCACGGCGAAGGCCAGCCAGCTTTTCAGTTCAGGATCGAGTTTGTCTTCCCGTTCCAGGTCCACCGGGCTGTGCAGCAGCGAGCAGGAACTGCTGACCCACAGGTTGTCGCCAAAGCGCTCTTGCGCCGGTTGCAGTTGCGCGAGCACTTGCTCCAGTTCGCAACGCCAGACGTTGCGACCGTTGACCAGGCCCACCGAAAGAATCTTGTAGGTCGGCAGACGGTCCAGCACCTGACCGAGTTGATCCGGCGCCCGCACTGCGTCGATGTGCAGGCCTTGCACCGGCAGGCCGACTGCCAGGCCGAGGTTGTCTTCCAGGCCACTGAAGTAGGTCGCCACGAGCTTTTTCAGCGGCGAGTATTGAAGGATGTGGTAAGCGCGCTCGAAGGCGTTTTTCCAGGCTTGTGGCAGGTCGAGGGTCAGGATCGGTTCGTCGATCTGCACCCATTCCACGCCTTGGGCGGCGAGGCGGCCGAGGATTTCACCGTAGATCGGCAGCAGGCGTTCGAGCAGGTCGAGCTTGTCGAAGTCGTTGCCTTTGGCCTTGCCCAGCCACAGGTACGTCAGCGGGCCGATGATGACGGGTTTGACGTTGTGGCCGAGGGCCTTGGCTTCGTCGACCTCGTCGAACAACTGTTCCCAGCTCAGTTTGAACTGTTGGTCAGCTGTGAATTCCGGGACCAGGTAGTGGTAGTTGGTGTCGAACCACTTGGTCAGCTCCTGGGCATATTGGGCCTGGGTGTGTTCGCCACCGCAGCAGGCCGCCGTGGCGCCTCGGGCCATGGCGAACAGGGTGTCGAGGGTCGGCAGGCCGCGCGCATCCTTGGCGCTGTCGAAACGCTCGGGGATCACGCCGAAGGTCAGGGAATGGGTCAGCACCTGGTCGTACCAGGCGAAGTCGCCGACGGGCAGCAGGTCGATGCCGGCGTCTTTCTGCAACTGCCAGTGGGTGGCGCGCAGTTGGCGGCCGACGCTTTTCAGCGCGTCCTGATCGAGGTCGCCCTTCCAGTAGGATTCGAGGGCTTTTTTCAGTTCGCGGTCAGCGCCGATGCGCGGAAAACCAAGTGTGTGGGCCAGAGCCATGGTGAATTTCTCCCTGTAAAAGATGGCGCTATTGTCGACAGCCAACCCAACATGAGACAAACTCAACCTTTTCGTGTTGATCACAAGTTTTCCTCATGGAGCCCCCGGTGCTTGAAATCCGCCACCTGAAGACCCTGCACGCCTTGCGCGAAGCCGACAGCCTGGTCGATGCCGCCGACCGTCTGCACCTGACCCAATCGGCCCTGTCCCACCAGTTCAAGGAACTGGAGGAGCGCATGGGCATGCCGTTGTTCGTGCGCAAGACCAAACCGGTGCGGTTCACCAGCGCCGGGTTGCGCCTGCTGCAACTGGCCGACGCCACCCTGCCGCTGCTGCGCGGTGCCGAACGCGATATCGCGCGGTTGGCGGGCGGCACCGCGGGCCGTTTGCACATGGCAATCGAGTGCCACAGTTGCTTCCAGTGGCTGATGCCGACCATCGATCAGTTCCGCGATGCCTGGCCGGAAGTCGAGCTGGACCTGGCTTCGGGCTTCTCCTTCGCGCCGCTGCCGGCCCTGGCCCGTGGCGATCTGGATTTGGTGGTGACCTCCGATCCGCTGGAACTGGCCGGGATCACCTACGTGCCGTTGTTCACCTATGAAGCGATGCTCGCGGTGGCCAATCAGCACCGTTTGGCGAACAAGGCCTACATCGTGCCGGAAGACCTGCTCACGGAAACGCTGATCACCTACCCGGTGGAACGCGACCGGCTGGACATCTTCACCCGTTTCCTGGAACCGGCCGACATCGAACCGGCGCAGGTCCGCACCTCGGAACTGACGGTGATGATGATGCAGTTGGTCGCCAGCGGACGCGGCGTCTGCGGCATGCCCCATTGGGCGCTGCATGAATACAGCTCGCGGGGTTACGTGAAGGCCAAGCGGCTGGGCGAGAAAGGATTGTTTGCGACGCTGTATGCGGGGATTCGTGCGGACATGCTGGATGCGCCGTACATGCGCGACTTCTTGCTGACGGCCAAGGACACATCGTTCTCGACACTCGACGGCGTCAGCGCAGTCCGCTGACACACCGCAACCGCTGTAGGAGCGAGACTTGCCCGCGAAAGCGGTGTATCAGCCAAGTAGATATCGACTGTCACGACGCCTTCGCGGGCAAGCCTCGCTCCTACAGGGGTCTGTGGTGGGTTTAGAGCTCGCGCCACATGTGGATTTTGTCGAAGTAGTCTTCGCCGACGCGCACCGCCATGGGTTCGAGGCCGAACTGTACGAAGCCGCAACGCTGGTACAGGTTGAACGCCGCCTCATTGCCGGCGGTGACGGTCAGCTGGATCAGCCGCAGGCCTTTATGGTTCTGCGCTTCATCCAGCGCGGCTTGCACCAGTTGCTGACCCAACCCGCGCTGCCGGACTTTGCCGGACACATACATGCCAAACAGCGTCGCCTTGTGCCGGGCCTTTTCCCGGGGTTCGAAGGCCAGGCCGACGATGCCTGACAACGCGCCGTCCTCGAACGCCCCGAACACCACATCCAGCTTGCTGGTCAGGCGCGACTCCCACCAACTCAGCGGCATTGTTGCGCGCTCGCGCACACTCGAAGTGAAGGCCTGCGGGTGCAGGTCGTAGGCTTCCAGCATCAGCGCCCGATAGTCCAGCGCATGGCTGGCATCCAGTCGTTCAATCCACATGATCAGGCCGTCCGTCGTTGCTCAAGCATCAGCCGCACCGCCAGCGCGGACAGGACAAACCCCATGAAATAACGCTGCAGCGCCAGCCAGGTCGGGTTGTTGACGAACCACGACGCGATGCCTGCCGCGAAGATCGCGATCAGCAGGTTGACGCAGAAACTGACGCTGATCTGGGTCAGGCCCAGCACGATGCTCTGGGTGAACACCGAGCCATGCTCAGGTGTGATGAACTGTGGAAACACCGACAGGTAAAACACCGCGATCTTCGGGTTCAGCGCGCTGGTGAGAAACCCCATGGTGATCAGTTTTCGCGACGAGTCCGGCGGCAACTGCTGCGCTTCGAAGGGTGAACGTGCGCCGGGTTTGACCGCCTGCCAGGCCAGCCACAACAGATACAGCGCGCCGGCCCATTTCAACACTTCGTAGGCCATCGGCACGGCCAGAAAGACCGCGGTCAAACCGGCCGCAGCGGCGAACAAGTGCACGAAGAATCCCGCCACCACGCCGAGCAACGAAGTCACGCCGGCCTTGCGCCCCTGGCAGATCGAACGGGAGATCAGGTAGATCATGTTCGGCCCCGGCGTCAGCACCATCAGCAACGCGGCAGCGGCGAAAATCAGCAAGTCTTGAAGTGGGATCATGGGGCAGTCCTAGTCCGTGGATGATCAGGCGATTGCAGTCAGCGAAGCTCGATAAAACGGCAGGATCAGGTCCCGTGTCAATGGCGCCAACGAGAGATCGCCGTCGGTGGCCGGATCAATCCAGCGCACCTCTTCAATCTCCGCGGCGGGCGAGACGTCTGAATCGATGGTCAGCAGAAAGAGTTCAGCCTGGACGACAAAACCCGGCTCGTTGGCCGCCGGTGCCGAGAAGCGGCCCAGGTAGGTGGCGTGCGCGGGGTCGATGACCAGTCCAAGCTCTTCTTCCAGCTCACGGGCCAGGGCGTGAACCGGTTGTTCATGGGCCTCAATCTTGCCGCCGGGTTGCATGAAGGCTTCGGTGCCGCGTTTGCGGACCAACAGCGTGCGACCGTCAGGGCCGATCAGCAGGGCGGCGGCGATGCGGATGGTGCGGGGGGAAGGGGCGGATGAAAGTGTCATGGATCTGAGTGTGCCTTGAGTGAAAGGCGCAAAGGATCACATGGGTGTCGCGCCGGCGTCACGGGGGAAAATAGCGGTCTAGCCCTTTGTGGGAGCGAGCCTGCTCGCGATAGCGGTCTTTCAGTCGACATCCATGGTGAATGTCAGGCCGTCTTCGCGAGCAGGCTCGCTCCCACAGGGGTCAGTGTTGAGTCTTCCCAAGGGGGATCAGGGCTGAGCTTGAACCACCAGCGGCGCTTCGAGGATTGCGGCTTCCACCTCATCCGGCACTTTCACAAAAACGCTGTATTTCGCCCCTTCCATCGCCTCGAACGCGATCAGTTTTTCCACCAGCGGCCCGCTCAGCACCTTCCCCGCATTGAGCAACAGCATGCCGTTATCGGCATTGAGGTTGCGCGCCAGAATCATGCCGGTCGCCAGGTCCCGGGTGGTCAGTACCTTGACCGTCGGATCGGCCAGTGACACATCGCTCTGGTAGGCGGCGCAGACCTGAATGAAGTCCTCCACCAGATCAGGATCGTAGAGACGACCGGCGTACTGGCGGATATAGACCAGGGCTTCATCGCTGTTCATCTGGCGCTCAAGGATCAGCCCACGCTGCAACTCGATGAAATCCACCGCCAGTTTCAGCCACCGCGCCCCGAGCGGAATCGCCTCGCCCTTGAGCCGGTCGGGGAAACCGGTGCCATCCCAGCGCTCCTGATGGTGAAGGATCAGGCGCGCCGCATCCTTCATCGGATCGAGGGTCATCAGCAACGATTCGCTCTGCTTCGGATAACCGCGATAGCGTTCCTGATCGTTGTGGTGCAGCAAATCCGCAGGCGCGGTCATCATGCTGTCGGTCCAGCTCAGCTTGCCGATGTTGTAAAGCGCCGCGGCCATGGTCAGGTCGCGGGTACTGCCCTCGTCCACGCCATGGAGTTTGCAGTACACCCGCACCAGTTCGATGATCTGCCGGTTCGTCTGCTTGGCCGGTGGCAAACGCAGGTTGGCCAGCAGCGAGAACACCTCGGTGCCGGTGACATAGCTGTGTTTGAGCTCTTCGTAGGCCAGGTCGAGCATGTCGGCGGTCTGCTGCAGCTCGGCGGTGCGGGACGCAACGTGTTTCTCCAGGGTCGCGTTGAGCAACCTCAATTCTTCGTTTTGCTCCCAGGTCTCCTGCACCAGATGCAGGCGTTCGCGCTCGGAACGCTGGTAGGCGAGGGATTGTCGCAACGTCAGCAGCAATTCCTCATCGTGCCAGGGTTTGCTGATGTATCGGTCAATCTGCCCGTCGTTGATTGCTTTGACGATCATCGTCAGGTCGGCATAACCGGTCAGCAAAATGCGCAGCGTGTCGGGATGGCGCTGGTGAATGTGCGCCAGCAGCGTGGCGCCGTCCATGTTAGGCATGCGCGCATCGCTCATCACCAGGTCGACGGGCTGTTTCGCCATGATATCCAGGGCTTGCTCCCCGCTGGTGGCCAGCAATACTTCGTAGGGCTGGCCGCGCAAGAGCCGGCGCAGACTGTTGAGGATAGACTCCTCGTCGTCGACCAGCAGAATCGTGGGTTTATCGGCAAAAGTAGTGGGGAGTTGCTCTTCCATGGCATTACCTCAAGCAAAACGGGCGTCGTCGCGTCAATCATCAGCCAGAACATTCCGTTTCTGGCGCTGCCTGAGCTACAGGCTAGATGATTTCCAGCGACGCCCCTGGAAATGATTCGTTTCAGGCGACCGGGCGAAGTGCTGCACAGGCGACTATGCTCAGTTCACTCGGATCCACTTTATGCGCTTGGCCACGTGATCAGGGAAAGGATGCCCCTATGAGCACACCGCACCACCACATTGCCACCGCTCCCGGCGTATGCCTATGAATACGCTGCTGGCACGAACCAACCGTCGGATACTTATCGTCGACGACACCGCGTCTATTCATGCGGACTTCATCAAGATCCTCAGCCCGCCATCGCCCGAAGACGACGACCTGATCAGCGCCGAAAAAGCCCTGTTCGGGACGCAAGCGACGGCAACCCTGCAAAGTTTCATGCTCGATTCGGCGTTTCAGGGGCTGGAAGCACTGGACAAGGTTGAACGAGCGCTGGCCAACGACCTGCCCTATGCGATGGCTTTCATCGACATGCGCATGCCGCCGGGCTGGGACGGCCTGGAAACCATCGAACGGCTGTGGCAGGTCGATCCCAAGCTGCAAGTGGCGCTGTGCACCGCTTATTCCGACTATTCCTGGGAAGACATCGATGAACGCCTGGAACTGGGCGATCGCCTGCTGATCCTGAAAAAACCATTCGATGCCATCGAAATCCGTCAGCTGGCCAGCGCCCTGACCGCCAAATGGCAAATGACCGAAGACGCCGAACTGAAGATGTCGTTGCTGGAACAGGCCGTGGAAGAACGCACCCGGGAGCTGTCCGACGCCAACATCATCGTGCAGAACAGCCCGACCATTCTGTATCGCCTGCGGGGCGAACCGTCGTTTCCGCTGATGTACATCTCCCACAACATCACCAAGTACGGTCATGTCGCGGCGAATCTGGTCGCCTCGGCCAACTGGGCCCGGGAGTTGATCCATCCCGACGACCAGCCGAAAGTCGACACGGCCATGGCCCGAGTGCTGGATCGCCATGCGGGCGGCGCGTCCATCGAGTTTCGGATGCGCACCGGCGACGGTGCCTGGCGCTGGGTCGAAAACCGCTATATTCCGGTGCGAGACGCCGAAGGACGTTTACTGGAAGTCGAAGGCATCATCATCGACGTCACTGAACGCAAGGTCGCCGAGGAGAAAATCGCCCTGCTGGCCCGCACCGACGGGCTGACGGGGCTGGCCAACCGTGCCACCTTGATCGAGCGCCTGCATCAGGCCTTCGCCGCTGCGCGCCGGGGTGCAACACCGTTCGCGATGTTCTACCTGGACCTTGACCACTTCAAACGCATCAACGATACCCTCGGTCATCCGGTGGGCGATCTGTTGCTGCAGGAAGTGGCCCGGCGCATCAAAGCCTGTGTGCGCGAAAACGACGTGGTCGCCCGCCTCGGCGGCGACGAGTTTGCCATCCTGCAACTGGACGTCAGCGACCCGACCCAGTCCGCGTCCCTGGCGGCCAAGGTCCGCGACGCATTGGTGCTGCCCTACTCCCTGGACGGCAATGACGTGCGGGTGTCGGTCAGCATCGGCATCAGCAGCTATTCGCCGCGCATCACCAGCGCCGACGGCTTGCTCAGCCAGGCTGACATGGCGCTGTATCGCTCCAAGGAAAAGGGCCGCAATCAGTATCACTTCCACTCCGAGGAGATCAATCAGGAGGTGGTCGAGCGCATGACCATCGCCAGCGAACTGCGCACGGCCATCGACCATGAAGAACTCGAACTCAGATACTGGCCGGAAGTCGACCTGAGCAGCGGCAAGATCCTCGGCATGGAAGCCCAGGTCTGCTGGAACCACCCCGAGCGCGGCCTACTGGAAGCGTCGGCGTTCCTGCCGGCCGCGGAAAAAACCGGCGCCATCATCCCCCTCGGGCACTGGGTGCTGGATCGCGCCTGCCAGCAAATGCGTCTGTGGCGCGACGAAGGCATGGCGCCCCCGGTGATTGCCATCAAACTGTCCCTGGCCCAACTGAAAAGCGGGCCCGAACTGATCTATGACGTACTGCGCACCACCGCGCGCTGGGAATTGTGCGCCTGGGACCTGCGCTTCGATGTCACCGAAGCCACCCTGGCCCAGACCAAATGGACCCACAACGACGTGCTGCCACGCCTGCGCGAGCTGGGGGTGAAGATCGCCATCGACGACTTCGGCACCGAATACTCCTCGTTCGACTACCTCAAGACCTACCAGGTCAATCACCTGAAACTCGCCCAGGCTTTCATCGACACCGCTGCCCGCGACCCGGCAAGTGCCAACACGTTGCGCGCAATCATCAATTTCGCTCGAGAAGTAGGGATCGGAATCATCGCCGAAGGTGTCGAAACCCAGGAACAGCGTAGTTCGCTGATGGCCACAGGCTCGCCAATGAACGCACAGGGTTACTTTTTCAGTAAAGCGGTCAGCAGCCAACAAGCCGCCCAGTTGCTCAAAGCCGGCAGCATCGTGCCCGCAAGCCACGGACCGATCCTGGACAACCCGCACGCCACGGAGGACAAGTGATGAAAACGTCGTCCGTCCGGACCAACCGGCGCATCCTGATCATCGACGACACGCCTTCGATTCATGAGGATTTTCGCAAGATCCTCGGCCCTGACTCTGAAGATGAGCAGACCCTGGCCGGCACGGAAGAGGCGCTGTTCGGCACGCAACAGCCGGCTCGGCTGACCTTCCAGCTCGATTCCGCCTACCAGGGCCAGGAAGCCCTTGAGCTGGTCCAGCGGGCCCAGGCCGAAGGTCGCCCCTACGCCATGGCGTTCACCGACATGCGCATGCCGCCGGGTTGGGACGGGCTGGAAACCATCGAACAGCTCTGGAAGATCGACCCGCACCTGCAAATCGCGCTGTGCACCGCCTATTCGGATTACAGCTGGGAGGACATGGCTGAACGGCTGGAGTTCGGCGACCAGTTACTGGTGTTGAAAAAACCCTTCGACAGTCTGGAAATCCGCCAGATGGCCAGCGCCCTGACCTGGAAATGGCAGATGACCCAGGACGCGGAGACAAAAGTGCAAAGCCTGGAGCAAACCATCGAGGCGCGGGTCCACGAACTGCTCAAGGTGTCCCACCTGTTGCAATACGACGTACTGACCGAGCTGCCCAACAGCACGTTGCTCGGAGATCGACTGAACCAGTCCCTGGCGTTGTCGCGCCGCCATGACAAGCAGCTGGCGGTGATGTTCCTGGGTCTTGATCGCTTCAAGCGCATCAACAATGCCCTGGGCCATCCGGCCGGTGACGAGATGCTCAAACGGGTCGGGCAAAACCTGGTGTCCACGGTGCGCGAATCCGATTCGGTGTTTCGCTACGGCGCTGATGAGTTCGTGGTGATCCTCGCTGACATCCGCCATCCCCAGCAGACCAAAGGCATCGCCGAAAAACTCTTGAACGCCATTGGCACGACCCAGCACATCGCCGGCCATGACCTGAGCGTAACCGCCAGCCTGGGCATCAGCATCTACCCCGATGATGGCTTCGATGCGATCGCGCTGATCAAGAAAGCCGAAACCGCGATGCGTCACGTCAAGGAAAGCGGCCCCAACGACTTCCGCTTCTTCATTGAAGAAATGAACCAGCGCGCCCGGGACCAGCAGACCATCGAGTCGGGCATTCGCCTGGCATTGGAGCGGGACGAATTTGTCCTGCATTACCAGCCCAAGCTCGACCTGGGCACCGGTGAGGTAGTCGGCGCAGAGGCCTTGATTCGCTGGCAGAAACCGGGGCATGGCTGGGTCTACCCGTCGGACTTCATTGGCGTGGCCGAAGACAGCGGCTTGATCGTACCGTTGAGCAAATGGGTGCTGGCCCAGGCCTGTCGGCAAGCCTGCGCCTGGCAGGCGGCGGGGCTGCCGAGGCTGTGCATGTCGGTGAATGTGTCGGCCATCGACTTTCGCCAACGAGGCTTTGTCGAAGGCATTGAACAGGTCCTGAAACAAACCGGTCTGGACCCGTCATTGCTGGAGCTGGAAATCACCGAAGGCGTGCTGATGCAGAACGTCGATGCCACGGTCACCGCCCTGAACCGGATCAAGGCCATGGGGGTGCGGCTGGCCATCGACGACTTCGGCACCGGTTATTCCAGCCTGAGTTACCTGCGGCGTTTTCCCATCGACGTGCTGAAAATCGATCAGTCGTTCATTCGTGGCCTGAGCCGTGACATCAACGACGCAGCGCTGGTCAGCGCCATCATCAGCCTGGGCAAGAGCCTGAAACTGACCATCATCGCCGAAGGGGTGGAAACCCTCGAACAACTGGATTTCCTCAAGGCCCATCAGTGCGAGGAAGGCCAGGGCTACTACTTCAGCAAAGCCGTGGCGCCGGATGACTTCGTGCACTACCTGACGTCGGTGAAATCCCCTCCCCCTGCCGCCACATGACCGATAAGCAGCGACACACGGGCTATCCGCCAAGGAATTACAGGATGTCGCCATTTCTCTACCGCTTGCTCTTGATGCCTCTGCTCGGAGTCTGTCTGACGGCCAGCGGCGCGCCACTGGACGAACCGCTCAAACCGCTGCCGGCCGTGCCGCAGCAAAACCCTCTGCGTGTCGAACTCGGTCGCCAGTTGTTCAACGAGCCACGTTTATCGGTCAACGGCAGCCTCTCGTGTGCCAGTTGCCATCGCCTGGAAAGCGGTGGCGCCGATAACAAGGCGTTTTCCATCGGTTTCAACGGCCAGCCAGTGGCGGTCAATACTCCGAGCGTGTTTAACGCCAGCCTGAACTTCCGGCAATTCTGGAACGGCCGCGCCGACACCCTTGAAACCCAGGTCCACGCCGTGGTGCAAAGCCCCAGTGAGATGGGCAGCAACTGGGAATACGTGGTGCAGACGCTGTCCGCCGACGCCGCTTATCGAACCGCGTTCGGCAACGCCTACCCGGATGGCGTGACCATGATCAATGTGCAAAACGCCCTGGCAACCTACGAGCGCACGTTGATCAGTGCCAACTCGCGTTTCGACCAATACCTGCTGGGCGACACCGACATTCTCACCCGCGAGGAGAAATACGGTTACCAACGCTTCAAGGATTACGGCTGTATCGCCTGCCATCAGGGAATCAATATCGGCGGCAACATGTTCCAGAAATTCGGGGTGATGGGCGATTACTTCAAGACACGAGGCAACCCGACCGACACCGACCTGGGCCGCTACCTGCTGACCAAGGACGAAGAGGACCGCTACGTGTTCAAGGTCCCGAGCCTGAGGAACGTCGCCGTGACCGCGCCGTACTTTCACGACGGCTCGGCCAAAACCCTCGAAGACGCCGTGGAGGTGATGTTCTCATTTCAACTGGGACGCATCCCCTCTGTCGAGGACAAGGTGCTGATCATCAAATTCCTCAAGACCCTGACCGGTGAATGGGAGGGCAAACCATTATGAAAATATCCCGCCGACGCAGTGTGGCACTCCTCGGTATCATGGCCCTGATACTGGCCTCGACACTGCTGTTTCTGTACCTCAAATCCAACTCCAATCAGACGTCGACCTACACCGAATCCCGGGATCTGATTTCCCGGATGAAACAGCTGAATGCGCAGTGGGAAACGGAAATCCTCAAGGCCAGGATTGCGATCAACCACAACTACGATCCGCTGGTCACACCGCTGACCGAGATGACGCTCCTGTGGGAACGGTTCGACACAATGTCGTCGAATCACAGCCGCAACACCTCGCCCGTCTGGTTGACCAGCCATGATGCGTACCTGAGCGCCTTCGAGGAAAAGATCCGGCTGGTTGAGCAGTTCAAGTCTCACAATGCTGTGTTGCGCAACTCACTGGCGTTTCTGCCGACCGCCGAAGACGACATTCAGGAACCCCTCGCCCAGTTGCAGGACGGCGACAAACTGCAACTGCAGAACATCGCCAACGACACCTATGACCTGGTACTCAGCACCATGGAGTTCGCCATGGTTACCTCTGACGACAAGGCCGCCGAAATCCTGGTGGGATTGAGCAAACTGAAAGTGAACAAACTGCGACTGCCGGAGGAGTTCCACAGTCCGCTGGATGTGCTCAATAACCATATTGAGCTCATTCTGCGTGAGCAACCGGTGGTCAACCGCTTGCTGGAAAACATCGAGGCGATTCCCGTGGCCGAGCGGCTGGACGGCATCACCGATCTGCTGAACAACGATCAGCAGCGCACCGATGCGGTCGACCAGCGTTATCACTTTTACATGCTGGTGTTTTCGGTGCTGCTGGTGCTGTTGCTGGTGTACCTGGCGATTCACTTGATGCGCAGTTTCACCGTGATCAATCGCGTCAACAAGGCCCTGAAAACCGCCAATGATGACCTCGAAAAACGGGTCGAAGAACGCACCCGCGAACTCAAGGATACCCAGAGCGAACTGCTGGACACCGCGCGCCAGGCCGGCATGGCGGAAATCGCCACCAATGTGTTGCACAACGTCGGCAACGTACTCAACAGCGTGAACATCTCCGCCGACCTGGTCAGCCGCAAACTGCGCAGCAGCAAGGCCCAGGGGCTGGGCAAGGCGATGCAGCTGATTAACGAGCATCAAGGCGACCTCGGGGCCTTTCTGACCCAGGACGCGAAAGGCAAATTGCTGCCCGGCTATCTGAATCAACTGGTCGACGCCATCGCGCTCGAACAACAAAGCATGACCGACGAACTCGCCCAACTGACCAAAAGCGTCGACCACATCAAGGACATCGTCGCCACCCAGCAGTCCTACGCCGGCGCCAACAGCCTGATGGAACCGCTGCACATCAGTGAACTGCTGGAAGACGCCCTGCGCATGAACTCCGGTGCCCTGACCCGGCACCACGTCACCGTGGTCAAGGAGTACAACGAGGTGCCGCAGGTCATGGGCGACAAACACCGGTTGCTGCTGATCCTGATCAACCTCATCAGCAATGCCAAATACGCCATGTCCGACCTCAGCAATCGTCCGCGACAAATGACCCTGGGGGTGAAAATCGTCGAAGACTCCACCCTGCAAATCAGCGTCAAGGATGATGGCGAAGGCATCGCGCCGGAGAACATGACGCGCATCTTTGCCCACGGTTTTACCACCCGCAAGGAAGGCCACGGTTTTGGTCTGCACAGCTGCGCACTCGCGGCGATAGAGATGAACGGCCATCTCAGCGCCCACAGTGACGGGCCCGGCAAGGGCGCGCAGTTCACCTTGCAGATTCCGCTGAAAACCGTCCCGGAGGAGGCATGAGTGAGCATTCGAACCGACGCATTCTGTTGATCGACGACACACCGTCGATTCATGACGACTTTCGCAAGATCCTCACCCCGGTTCCGGTGGAGCACCTGGAACTGGACGAGATGGAAGCCACGCTGTTTGGCCGTGAAATCAAAACCACCACGGCCCTGTTCGAACTGGATTCGGCGTATGGCGGCCAGGAAGGCCTGGGCAAACTCACTCAGGCCTTGCAGGAAAGCCGGCCCTACGCCCTCGCGTTCGTCGACATGCGCATGCCTGAAGGCTGGGACGGCGCGCAAACCATCGAACATCTGTGGCAGGAAGATCCGCACCTGCAAGTGGTGGTGTGTACCGCGTATTCCGACTATTCCTGGGATGAGCTGTTGGACCGACTGCAAGCCCATGATCGGTTGCTGATCCTGAAAAAACCGTTCGACAACATCGAAGTCCAGCAGATGGCCAACACCCTGCTGACCAAATGGGAGATGACCGAACGCGCCTCCGTGCAGATGAGCCATCTGGAGCATCTGGTGGACCAGCGCACCACGCAGTTCAAACAGGCCAGCGAGGCGTTGCAGCGGGAAATCGACGAGCGCAAACAGCTTGAATCGCAACTGGTGCAATCGGAAAAACTCGCGTCCCTGGGGCAATTGGCGGCCGGGGTCGCCCATGAAATCAACAACCCCATCGGCTTCATTTCTTCCAACCTTGGCAGTCTTGATGGCTACTTCAAGCAACTGCAAGACATGCTCGATGCCTATCGCGAGGCCGAAGAGGCGATTGCTTCAAATGAGGTGATCGAGCGGCTTGGTCAGTTACGGGAACGCATCGAACTGGAATTTCTGCGCGAGGACATTCCATTGCTGATCAAGGAATCCAAGGAGGGCATCAACCGGGTGGGGCAGATCGTCAAGGACCTGAAGGACTTCTCCCGGGTGGATTCCAATCAGGAATGGCAGTGGACCAATCTGCAACAGGGCATCGAATCGACCTTGAACATCGTCGCCAATGAACTCAAGTACAAGGCCGACGTGCTGAAGGAGTATCAGCCATTGCCCGACATCGAGTGCCTGCCATCGCAAATCAACCAGGTGATCATGAACCTGATCGTCAACGCGTCCCAGGCGATGGGCCCACAGCGGGGCACCATCACCCTGCGCACCGGGTTTGAGGGTGAACGGGTGTGGATTGAGGTGGCCGACACCGGCTCCGGTATTGCGCCGGACAGCCTGCAGAAAATCTTTGATCCGTTCTTCACCACCAAACCGGTGGGCCAGGGGACAGGGCTTGGGTTGTCCTTGTCCTATGGCATCGTCAAGAAGCACCGGGGGGATATTTCGGTGCGCAGTGAAGTGGGCGTGGGCAGCACGTTCCGAGTCGAACTGCCCGTGCACCAGACACACTCAGCCACCTGAACTCCGTAATAAATGCAGGAGTGAGCCTGCTCGCGATGGCGGTATGTCAGTCGCCCTTGATGTTGACTGACATGGCCCTATCGCGAGCAGGCTCACTCCTACAGGGGGTTTTGCAGCGTCCGAGGTCAGGTGGCTTCCTGGAAATCCATCTCCGGTGGCTGACGGCGGAAGCCACCGGTCAGCACCGCCAGGTACACCACGCCAATCGCCAGCCAGCTCAGGCCCAGGTAAATCGCCAGGTGATCGAGGCTGACCATCAGCCACAAATCTGCCGCCAGGCCAATGAACGGGAATAACAGGAACAGCACGAACTCGCGCAGGCCTTTGTTTGCACCGCCGATCCAGTAATGAAAGATCACCGACAAATTCACCAGACTGAACGCCAGGAACGCGCCGAAGTTGATGAACGAGGTCGAGGTGGTGACGTCCAGTTTCAGCGCCAGCAACGCGACCACGGCGCACAACAGGATGCTGTTGACCGGTGTGCCAAAGCGCTCATGCAAGCTGCCGAAAAATGATTTAGGCAGCACGCCGTCGCGGCCCATGGCGAACAACAAACGCGAACCACTGGCCTGAGCCGACAGGCCCGAGGCGAACTGGCCGACGATCAGGCCGATCAGGAAGATCGTCACGAACAGGTCGCCACCGATGTTGCGGGCGATTTCATAAGCGGCCGAGTCGACGCTGTCGAACTGGAACGAGGGATGGGCGATCTGCACGAAGTACGAGACGCTGACGAAGATCAGGCCGCCGATCAGGGTAATCAACATGATCGCCCGCGGGATGGTGCGGCGTGGGTCGCGGGTTTCTTCGGTCAGGGTGCTGACCGCGTCGAACCCGAGGAACGAGTAACAGGCGATGGCCGCGCCACTCATGATCAGCGGCATCTGCATGTCGCCGTTGAAGAACGGCTTGATCGACCACAACGGCGTGCTCGCATCGCCCCCGACGTAGTGGATGCACAGCGCGACGAAGGCGATCAGCACCAGGAACTGCACCAGCATCAGCAAGGCATTGATGCCGTTGGCCAGTTTCAGGCCGACGATGTTGATCGCGCTGGTGATGCCGATGAACGCCAGCACCCAGATCCACTGCGGCACAGCCGGGAACGCGGAATTGAGGTAGGCCGCACCGATCAGCCAGATCGCCATCGGCAGGAACAGATAGTCGAGCAGCACCGCCCAACCGGCGATGAACCCCAGCTTCGGGCTGATGGCCTTGCGTACATAACTGTAGGCGGAACCGGCGACGGGGAATGCCGAGGCCATTCGGCCGTAGCTCATCGCGGTGAAAAACATCGCCACCAACGCCGCCAGATACGCGGCCGGGACCATGCCGGCGGTGGATTGAGCGAGGATGCCAAAGGTGCCGAGCACAATGATCGGCGTCATGTAGGCGATGCCGAACAGCACCACCGAACCCAATGACAGGGTGCGTTGCAAACGAGCCATGAGCGACTACTCCGAATTTATTAGATTTATGGCAGAGCCGAGTTCGGCGCTAAATTTCGGGTGTTTCGTTGTTGTTTTGGGTGATCGGTCAAACAGGTGTGTTGTCTGTCAGGACCTCTTCGCGAGCAGGCTCGCTCCCACAGGGGATCTGCAGTGGACACAAACTCAATGTGGGAGCGAGCCTGCTCGCGAAAGGGCCACTCGGAGCAATGCAACATCCGGATCAGCGCGAAGGAATCAGCAACTCCCGCACACCAGAAGCCTGCTCGACAATCTCACCCGGCAACTTCAGCCGCTGGTCATCCAGATACCGGTAATCCTTGCGTGCCGCCTCCAGCCGGCTGAAATCCAGCTCAACCGCAAACTGCCCTTCATCGCGTCCGGCCTCGAACAACAAGGTGCCGAGCGGATCCACCAGCGCACTGCCACCGGCAAACACCAATCCGTCATCACTCTCTTTGACCCGATTGACCATCAGCGCAAAGGCCTGGTTTTCCTGGGCCCGGGCCATGATCGCGGTGCGGTGAGTGGGGCCGTAAGGGTCCATGTTGCCGTTGGTGACGATCAGCAATTCGGCGCCCAGTTGCGCCAGGGCGCGGGCAGTTTCCGGGAATTCGATGTCGTAGCAGATCAGCAGACCGACGCGCACGCCGTTCCACTCGCAAGTGGCGTAACGGTCGCCCGCCTCGAACACGCCGCGATCCGACGCCCACAGATGGGTCTTGCGGTATTTCAGGGCGATGCCTTCGGGGGTAATCAGCAGCGTGGTGTTGTAGAAGCGGCCGTTGTCGTTCTCGGCCATGCCGATCACCACGGCGATGTTGCGTTCGCGGGCAGCCGCCACGACGGCGCTGACCGTCGGCCCGTCCAGCGGTTCGGCGGTCTGGGCCACGGTGTCGGCAGTCGGAAAGCCCATCAGGTGGGTTTCCGGGAAGACGATCAGTTGCGTATCCGCGTGGCAGGCAGCGATGGCCGCCAGGGCACGTTCGAGGTTGTACGCTGTGCCGTTGTCACGGCCCGCCAACTGGGCGAGTTCGACTTTCATGGGTATTCCTTGTTTTGGGCCGAGCGGCAGAAAGATTGCCCGGTCTGTGTCTGTGCGCCAGTATGCGCAGCAAGCCACCGGCCGGGGAATCACGCCGCTGGGGTAACCCGATAGGGGTAGAGGCATGACACTTTCGTTAGACGACATCGCGTGGCACCGCTCGGTCGGGCAACTGATCGACGCCCTCGACAAGCCCAACTTCTGGACGCAGCTGGTGCGCCTGCTGGATCAGTACGTGACCTTCGACAGCTGGGTGGCGCTGCTTTTCAGCGCGGACCAGCACCCGCAGGTGTTCGCCGAATGCCCGGGCGAGGACGGCAGCCCTGATCAGCTGTTTCAGGATTACCTGCGCGGGCTCTATCTGCTTGATCCGTTCTACATCGCCTGCCGCGAGCAATCGCGCACCGGCCTCTATCGTCTGTCGGAAGTGGCGCCGGAGCACTTCGAGCTGACCGAGTATTACCAACGATACTTTCGTCTGAATGTGGTGGCCGACGAAATCCAGTTCAATTGCCAGCTCGAAGGGGACCGCACGCTGTGCCTGTCATTGGGCAGCAAGCAGCGTTTCAGCGGCCAGCAGATTGCCTTGCTGTCGCTGATCCAGCCTTGGGTGCTCGGCCTGTTGCGCCAGCGCCTGCCCTACGAAATCAACGAGGCCGTGGCCCTCGCGCCAGCACCGATCCAGGGCGATTGGCGCGTGCAGCTGGAAGCCTCGGTGCAACAACTCAAGGGCGCGCAACTGACCGCCCGGGAACTGGATGTCGGGCGCTTGATGCTCAGCGGTTGCTCCAGTAAAGAAATCGCCCGTAAGCTGGAAATCTCTGTTGAAACCGTGAAAGTCCACAAGAAACACATGTACAGCAAGCTGGGGATCAAATCCCAGTCCGAGCTGTTTTCGATATTTCTCCAGGCGCAAAATGCCTGATTGCAACGCGGAGTGCTTTTTACTGTGGGAGCGAGCCTGCTCGCGATTGCGGTCTTTCATTCAGCATTGATGTCGACTGAACCACCGCAATCGCGAGCAGGCTCACTCCCACAGGGATCTGTGTGTATCCATGCACCTGCTGCGTTGAAATTATTGAGTCCGAACCAAGGAACCCGTATGAGCCTGTCACTCCTGAGCCGCTACGCCTTCTTTGCTGCCTGTGTGATTTTCACCCTCGCCAGCCTGCCTTTCCTGGAACACGACTGGCTCTGGCCAATCACCGCCGTGACGGGCGTCCTGAGTCTGGTGGGCCTGTTCGATCTGCTGCAAAGCCCTCACGCGGTGCGGCGCAACTACCCGATCCTGGGCAATATTCGCTATCTGGTGGAGGGCATTCGCCCGGAGATCCGCCAGTACCTGCTCGAATCCGACAGCGACGCCCTGCCCTTCTCCCGGGCCCAGCGCTCGCTGGTCTATTCCCGGGCCAAGAATGAAAGCGCCGACAAACCCTTCGGCACGCTGATCGATGTATACCAATCGGGTTTCGAATTCATCGGCCACTCGATGCGCCCGGCGCCGTTGAGCGACCCGAGCAATTTCCGCGTCATCGTCGGCGGCCCACAGTGCACCCAGCCGTACTCGGCCTCGGTGTTCAACATCTCGGCCATGAGCTTCGGCTCGCTCAGCGCCAACGCCATTCGTGCGTTGAACCAGGGCGCCAAACTCGGCAACTTCGCCCATGACACCGGCGAAGGCAGCATCAGTGCGTATCACCGGGAAAACGGCGGCGACCTGACCTGGGAACTGGGCAGCGGCTACTTCGGCTGTCGCACTGCCGATGGCCGCTTCGACCCGGAACGCTTCGCCGCCCAGGCGCAAACGCCGCAAGTGCGGATGATCGAAATCAAGATGTCGCAAGGGGCCAAACCCGGGCATGGCGGCATCCTGCCCAAGCACAAAGTCACCAAGGAAATCGCCGAAACCCGCGGCATCCTGATGGGCGAAGATTGCATCTCGCCGTCGCGGCACAGTGCGTTTTCCACGCCGATCGAACTGATGCAGTTCATCCAGCAGTTGCGTGAACTGTCCGGCGGCAAACCGGTGGGCTTCAAGTTCTGCCTCGGTCACCCGTGGGAATTCATGGGCATTGCCAAGGCCATGCTGGAAACCGGCATTCTCCCGGACTTCATCGTGGTCGACGGCAAGGAAGGCGGCACCGGCGCCGCGCCCGTAGAGTTCACCGACCACATCGGCGTGCCGATGCGCGAAGGCCTGCTATTCGTGCACAACACGCTGGTGGGCCTGAACCTGCGGGACAAAATCAAACTCGGTGCCAGCGGCAAGATCGTCAGTGCCTTCGACATCGCCAGCGTCCTGGCCATCGGCGCCGACTGGGCCAACTCGGCGCGCGGCTTCATGTTTGCCATCGGCTGCATCCAGTCGCAAAGCTGCCACACCAACAAATGCCCGACCGGCGTCGCCACTCAAGACACCCTGCGCCAGCGTGCGCTGGTGGTTCCGGACAAAGCCCAGCGGGTCTACAACTTCCACCGCAACACACTCAAGGCCCTCGCGGAAATGCTCGCGGCGGCCGGCCTCGATCATCCTTCACAGCTGTCGGCCAAACACCTGGTGCGGCGCATGTCGGCGACCGAGATCAAGTTGTTCTCGCAGTTGCATGTGTTCTTGAAACCGGGGGAATTGCTCACCGGTGAAGTGAATGGCGAGTTTTATTCACGGATGTGGCAGATGGCGCGGGCGGACAGTTTTGAGCCTAATGAGGTGGTTGCTGCGTAAA